>Ga0068859_100000317_pt1 | contig 48140 bp, 39 predicted proteins | sample KBSSwiS22_FD_66585 | JGI IMG/M metagenome (GOLD analysis project Ga0068859, IMG submission 66585) | Switchgrass rhizosphere microbial communities from Kellogg Biological Station, Michigan, USA - KBS Switchgrass S2-2 | ecosystem: Host-associated > Plants > Roots > Rhizosphere > Soil ... | reverse complement strand
GCGAGCATGGACATGCTGATCTCGCAGCGGCACGAAAGAGTGAACGCCCTCGTCACGTTCAGCGGCGTACAGGACGTCGATGCTTTACGAGCCTTTGCAACAGCGGCCGGCGGCCATGTGCGCCTGCTGGATACGAAGGGCGAATCCGAAGCGCTCGTTGCCGCCCAACGCACGCGCATGCTCTGGACGCTGGCAGTTGCATCGTTGCTGCTCGTCGGCGTGATTGCGTTCGCGTTGCGCTCGAGATCCCGGGTCTTGCGCGTGCTGGCGCCGATGGCACTCACGACGCTCATCGTCCTGGCCGTGCTCCGTGGCGGCGGCGTGTCGCTCAATCTGTTTCATCTGATCGCACTGATTCTCGCCGCCGGCCTGGGGCTGGACTACGCGCTGTTCTTCGAGCACGCGTCGGCGGATCGCGCCGAGCAAAGGCGCACGCTGCACGCGGTGCTCGTCTGCTCGCTGTCGACGCTGATGGTGTTCGCGTTGCTGATGATCTCGGACGTGCCGGTTCTGCGCGCGATCGGGGTGACGGTAACGTTGGGCGTCATGTTCAATTTCGTGCTCGCGCTGCTGCTGACGCGTCCTGCCACGTCCGGTGAAATGGGGACAGTCCCCATTTCTTCGCTCATCCCGCAACAGGGGGCGATGTGTTTGCTCGAGCGTGTCGTCGCTTGGGATGAGCGGCGCGTCGTGCTGGAGACCGATACGCATCGATTGCCGTCCAATCCGCTGCGCGTCGCGGACAAGCTGCGCGCAATTCATCTCTGCGAGTACGGCGCTCAAGCGATGGCCGTTCACGGCGCGCTGCAAACCGGCTCGCGCACCGCGGCCGACGGCATGCTGGTGGCGATGCGCTCAGTCGCGTTCACGCGCGACTGGATTCACGATCTACCGTCGAGTTTGAAAGTGGAAGCGGAGTGTCTGCAGCACGACGCGACGAGCCTGCAGTACAGCTTCCGCGTCACTCATCGCGACGAGTTGCTGGCGGAGGGTCGGGCTGCGGTGATACTTGCGCACGCAACCGGCAGTGATCGCTGAGCGCGAGCACGACTTCGGCTGGTTGCGAATACCCCAGCGCCTCGAAGAACGGCATACAAGGCGCGAGAGCGTTGTCCGCGACGAGCGTTGCCGCCGGCGATCGCGCCGGAGTCACAGCAGTCGCGCTGCCCTGCTCGACATGCAGTTCTAGCGCGCAGCGCGCGTCGCCTCGCGAGGGCGCGAGCACGAGAGCCGTACCGAGCAATCCGCTACTCGGTGCGACCGTCCCAAGCGGACCGGTCGATTGCACATCGAATGCAACACACACAACCGGCTGTCCATCGCACACGACCTGAGTCGCGGCCTCCAACAGGGCGTTCGCGAACGTATAGCGATATGCGCAGATAGCCGTGTAGGCAGTGTGACTGGAGGTGCCGATGCTCCAGTAACCCGCAGCTGCGTTGTGAACTGAATTGTGAAACTTCGTCGGAGAGATCAGCATCGGCGTGGCCGCGAGCGTCGCGCACATGTAGTCGCTGATCCCGAGGTCGCCATAGGTCGACGCAAACACCGAGCGCAACTCCGCGGGTGAGCGGCCCGCCGCTTCGCACGCGCGCGCCGCAACTTCGAGGGCGAGTGCGACCGTGTCCGGTGCGCGTCGACGCTCGGTCGGCGCGAGCAGGCCAGGGGTCGGACGCGACGTTGAAGCCGCAGGCGCCTCTTGCTCGCCGCAAATCGCTGCGCGCGCGACCGCCCAGCTTGGCAAGCGCGTGTGCCAGAACGCGACGCCTTCAATCGCGACAGGCGGCAACTTGCTCATCTCGTATCGCCGCCGAACGCCAGCACGCAATTGCTGCCGCCGAAGCCGAAGGAAAAACTCAACGCTCGCTGCACTCGCCACTGCTCGTTCTCGCGGCGAATCTGCGGGCCGCAAACAGGATCGAGTTGCTCGGTGTTGAGCGTGCCCGGCAGGACGCCACTCTCCAATGCGATGAGGCTGATCGCCGCTTCGACCATCCCGGCCGCGCCCAGCGTGTGCCCCGTCCAGCCTTTCGTCGAGCTCGCGAAAGTGCGCGCCGGAAACAGCTCGGCAACGAGGCGCGCTTCGACTTCGTCGTTCTTCAGACTCGCCGTGCCGTGCAGGTTGATGTAATCGATGCTCTCCGCAGTCAGCTGCGCGGTCTCGAGCGCATCGCGCAACGCCCGGCGGGCGCCGACGCCTTCCGGATGCGGCGTCGACATGTGATGCGCGTCGCTCGACTCGCCGAAGCCAAGCAGCCACATTCCGGCTTCGCGGCCTGCCGCTGCGCGCTCGAGTAATGCGAACCCCGCGGCCTCGCCGATATTGATGCCGCGACGTGCGACATCGAACGGCCGACATCGCTCGCTGGCAATCAGCTCCAGCGAGTTGAAGCCGAACAGCGTGCTGCCGCAGAGCGTATCGACTCCGCCTACGACCGCTGCATCGGCAAGACCCGCGCGAATCAACCGCTCGGCCTGACCGAACACCTTAGCGCTCGACGAGCACGCGGTCCCGACAGTAACCGCGATGCCACGCAACGCGAGCGCGTGCTGCACGAAATCGCCGAGCGAGTGCGGCGTATGCACGATCGGTCGTCGCAAGTCGGGCGGATACCGGCCATCCGGCTCGAGTCGCGTGTATGCGTCCTCGCTCGCGCCGATGCTCGCAGTCGACGTCCCTATCACGACGGCAATGCGCTCGGCGCCATACCGCTCGCGCGCCGCCGCGACCGCCTCGGCGAAGTCATCGGCGACGAGCCCGCGCCACGCGAGCCGGTTGTTTCTACACTCCCACTGCGCCCACTCAGCCGGTAGTGCCTCGTCCTCGAGTCCCGGCACGCGGCCGATCCAGGTCGCGAGCGGGCTCGGGCCGAAGTCGTTGCGGGTGAGACCGCTGCGCCGTTCAGCGAGTGCGCTCAGCGTGGCGGCGCGACCGGTTCCCGCCGCCGTGCACACCGTGTAAGCGGTGACACGCAGCGGCCGGAATTTCAGCTCGGACATGTCAGGAGGTGCGATGACGCTCGATGTGAGCGGCGAGCGAGCGCAGCGAGCGGAAGATGCGCAGATTGTTCTCGTCGTCCGAGCGCAGCTGGAAGCCGTAGCGCTTGGAGATCTCCAGCGCCAGCTCCAGCGCGTCGATCGAATCGAGCCCGAGGCCGGTCTTGAACAGCGCGGCCTCCGGATCGATCTCCGCGGGCGCGACGCCTTCGAGATTGAGCGCGGTCACGATGAGTTCAGCGAGCTCACGCTCGCCGGCCGACTGCGGTGCTGACATGAAGAGATTTTCTTGAGGACGATGCGGCGTTGCGGGCGCAGTGTATCACCCTTGAAAATTCAGGTTCACTAGCGCGGCGAGCAGCGCTGCGCGTGGCAGCTTGCCGAGTTCGTTGCGCGGCAAGGCGTCGACGAGCAGCAGCGGACGCGGCAGAAACGCGGGATCGACACTTGCCGCGAGGCGATCGTGAATCTCCGCCGCCGTCAGGCCGGGCGCTACTACCAACGTAGCGACACGCCGAATGGTTGCCACCGACTCCTCGCCGGGCTGAAAAACCACCGCGTCGCGCACGCCGTCGATCGCGAGCACGCGCCGCGTGAGATCTGCCAGGGACGCGCGCTTGCCTGCCACTTCGATCAGGTCCGCATTGCGGCCATGTACGCGAAACTCGTGCGCACCATGCAGCTCGAGGTGATCCTGCAGCAGGATGCGTTGACGATTCCACGCTGCATCCACCAGCGTTCCGTCGGTGATCGATTCGAGTTGCACGCCTTCGTGCAGTCGCCATAGCTCGTCCCGCGCCGTGCGCCTGCTCGCGAATGCGCAGGTTTCAGTCGAGCCGAAGATTTCCAGCAACGGACCGCCGAGCTTCGTCTCCACGGCCTGCGCCAGCTCGCGATCGAGCGGAGCCGTGGCGGAAACGATCAAGCCGACTGGTGGAAACTGCTGCGGCGATTCGACCAAGGCGCGGAGATGCACCGGTGTGCTGACGAGAACGCGCGGCGTCTGCAGCTGCTCGAGCGCGCGGGCGATATCTGCAGGAAATAATGGCCGTGCGGCGTGGACCGCCATGCCGGCGATCAACGGCAGCAGCACGCTGAATTCCATGCCGTACGTATGCTGCGGCGGAACGGTCGCGAGAAGCCACACGACCGCGTCATCGGCGACCCCGAGCGCCGAGCGAATCGCGCGCGCGTTGCGGGCGGTGCTGCCACTCACACTGCGCCAGTCCTTGGGATAGCTCTGCGGGCGTCCAGTGCTGCCCGAAGTGAAACCGATGGTTGCAATCTGTTCAGCGGGAATCTGCAACTCGACCGCCGCGGCCGCCCGCGACGTTTCCAGTGCTGCTTCAACAAGCTGATCGTCGCAGCGATAGCTGCCGGCATGCGCCGCTTCGATCTCGCGGATGACTTCCTCGGCACGCGTCGGCGGCAACAGCGCACCATGCCCGAGACTCAGCGCTGCGGCATACGCTGCGAGAAATCGATAACGATCCTCACAGAGATCGATCATCGCTGAGCCGACCGGCAGCGCGCGCACCACAGCAGCAGCATCGCGCACGAATTCGTCCCAGCCGATCTCGCGGCCGTCGCGCCACGCGATCGGTCGCGTCAACACAAACCGCCGTTGACTGCGATGACCTGTCGCGTGACGTAGGAAGCGTCGGCAGAAAGCAGGAAGGCAACGACCGCGGCGACTTCTTCGGCGGTGCCCATGCGTTGTGCCGGGATCGCGTCGAGAATGTCTTCGGTGGGCACCGGGTCTTCGATCATGCCGGTTGCGATCAGGCCCGGCGCCACGCAATTGACGGTGATCCTGCGCTTCGCGAGCTCGATCGCGAGCGCCTTGGTGGCGCCGATGATGCCGGCCTTCGCGGCGCTGTAATTCACCTGGCCGCGGTTGCCCATCATTCCGGACACCGACGAGATCGTGACGATGCGCCCGGGCGCATGCCGCCGGACCATCGGCATCACGCACGGTTGCAGCACGTTGTAGAACGCATCGAGATTCGTGCGAATCACGCCGTCCCACTGCTCGTCGGTCATCGCGGGAAAAGCTGTGTCTGCGTAAGTGCCGGCATTGCACACGACGCCGTAGTACGCACCGTGAGCCTCGATATCGCGAGCGAGCGCATCGCGACACGCAGAGCGATCCGACACATCGAATTGCAGCACGTGCGCGCTGCGACCCATCCCTTCGATGGCACGCGCAACGGCATCGGCCTCGTCGCGATGCGAATGGCAATGAACAGCGACGTCAAACCCATCGGCGGCCGCGCGCAGCGCGATCGCGCGGCCGATGCCGCGACTGGAGCCTGTAACTAGAACGGTGTCAGCCATTGGCGCTTCACGCCGCGCACAGCTTCGCGACCATGTCGAGCCGGCGCTCGGGCTCGGCGACGAACGGATTCTTCTGGTCCCAGGCGTAGCCGGCGAGGATCGAGCAGATCATGCGACGGATCTCGGGCGGCTGCGTCTTCGAGAACATGATGTCCTGAAAGCGCCCGTCGTACCACGCGCGCACGTAAGCGCGAAACGTGTCCACGCCTTCGCGCAGCGGCTCTTCGAACTGCGTCCGCCAGTCGACGGTTTCGCCGCGCAGCTGCCGGTCGAGTACCTCCGCCGCCATGCTGGCGGACCGCATCGCAATCGTGATGCCGGAGGAGAACACCGGATCGAGAAACTCGGCGGCGTTGCCGAGCAGCGCGAATCCCGGGCCGTACATCGATGTGACGTTCGCTGAATAGCCGGAGAGGCCGCGCGCCGGCGTATCCCACTCGGCATCTGCCAGGACACGCGCGAGGAACGGCTCTTCGGCAATCACGGCCTGCAGCCGCGCGGTCAGGTCGCGCGGATACCCGTCGAAAAACTCGCTGCGCGCGGCGCAGCCGAGCGAGCACCGGTCAGGCGTCAGCGGGATCAGCCAGTACCACACGTCGCGATGGCCCGGATGGATGATGACCTGGATCTTGTTGCGATCGAACGAACCGGCCGGCGCGTGATCGGCGACGTGCGTGAACACAGCATTGCGCGCGGGAAAGGCCGAAGGCGTCTCGAGCTGCAAGAGTTTCGGCAGCGTGCGGCCGAAGCCGCTGGCATCGAGAATGAAGCGCGCTTCGACGTCGTATTCGCGGGTTCCATCCTGGGCGCGCACGCGAGGCAGCGGCCGTTGGTTGTCGACGGACGTGACGCGGACTTGATAGCGAACCTCGACGCCCTGCTTCGCGGCTTCGTCAGCCAGCAGCTTGTCGAACGCGGCGCGCGGCACGTTGAAAGTCGAATCGCGCCCCGGCGTGAATTTGTCCGAAAAATCGAATTCGCCATAGTCGCTGCCGCGCACGAACGCCGCGCCGTTCTTGTACTGAAAGCCGGCGGCTGCGACCGCATCCAGCATGCCGGCCTCTGCGATGAAATCCAGGCAGTGTGCGAGCAGGCTCTCGCCGACCGAAAACCGCGGGAACTGCTGTGCTTCGAGCACCAGCACGTCCCAGCCGCGGCGCTTGAGCAACGCCGAAGCGATCGAGCCCGACGGTCCGGCGCCGATCACGACGATATCGCGTTGTTCAGGCATTCGCGTTGCGCTTCTCTTCTTCGTGCCGCGCTTCGCCGGTCCGCCACGACTTCTTCCACAGCAGCACGGGCAGGCGCACCAGCATCTCCGCGAACAGCCGCAGGTGCAGGCCGACGACGTGCACGTTGTCGAAGAACACGCGGTAATGCGAAACGCCGTCGTGCGGATACGAAACACGCGTCGGCAGCCAGCGCATCGGCACATCGCGCCAGTGCAGCCGCACCAGGATCTCGATGTCGAAATCCATGCGCTGGCCGAGTCGCTGGCGATCGATCAAGGCAAGCGTCGATGCGAGCGGGTAGACCCGGAAGCCGCACATCGAGTCGACGATGTCGCGCGACAGGGTTTCGAGCCACACGGATGCGTGGCTGAGATGCCGCCCGTAACGACGCGCGAACGGCATGCTCGTGTCGAACACCGGCGCGCCGCAGACGAGGCTTGCGGGGTAGCTGCGCGCCTCTTCGACGAAGCGGCGGATGTCCGCCAGCGTGTGCTGACCGTCGGCATCGACCTGTAGCGCGTGGGTAAATCCGCGTTGCCGGGCAGCGCGCAGCCCGGTGCACACCGCCGCGCCTTTCCCGCGATTGAAGTCGTGCCGGAGCAGCGTCACGTCCGCCAGCTTGGCCAGGCGCTGAAGTTCGTGGGCGCAGGCGGGATGGGAACCGTCGTCGACGAGAATCACTGGCAGGCCGTGCACGCGGACGCGGTCCACCACTGACGCGATGGCGTTCTCATGATTGAAAACGGGAATGACGACGCACGCGGCGAACACGCTCTCGACCATTGCTTTGATTTATGCCACGCGCATCGACCTTGACGCGGCAGTTTAAATGCCGACGTCGACAGCGTACAGCCGAAAAAAAGTTACACCCCCGGTTCAATTCGGATGCTGGCGCATCCGTTCCCGCAGTCGTTGCTTCTCTTCCGGCGTCAACTCCTTGAAACGCTTGCGAAGCGCCTGGCGCTGCTCCGGGGTGAGGTCGCGGAAGCGCCGGTAGTTGTCGCGGATGCGCGCCTGCTCGTCCTCGGGGAGGTCGTTGAATTGCTGGAAGCGGCGGCGAATCTCCCGCCGCTGTTCAGGATTCAGCGACTGCCAGCGCTTGAAGCCTTCGCGCGCTTCGTCGCGCTGCTCTGGGGGCAGGTTGAGCCAGCGTTGCGAGCTGCGCGCCAGCCGCTTTTGCCGCTCGGGCGGCATCTGGCCCCAGCGCGATTCGAGGTCGGAAAGGAGCTTGCGTTGATCGTCGGAGAGCTGTGCCCAGGGCACGCCCGCGGCCGGGGTACCGGCACGGGCCCCGGCACTGGGCGGCTCGGCGGCGCGCGCGGTCGGTCCGACCGCGAGGCCCAGCCAGAGCGACAGGAGCGCCGCGACTAATCTCATTGCTCATCCAGCCAGGCGTAGAACTCCACGTCCTGGTCTTGGAGCAGATCGAGGTTCTCCTGGTCGGCGACGATCTCCAGGTCGTCGAGCGCCGTGGGTGCAGGCTGCGGATGCGTGCGGCCTGTCGACAAGACGATGCCCACCGCGACGACTGCGGCGAGCGCAAATCCGCCAGCGGGTGCCCAGATCCAGCGCCGGCGCACGGCGCCCTTCTGCACCTCGTCCAACGCGCGATTGCGCGCCTGGGTCAGCTTCGAACGCGTGCCCGCGTCCAGCCGCTCGACGCTGTCTTCGAACAGCTCGCGTGCCTTCTTTGCGAATTCCTCGCTCACCACGCAACTCCCACCTGCTCACGCAGCGTATGCACGGCCCGTGAATAGTGTGTCTTGACGCTGCCTTCGCTGCATCCCATCGCGGCTGCAGTCTGCGCAACGTCCAGGCCTTCGAAAACCCGCAGCATGAACGCTTCCTGCTGCCGGCCGGGCAGCTCCGCCAGGGATCGCTCGAGCGCCTGCATGGCCTGGTCGGTCGCCAGCTGCTCGGCCGGGAGCGGCGCGCGGTCGGGCACAGCCGCGTATTGATCCGCAGTCGCCTCGGCGGCGTCATCCTGCGACTTCAGCCCCGGCAGCCACGCCATGATCCGGGCCTGGACGCGCCGGCGGCGCTGACAATCGCGAATCCGGTTCTGCAAAATGCGGTAGAACAGCGGGCGCCATTCCTCCGTCGGGCGGCGACCGTAGCGGCGGGCGAGCTGGAGCATCGCGTCCTGGACGCTGTCGAGGGCGTCTTCATCGTGCCGCAAGGCGATGCGCGCCATACGGAAAGCGCGCTTCTCTATGCTGGCGAGAAAGCGGTCGAGTGCCCGCACCTGCTCCAGAATCGGTTCCTCCACGGACGCCTGCGCCCCGTCGTCCCACCGCAAGGTAGACACAACGATGGATGGGGGCCCGGCAAACGCGGCGAGGCTAACAGAAGCAGGCATGCGCGACCTCGGACAAGGGGCCTTCGAGACTACAACGCGCGCGGATGGGATCGGTTGACCACAACATTATGACCAACGCCGGGATCCTCGCAGTCGCCATCGACACGCCGCTGCGGCGGACGTTCGACTACCGGGCGCCGGCCCAGCAGCCGGACCTCGCCCCGGGCCAGCGCGTCTGGGTGCCGTTCGGGCGCCGACGCGTCGTCGGCGTGGTCGTCGAGCGGCGCGATCGGACGGAAGTGCCCGTCGGCAAGTTGCGGTCGGTGTTCGGTGCGGTCGATGAGGAACGGACGTTCGACGCTGCGCTCCTGCAGCTATTGCTCTGGTCCGCGGACTACTACCGGCATCCCGTCGGCGAGGTGATCGCTGCGGCAATGCCGGCGCCGTTGCGCGTCGGCGCGTCGCTGCGCGAAGAGACGACCGTGTGGTCGCTGACAGATCCGGGGCGGCGCGAAGCGCTGGCTGAGCTCAAGGCAAACGCGGTTCGGCTGCGGGCGATCGTCACAGCACTGACCAGCACGGCTGAAATGACTGCGAGCGAGCTGCTGGCGGCGACGGACGGTACGCCGGGGATGTTGCGCAAGCTGGAAGCGCGGGGCTACGTGACGCAAACGAAGCGTGTGCCTGCCGCTGAGCTGTCGACGCCCGCTCCGCGCGCTGGTCCGACCTTGAACGATGCGCAACGCGAGGCTGTGCAGCGGATCAGCGGCACGCTCGGAAGCTTCGCTTCGCACCTGCTGTACGGCGTGACCGGCAGCGGCAAGACCGAGGTCTACTTGCGCACGATCGCCGCCGTCATCGAGCGGAAGCAGCAGGCTCTGGTGCTCGTGCCCGAGATCGCGCTCACACCGCAGTTGATTGCGCGCTTTCGCGCGCGTTTCGACACACCGCTGGCGGTGCTGCATTCGAACCTGAGCGACGGCGAAAGGCTGGCGGCGTGGCGCAGCGCCGGCGAGGGTCGGGCCGCGATCGTCATCGGTACGCGCTCTGCGGTGTTCAGTCCGCTCGCGCGGCCGGGTCTGATCGTCGTTGACGAGGAGCACGACGGCTCGTTCAAGCAGCAGGAAGGCTTCCGCTATTCGGCGCGCGATCTGGCGATCGTGCGTGCTCAGCGGTTGGGAATTCCGGTCGTGCTCGGCTCGGCGACGCCGTCGCTCGAAACATTGCATCGCGCTCTGCGCCAACCGCAGTGGTTGTCGCGGCTGCCGCAGCGCGCGGCGAACGCGCAGCCGCCGCACATGGCGCTGATCGATCTGCGGGCGCACGGTGCAACGCAGGGCATTGCGACACCTGCAGTGCTGGCAATTCAGCGTCATCTCGCTGCCGACGGCCAGGTCATGCTGTTCCTCAATCGCCGCGGCTACGCGCCGGTGCTGTTCTGCCCGGCCTGCGGTTGGTCCGCGCACTGCAGGCGGTGCGACGCTCATCTCACCGTTCATGGTCGCGACCGTCATCTGATCTGCCATCACTGCGGCTCGCAGCAGTCGATTCCCGAGTCGTGCGCGAACTGCGGCCAGCCTGCAAAGCCTGTCGGACAGGGAACGGAACGCATCGAGGAAACGGTGCGACAGCTGTTTCCGGATGCGCCGCTCGCCCGCATCGATCGCGACGCCGTGCGCCGGCGCGGGGAACTGGAGGCGACCCTCGCGCGCGTCGACAGCAAGGAAGTGCGCATCCTCGTCGGCACGCAGATGCTCACGAAGGGTCACGACTTCCCGAACGTCACGCTGGTCGTCGTGCTGAACGCCGACCAGGGTCTGTTCAGCGCGGACTTCCGCGCCGGCGAACGCCTGGCGCAAACGATCGTGCAGGTCGCGGGTCGCGCCGGCCGCGCCGAGCGTCCGGGCGAGGTGCTGATCCAGACGGAATATCCCGAGCATCCGCTGCTGAAGCTACTGTTGGAGGGCGGCTACGAAGCCTTCGCTGAGGGCGCGCTGCGGGAGCGCGAACAGAGCGAGTGGCCGCCGTTCGCGCGCATCGCGCTGCTGCGTGCAGAAGCGACTACGGCGCTCGCGCCCATGAAATTCTTGCGTGCGGCGCTCGCTGCCGCCCATCAGGAAACGCTGCGCGGCGTGCAGGTGCTCGGTCCCGCGCCGGCGCCGATGGAGCGACGCGCCGGTCGCTATCGCGCTCAGTTGTTGCTGCACGCGGCTACGCATTCTCCGTTACAGAAGTTCATGAGCACGTGGCTGCCGCAGCTGGAAACGCTGCCGGAAGCCCGGCGCGTGCGGTGGTCGATAGATGTCGATGCGTTGGACCTGTCGTAGGTGCTGCTAGACTCGCGACGATGAAGTTTCGCATCGAACAACTGGTCCAGGCTGCCCTGGCCACCCTGCCCGCCGACATTCTGCCCGCCGATATCGTGCGTCCCGTCGTCGATATCGATCGCACCAAGGATGCCGCGCACGGCGATTTCGCAACGAACGTTGCGTTGCAGCTGGCAAAACCGGCGCGGCGCAATCCGCGGCAGCTCGCTCAGGCGATTCTCGACGCGCTGCCGGCGAGCGAACTGATCGAGAAGGCCGAGATCGCCGGGCCGGGCTTCATCAACTTCCACCTGTCGGCGCAGGCGTACCAGCAGGAGCTGTCGCGGATCTTCGACCTCGGGCCTGCGTACGGTTACAGCAAGCGCGGCGCCGGCGCGAGCACGGTGGTCGAATTCGTCTCGGCCAATCCGACCGGGCCGCTGCATGTCGGACACGGCCGGCAAGCGGCGCTCGGCGATGCGCTGGCCTCGCTGCTGCAGTCGCAGGGCTATCAGGTGAGCCGCGAGTTCTACTACAACGACGCCGGCGTGCAGATTCAGAACCTGGCGGTGTCGGTGCAAGCGCGGGCGCGCGGCATCAAGCCGCGCGAGCCGGGCTGGCCGGAAGCCGCGTACAACGGCGAGTACATCCAGGACGTCGCCGACGATTTCGTCGCGAAGAAGACCGTGACCGCGCTCGACGGCGCAGCGGTGAAGGCGACTGGCAAGGTCGATGATCTCGAGGCAGTGCGGCGCTTCGCGGTGGCGTATCTGCGCCACGAGCAGGACGTCGATCTGCAGAAGTTTGGTGTGCGCTTCGACGTGTACTACCTGGAGTCGAGCCTCTACACCGAGAGCAAGGTCGATACGACGGTCAAGGCGCTCGTTGCGAGCGGCAAGACGTACGAGAAGGACGGCGCGTTGTGGCTGCATACCACCGAGTACGGCGATGACAAGGACCGCGTGATGCGCAAGTCCGACGGCACGTACACGTACTTCGTGCCGGACGTCGCGTATCACGTAACCAAGTGGCAGCGCGGCTTCCGGGTCGCGATCAACGTGCAGGGCACCGATCACCACGGCACGATCGCGCGCGTGCGCGCCGGGCTGCAGGCGCTCGACATGGGGATCCCGCAGGGGTATCCGGACTACATCCTGCACAAAATGGTGCGCGTGATGCGCGGCGGCGAGGAAGTGAAGATCTCCAAGCGCGCGGGCGAGTACGTCACGCTGCGCGATCTGACGGAGTGGGTCGGTCGCGACGCCGTGCGGTTCTTCCTGATCTCGCGGCGTGCGGATTCGGAGTTCGTGTTCGACGTGGATCTCGCGCTGTCGCAGAGCGAAGAGAATCCGGTGTACTACGTGCAGTACGCGCATGCGCGGGTCTGCAGCGTGTTCCGGCAGTTGACGGAAAAGGGCCACGTCCACGATCGCGAGGTCGGCGAGCGCAACGTCGCGCGCCTGAGCGAGCCGCACGAGAAGGCGCTGATTCGACGCGTTACTTATTATCCGGAGCTGCTGGAGAACGCGGCGCGCGCGCTCGAGCCGCATCAACTCGCGCACTATCTGCGCGATCTCGCCGGCGACTTTCACACGTACTACAACGCGCACACCTTCATCGTCGATGACGTCGGCCTGCGCAACGCGCGGCTCAATCTCGTGGCCACGACGCGGCAGGTGCTGGAGAACGGCCTGAAGCTGCTCGGCGTGTCGGCGCCGGAGAGAATGGAGAAGGTGGAGAAGACTTAGTGGCGCGCGACTACAAGAACTCGAAGCGGCGCACCGGCGGCTCGGGCAATCTTTCAGGCATTGCTGGACTCGTCGTCGGGCTCGCGCTCGGTCTCGCGGTGGCAGTGGGTGTGTACTTCTTCGATCGCCGCCCGGCCGCGCGACTCGCACAGGAAGCGCCGCCGATGACGCGCGACGAAGCACCGGCGGCTGCCAAGACTGCGAAGCCCGCACCGGCATCGCAGGATGCCGAAGCCGAGACGCAGTTCGAGTTCTACGACATGCTGCCGAAGTTCGAAGTCGTCATCCCCGAACAGGATGGCACGTCAGCGCCGGCGGCCGGTCCGGGCACGGGACCGGTGCAGAAGCCCGGCGCGTACATCCTGCAAGCGGGCTCGTTCCGCAATCACTCGGATGCAGATCGCGTGCGCGCGCTGATCGCGATGCAGGGCGTGGAGTCGAAGATCCAGAAAGTGACGATCGACAAAGACACCTGGCACCGGGTCCGCGTCGGCCCGATCACGAACCTGCAGCAACTCGAAGAGACGCGCAGCAAACTGCGCAACGCCCAGATCGACGCGCTGGTAATCAGAGTCGGCGAGTAAGAGTCAGGCTGAAGCCTCACCCACAGCAGGATTCAACTTCAGTGCAACTTCTTGTGGGTCAGGCTTTAGCCTGACTCCGATCCGAACTGCACGTACGCTCGCACCGGAAATGTCGCCCCGCCCTGCCACGCGATCGGCACCGCATGCAGCCGCCCGCCCTCTGCGGGCAACGCCTCCAGATTCGTCATGTGCTCGCAGACGGGAATTCCCGCGCCGAGCAGGATCGTGTGCGCCGGGCGCACCATGTCGGCCATGTCGTCGATGTTCAGCGAATCGATGCCGACGAATGCAGCACCCGCATCGACCAGGCGCTCGCAGGCTGCGGCGGTCAGGAACGGGTTGTCGCGTCCGTAGCGCTCGGTCCGCCAGTGCTGACTGAAGTCAGTTCGAATCAGCACGGCCGCACCGCGTACGTCAGCTCCTTTGAACAGCTCAGGACCCACGGCGCGACCGAGCGAACGCGCATCGAACACACGCACCGGCACGTGTGCCACGCGCTCGAGCGGCAGCCCCGCGAGGTCGGTCGCGCCGCGATATCGATGCAGGGGTGAATCGACGTATGTGCCCGTGTTGCCGCACAGGTGCAGCGAGGCGATCAGGAACTCGGACTTGTTCTGGTAGCGAGCGCGCGAGCTGTCGTGATCGACGACGACGTGCGCCTCGGGCACCGGCAGCCCGGGATACGTCACCATGCCGGGCTCGATCACGTGGCTGACTTCGATGAATCTCGGCATGGATGCGGTCCTCGTCTCGTTGGCTGTGCTGGCAAGTGCACAGAGGCCGGCACCTGCGCCGAGCAGCATGGAACGTCTGGTAAGCATGGGCGCAGTCTAGTGCGCAGCCGTGGAAAGAACCGTGGGAAGCGCGCTAGCGGACGCGGCTGAGCATACGCTGGAAGCGCGGCTCGTTGCGCAGGCTGGCATAGTCGGGATCGTTCACGATCCAGTCGCGCTTGCCGCAGCCGCGCGCGAAGACGCGGTCCAGCAGATTCAACGCCTCGTCTCGTTGCCCGACGCGCGCGTGCACGCACGCGATGTTGACCAGCGCACTGGTGTCGTTGGGATAGAGATCGAGACAACGCGTGGACCATGCGAGTGCGCGCTCGGTCTGGCCGTTGTCGATCAACGCGCAGGCTCCCAGAGAAAGCGCCCGGCCATCGTGAGGATTGAGCGCGAGCACTTGCTCGGCGCGGCGGATGCCAGTGCTCACCGCTTCGCAGGCGGCCGACTCTCGACCGAGCGCGCGCGCCGCCGTGGCAAACAGCATCGGGCTTTGGAAATCTTCGGGGCGCAGCTGCGCCGCGAGGCTGAACATTTCGGCGGCCTGCGCCATGGCGCCGCGCGCAAACGCACTTCTACCGAAGTAGTAATAAGCGTCGAACAGATCGGGATTGAGGCGGATTGCGGCCGAGTATTCGTCGGCGGCTTCCTCGTAGTGGCGCGCTATCGAGCGCGCGAGGCCGCGTGCGACATGAGCTTCCGCGAGCCGCGGCGCAGCTTCGAGCGCTCGCCGGCTCGCGTAGTCTGCACGCGCGAGAACGACTTCGCGGGGATCGAACCACTCGTAGAGACAAGCGTGCACCGTAGCCAGACCCGCCCACGCGGGCGCATAGCCAGGCTCCAGCTCGAGTGCGCGAACGAATTTCGCGCGGCTCGCTTCCAAGCCTCGCTGCATCATGCGAGCGAGCTGCTGCCGTCCTTGCAGGTAGCAGTCGTACGCCAGTTCGGCGGCGCTGCTCGTGGCAGCGTCTTCAGGGATTCGTTGTTGCAGCTGGCTGCGCCACGCCGCGAAGCGCCGACGCTGCGCGATCACCCAACTTGTGAGCTCCAGGCTGGAGTCGAGCTCCAGTCCTTCGAGAAACTCACCGTCGAACAGCGCGAGGAGATCGCGGGCGCGTGGTAATTCGAGTCTGGCGATTCCTGCTTGAGCCGCGCGTTGTACTTCGAGCGCATCGATGCGGGCATCTGCGAGGTCGAGCTGAATGAAGTCTTCGCTGCTGCCGACGCGCGCTGCGCCGAGCACGCCGCGCAATTTGCTCAGCGCCCAGCGCAGCTCGCCGCGAGGATCGCTGGCGGTATCCCACAGCAACCGACTGATGCGAACCCGCGGAGTGGCGCGAGGCGTCAGCGCCAGATAGGCAAGCAGAGCGCGGACTTTGCGCGAGGCCGGCAACTCCAGTGCGCGGCCATCTTGCGAGACGCTCAGCGTTCCGAGCATTCGCAGTTGCAGGCTCACGCAGCGGACCTCGCTGTCAGTCTTCGGCGAGCTGCCGGAAGTCGACGCCGAGCGAGCGCAGCTTGCGATACAGATGCGTGCGCTCCATGCCGACGCGCTTCGCGAGCTGCCCGACTTTGCCGTTGCAGAGAATCAGCTGCTGCTGCAGATATGCACGCTCGAAGTGCTCACGCGCTTCGCGCAGCGGCAGTGCCAGCAGATCCTGCTTCACGAGCGGCTCGTTGGTCGGCGTGTGCGCGGCGAGCTCACGCTCGATTTCTTCGAGCCTGATCTCTTCCTCGCCGCCCATGATCAGCAGCCGCTGCACCAGATTGCGCAGCTCGCGCACGTTGCCCGGCCACGGATAGTTACGCAGACGATTCTGCGCCGCCACGCCGAAGCGGCGGAACGGCAGATGCTGTTCGTCGACCAGACGATCGACGTAATAGCGCAGCAGATCCGGCACGTCCTGCGCGTAGTCGCGCAGCGGCGGCACTTGCAGCGTGATCACGTTCAAGCGCGACAGCAATTCGAGCCGCACACCCGACGCGTCTTCGGCATTGAGGAAGCGCGCAGTCGCGGACGCGATGATGCGCACGTTCGACTTCACCGGCGTCGCACCGCCGACCCGCGTGAACGTCTGCGCTTCGAGCGCGGCGACGAGCAGCCCCTGCGCCTTCGGCGGCAGATCTTCGATGCCGTTGATGAACAGCACGCCGCCCGCAGCCTGCTCGAACACTCCGGCGTGGATCCCGCCGGTGTCCTCGGTTCCATGCAGAGCGGCAGCGGCCCCTTCATCGCTCACGCCCGTCGCGACGAGCTGCACGAACGGCCCCGGCGAACGCGGGCTCGATGAATGAATGTAGCGGGCGAACGATTCGCGACCGGATCCCGGCTCGCCGACGATCAGCACCGGCGTCGAGTGCGGAGCAATCTGCTGGGCTTGCTCGCGAATCGCGTGCATCGCGCGGCTCTTGCCGACCGGCGCGATCAGCGGCGGCACCAGCGAGCGGCCCGATTGACGGCGATTGCGACCGGAGTCCAGCGCGCGCTCGACGGTGCGCAGCAGCTTGGCGAGCGACAACGGCTTCTCGACGAAATCGAAGGCACCGAGCCGCGTCGCTTCGACGGCGGTCTCGACCGTGCCATGACCCGACATCATCACGACGGGGCAGGACGAGCCGTTCGGCTGCGCCCACTCGCGCAGCAGCGTGATGCCGTCTGTGTCGGGCATCCAGATGTCCAGCAGCACGAGGTCGGGGTCGTGCTGCGTGCGGATCGCGCGCGCCTCGGAAGCGTCCGCGGCAACGTCTACTTCATAGCCTTCGTCCGCGAGGATCTCCTTCAGGAGCCCGCGGATTTCGGATTCATCGTCGACGACAAGTATGCGCGCAGCGCTCATGCACGTTCTCTCCTCGTTCCCGTGCGCCGCTCGCGTGTCGGTCCGGTCCGCACGCCAACGGTCAGCGGCAACTCGATCCGCACGCGCGCGCCACCCGTCCGCGCGTTATCGGCTTCGATTCGGCCGCCGTGTTCTTCGACAATCTTCTTCACGATCGCCAGTCCCAGGCCGGTGCCTTTCGACTTCGTGGTCACGTACGGATCGAACACCTGCCCGATGACGTCGGGCCGGAAGCCCGGGCCGTTGTCCTCGACGGTGATCTCGGCCAAGCGGCCCTCGGCCCGCTCGACCAGCCGCGTCTCGACGCGGATTTCCGGATCCGGTGCACCTTCCAACGCCTCGATGGCATTGGCAAGCAGATTGTGAATGATCTGCCGCAGGCGCCCGGGGTCGGCCTCGATCTCGGTCAGGGCGGGATCCAGCTTCAGCTTCGGGCGGGCGGTCCGGCCTGCCTCGCGGCTGCCGGAGCGGTACAGCTCCGCGACCTCGGCAATGAGCTGGTTCAGGTCGAAGCGTGACACATCCATCTCCGGCGCGCGCGCATATTCGCTGAAGGCGTTCACCATCTCCTTCATCGCCTCGACCTGCTGCACGATCGTGTGCGTCGCCCGGTCGAGCATCTGCGCCTCGCCCTCGTTCATCGAGCCGAGGAGCTTGCGCCGGATGCGCTCGGCCGACAGCTGGATCGGCGTGAGCGGGTTCTTGATCTCGTGCGCCAGGCGGCGCGCGACCTCGCCCCAGGCCGCGTCGCGCTGAGCCTGCAGCAGTGCCGTGATGTCGTCGAAGACGATGACGAAGCCGCCGGGGCTGCGATCTTCGCCCGACAGTGTCGTACAAGCGCACATAAGGATGCGGCGACCCGACTCCGACTGCAGAACGAGCTGCTCGCGCCATTCGGTCTGGCCGGCGTCCAGGTGCGCGCTGCAGGCGAGATCGAACTGCTCGAACAGCGAGCTGCCCTTGCCGGCTTCCACCAGCGGCTTGCCGATGACGTTCTCGACGTCGGCACCGAGAATGTTGCACGCGGCCTGATTGGCGGTGCGCACCGTGCGGTCGGGCTCCAGCGAAATGACGCCCGTCGACAAGCGCGCAAGGATGACGGCGAGGTTGGCGCGCTCGGCCTCGACGGCATGTTGGCTGCGGCGGTTGTCCTCGCGCGCACGCGCCAGTCGCTTGGTCATGTCGTTGAACGAATGAACCAGGATGCCCATTTCGTCGTGCGAGGTGAGCGGCAGGCGCATATCGAAATCGCCTTTGGCGACCGCGCGCGTACCGGCAACGAGATCCTGGATCGGCCGCACCAGCCGTCGTGCTGCCCAGAACGCGCCGTACAGCGCGCCGAACAACGAGAGCAGCAACACCAACGTGAGCGTCAACGTGAAACTGGTCTTCAGCGGCTCGCGCAGTCGAGCTTTCTCGCCGTAGCGCTGATAAGCAGACTCGACGGTGTCGGCGAGCTCGCCGAGACGACGCTCGACGGGGTAGACAGCTTCGAGCATGCGCGGCTCATCGCCGGGCGAGGTCAGCGGCACTTGTACCGCCGTGCGCACGAGGAATCCGCCGCCTGCGACCGGATCGAGAGTCACGTACTCGTGGCGCGTCTGCATGACCATCTCTTCGTTCGCGCGCGGCGGCACGATCTGACCGAAGCGCTCGGAGCTGGTGCCGAGGATGCGGCGGTTCGCGCCGTACAGCGTGAGCTCGATCGCCTCGTTCTTCTGCCGCGCGTCGTCGAGCAGGGCGACAGGATCGTCACGCGAAGCGATGTCGCTCGCGATCGTGCGCGTGCGCTGCATGTACTCGCGCATGCGCAGGTCGAGTGCCGCGCGCGACAGCGTCAACGCATCTTGCAATCCTTCACGGATCTCGACGTGGAACCAGCTGTCGATGCCGCGATTCAGGAACATCACGGAGAAATAGAACACGAGCAGCAGCGGCAGCATCGCGAGCGTCGCCGACATCCACACCATGCGCGCCTCGAGGCGCGAGCCGACCACGCGCTTGCGCCAATCGCGGATGAGCTGGATGAGGCGGCCGCCGATCAGGATCAGCAGTACCAGCAGGCCCGCGACGTTGACACCGACGATGAACGGATGCAGGTCGCTGAAGTGCGCCGACTGCTGCACCGTCTGCGCCATGATGAGGAGCGCGGCGACCCACAGCCCCGAGCCGACGAGGACGAGGATCGAGACCAGGGTACGTCTTACAGCCGCGGGGACCATGTGTACCACTCGCTGCGCTGACGCCAATCGTCCGACCAGAACAGGATGAAGCGCAAGGTGTCCGGCATGGTGCGCACGTCGAGGCTGGCGCGCAGGCTGATTTCGTGGCGCCGATCGGGCCGGATCAGGGCCTGATCGAGGATCGGCAGGTTGGTGATGACGCGCAGCGAATCGAGCGCGGCGTCGAGCGTCGCGTAGGAAACCTGCTCACCGCTGTTCACGTTGCGCACCAGGTAACGGTCGCTGAGGGCGTGATAGACCAGCTCGTAGCTCTGGTCGAGTGTTGCCACTGTTTCGTCGAGCCAATAGGAGCGCTGGCGGTGCACCACGATCTCCAGGTGCAGGGTGAACGGCGCACCGTCGCGGACGGCGGCCCGGGCGCCTTCGCCGATGTCGAAACTGAGGGTCGCGTTCAGTTGATAGACGCCCTCGGCACGCTCGATGTACGCCGAGCGGATATCGAAGCGCTCCTGCGCCAGGGCGACCGGCGTGTAGCCGAACCCGATGCAGGCGAGCACGATCAGCAGCTGGAATGCTGCTGGCCCACGTCGCAGACGTGGGCGCTCTCGCGCTTCGCCATCAGGCCTCGGGCTCGCAGCCACTCACTGTCCTTCGGTCTTTTCCAAGCAAGCATAATAAAAGCCGTCCATGCCGGCTGTCCCTGCCCCGATCCGCACGGCGGCGGTCGTTTCGTGCGCCTGTGCAACCGTCGCCTTGAATGCCGCCACCACCGCCACCGTTTCGGCCTGCAGCGCCGAGCAACTCGCGTAGACCAGCCGTCCGCCCGGCGCAAGCAGCGCCCAGCACGCGTGCAGCAGCTGCAATTGCTTGGTCGCGAGCGCCGCTACGTCGTCCGACCGGCGCAGCAGCTTGATGTCCGGGTGCCGCCGGATGACGCCGGTTGACGAGCACGGCACGTCGAGCAGGATCCGCTGGAACGGCCGCCCGTCCCACCAGCCGGCCGGTTCGGCGGCATCGCCAGCCACCAGCGTGGCCGACAATTGCAGGCGACGCAGGTTGTCGGCGATCCGCGTCAGACGGTCGGGAGAAACATCGACCGCAACCAGCTCGGCAAGTTCAGGCTGCAGCTCCAGCAAGTGTCCGGTCTTGCCGCCCGGCGCCGCGCAAGCATCGAGAATCCGCTCGCCCGGCTCGGGCGCGACCAGGCGTGCGCCGAGCTGTGCCGCGGCGTCCTGGATCGAGACCTCGCCGTCCGCGAATCCCGGCAGATCGGCCACGTCCACGGCGTCCGCGAGCAGCAGCGCCTCGTCGTCGTACTTGCTGTCCGCAATCTCGATGCCGCTCGCCTCGAGCCGCGCTCGATACTGCGCGCCGGACGTGCGGCGTCGATTCACGCGCACCCAGAAGGGCGGACGCTGATTGTTGGCGTCGAGAATCGCTGCGGCTTCCTCGCCCCAATCCTTCGTGAGTGCTGTGACGAGCCAGCGCGGATGCGCGGTCCGGACCGCGATGTCGCGATCGATTTGCGCGCTGAGTGCTGCGTGCTCGCGTTGGCAGCGTCGTAGCACCGCATTGATGAAGCCTGCGGCGCGCGCGTGCCCCATCTGCCGCGCCGCCTCGACTGTTTCGGCCACAGCGGCGTGCGCAGGAATTTCCGTGTACAGGAGCTGACACAGTCCGAGGATCGCGAGCCCGCGCACATCGGGATCGAGCTTCTGACCCGGACGCGCGAGCAGGCGCTCGAGCATTGCATCGAGTCGCAAGTACCAGCGGATGCTGTCGTAGGCGAGAGCGCGCAGCAGGCCACGTTCCTGGCGCGTCGCCTGTTCGTCGATCACCAGTGCGGCGTCGAGCGAACGGCCGCGCAGCGCCACGTCCGCAACGATCTTCGCCGCCGCGGCCCGAACTGCAGCCGAACGGCTCACGAGCCGAGTACCGCGCCATCCAGACGATGCGCCTTGAGGAACTCCGCGGCGGACATCGCCTTGCGGCCCGCGCTCTGCACGCGGGTGAGGCGCAGTACACCTTCGCCCGTACTGACGTCGATGCCCGCGGCGCTGGTGGCCAGCACTTCGCCGGGAGCGCGCGACGCTGTCGCATCGACAGGCATCGCCTGCCAGACGCGCAATTGCTGACCGTGCAAGCGCGTTTCCGCGACGGGCCATGGGTCGAACGCGCGAATCTGTCGATCGATCTGAGCGGCAGGTTGCGACCAATCGATCGCTGCTTCTTCTTTGCGGAGCTTGGTCGCGTACGTCACGCCATCGGCGGGCTGCGTGCGCGGCTTCGCGGTGCCTTGCGCGATTTCTTCGAGCGCGACGAGCAAGGCGTCAGCGCCGAGCGTCGCGAGTCGATCGTGCAAGCTGGCCGCGGTCTCGCGTGCTTCGATCGGCACGGCCCGCGTCAGCAGCATTGGCCCAGTGTCCAGACCAGCCTCCATCTGCATGATCGTCACACCGGTCTGAGTATCGCCGGCGGCGATCGCTCGCTGAATCGGCGCGGCGCCGCGCCAGCGAGGCAAGAGCGAAGCATGGATGTTGATGCAGCCGAGACGCGGCGTTTGCAGGATCGATTGCGGAAGCAGCAATCCATAGGCCGCAACGATCATCACGTCGGGCGCCCAGCGCTGCAACAGTTCGACCGCTGCGGATTCACGCAGCGTCGCTGGCTGCTCGACCGGCAGTCCGTGCCGCACGGCACATTGCTTGACCGCGCTGGCTGCGAGTTGCTGACCGCGACCCGCGGGACGATCGGGCTGGGTGTAGACAGCCACGACCCGATGCGAGGAGCGCACCAAAGCTTCGAGCGCCGGCACAGCGAACTCCGGCGTGCCAGCGAACACGATGGTCAGATTCTTCTTCAGAGTGCTTTCGGCGCAGCGCGCGCGTTGCCGGGACCGCGCTCCTTGCGCTCCTTCTCGAGCTTCTTGCGGATCCGCGTGCGCTTGAGCTCCGACAGGTAGTCGACGAACAGCTTGCCGTCGAGATGATCGATCTCGTGCTGGATGCAGACCGCGAGCAGTCCTTCCGCCTCGAACTCGATCTGCTTGCCGTTGCGATCGAGCGCACGCACGCGGATCCTCTCGGCGCGCGTCACCTTGTCGAAATAGCCCGGCACCGACAGGCATCCTTCCTCGGTTTCCTCGACGCCGGTGCGCTCGAGCACTTCTGGATTGATCAGCGCGAGCGGTTGATCGCGCTTCTCGCTCAGATCGATCACGAGGACGCGTTTGGCAACGTTCACCTGGGTCGCCGCGAGGCCGATGCCGGGCGCGGCGTACATGGTCTCGAACATGTCGTCGATGAGGGTCCGCAGCGCTGCGTCCACATGCGTGACGGGCAGCGCACGATTGCGCAGTCGCGGGTCGGGAAATTCCAGAATTTGAAGCAGTGCCATGGCAGAAAAATCAGGTCATTCGCACAATAAACCGCTCGCTCGCGAAAGCAGCGGCGAGCAAACTGAGAACCACGTCGCTATAAAGAACCCATTTCGTGCAATCGCTGCAAAGATGCTGCTAAAGTTCGGCCGCAGTTGAACTTAATATCGGCCTCCGCTCGGGCTGCCGACACGCGGATAACGCGTCGCAACAGCCTGGCGAGTCGCCTGGGCCGACATCATACGATCAGGAGCTTGTTCGGCGCATGAAAGCTGCGAATCTGGCCTTCCGTCCCGCGATCGTCGTCAGCCTGATCGCTGGCCTGACCGTCTTTACGGGTCTGCTTCCTGTCAGCTCAACCGCACAGGACACTCAGCGCACCATCGCCACCGGCAGCAACATTCCGCTGACGGCCGATGCCCCGAACGAGTACACGGTGAAGACCGGCGACACGTTGTGGGACATCTCCAAGGTGTTCCTGCGCGATCCCTGGTATTGGCCCGAAATCTGGTACGTCAATCCCCAGGTCGCGAACCCGCACCTGATCTATCCGGGCGACGTGCTCAAGCTCGTGTACATCGACGGCCAGCCGCGCGTGACGCTCGGCGACCGCGGCGGCGAAGCCACCGAGAGCGGCGGCGGCAAGCACCTGACTCCGCAAGTGCGCCGCGAACCGCTCAGCCAGGCCATCACCGCGATTCCTTATGACGTCATCGCCGGCTTCATGGGTCGTCCGACGCTGCTCGACGGCGATCAGGTCAAGAACGCGCCCTATGTCGTCGCGCTGCGCGACGGTCACGTGATCGGCGCGACCGGCAACGAGATCTATGCCGTCGGCATCGGCAGCGCGGCCGCCGATTCCCGCTACAGCATCATTCACGTCGAAGAGAAGCTGTACGACCCGGAGACCCGCGACATGCTCGGTTACTCGGGCATCTATGTCGGCTCCGGCCCGGTCGCGACCACCGGCGACCCTGCGAAGCTCGTGCTGACCGACTCGGCGCGCGAGGCCCTGCAGGGCGACAAGCTGTTCCCCGAGTCGACCGACGTGAACGTCGACTTCGTACCGCATGCGCCGGCGGCCAACATCGACGCGCGCGTCATCGCCGTGCGCGATCACACGAGAATGGGTCAGTACCAGGTGATCGCGCTGAACCGCGGTCAACGCGCCGGGCTCGAGCCCGGCCACGTGCTGGCGATCAGCCAGATCGGCAACGTCGTGCGCGACACTTATTCGAAGGGCGGCATGAGCGCGACCACCAGCGCCACCTCGCGTGGGCATGGCAAACCCGTGCAACTGCCGGACGAGCGCATCGGCCTGGCGATGGTGTTCAAAGCCTTCGACAAGATGAGCTACGCGCTGGTGATGGAGACCTCGCACGAGATCCGCCAGGGCGATTTGGCGCGAAATCCCTAGAAAGTGACACAAGTGACACGGGTGACATAGGTGACGATCCCAGTCACCTACGTCACCTCTGTCACTTGTGTCACCTGTGTCACTTCTTCCGTGGCTTACTCTAGTTCGCGCGCCCGGGCTGCACGCCGCGCGCTTGCGCCCGCTCCTCGCTCGATTCGGTTCCGCTGACGCCATCCTCGCTGCTCCGCCCTCGGCGCTGCGCGAAAGCGGCGCCGGCGCTGCGTTCGTCGACTGGTTACAAAGCCGGCGCGGGCCCGACGATCCCGCGATCACTGCGGAGTTGCGCTGGCTCGAACACGAAGCGCATCACTTTGTCCCGTTCGGTAGCGAAAACTATCCGCCGCTGCTCGCCGAGGTGAGCGACGCGCCCGTTGGACTGTTCGTGCGCGGCGACCCGGCGGTCTTGTCGCTGCCGCAGCTCGCGATCGTCGGCTCGCGCAACCCGACTGCCGGCGGACGTGACAACGCAACGAGCTTTGCTGCACATCTGGCGCGAGGCGGGCTCGCGATCACGAGCGGGCTGGCGATCGGCATCGACGCGGCGGCTCACCAGGGCGCGCTCGCCGCGGAGGGTATCACCGTCGCGGTGTGCGGCACCGGCCTGGACGTCGACTATCCGTCCGCGCACAGCGCGCTGGCGGCAGCAATCGCGCAGCGCGGCGCGCTTGTCAGTGAGTTTCCGCTCGGCATGCCGGCATTACAGGCGAACTTCCCGCGTCGCAATCGCATCATCAGCGGGCTGGCACTCGGCACGCTGGTGGTGGAAGCCGCGGTGCGCAGCGGCTCGCTGATCACTGCCCGGCTCGCCGCCGAACAAGGCCGCGAGGTATTCGCCATTCCCGGCTCGATCCACAACCCGCTCGCGCGCGGCTGTCATCAACTGCTGCGGCAAGGCGCGCAGCTGGTCGAAACCGTCGACGACATCTTCGCGGAGCTGCGCGCGCTCGTCGGAGCGCTGGCGCCTGCGCTGCAAGCCGCTGTCGAGCCGGAATCGCCTGCAGCTGCTGCTCCGGTATTGGACAAAGCCTATGAAATCCTGTTAGATGCGCTCGGCTTCGAACCGGCGGGCGTCGACACACTGGTCGAGCGCACCGGCTTCGCGGCCGACGAGGTAGCTTCGATGCTGCTGATCCTGGAGCTCGACGGTGAGCTCGAATCCCGACCCGGCGGGCGTTACGTCCGACGCGTCCTCAAGGCAGCGAAATGAAGGAAAGCGTTCTCGATATCCTGATTTACCTTTTCGAGAATTATTTCGACGCCGAGCTCGAGCTGGCCCCCGAGCCCGACCGCGACACGCTCAAAGAAGAGCTCGAACGGGCCGGCTTCTCCGAACGCGAAGTGGGCCGCGCCCTGGAATGGCTCGAACAATTGTGCGCGGACCCGGAGCGTACGGGTACCATCCCGACGTCGCGCTCGATCCGGGTGTTCGACGCGCGCGAACAGATGCGGCTGGACAGCGACTGCCGCGGCTACATTCTGTACCTGGAGAACATCGGCATCGTCAACGCGGCGCAGCGCGAGCTGGTGATCGACCGACTGCTGGCGCTCGACTCACGGCAGATCGACATCGAGCAGGTGAAGTGGGTCGTGCTGATGGTGCTGTTCAGTCAGCCGGGTCAGGAGAACGCATTGTTGCGAATGGAGGATCTGGTGTTCGACGGGCGAGCCGAGGCGGTGCACTGAGCTGTAGGTCGGACTGGTAGTTCGACAGTACACGCAAGCGCCGCGGCCGTACCGCGGTTTTCTTTTTTATGGAGCAGAAGAACCTCGTCATCGTTGAATCGCCTGCCAAGGCGAAGACCATCAAGAAGTATCTCGGCAAGAACTTCGAGGTACTGGCTTCCTATGGTCACGTGCGCGACCTGGTGCCGAAGGAAGGCGCGGTCGACCCGAAGCGCAAGTTCGCCATGCGCTACCAGATCCTCGAGAAGAACGAGAAGCACGTGCAGGCCATCGCCCGCGCGCTCAAGAAGTCCGACGCGCTCTACCTCGCGACCGACCCGGACCGCGAGGGCGAAGCGATCTCCTGGCACCTGGTCGAGCTGCTGAAGGAGCTCGACGTACTCGACGGCAAGGACGTGCATCGCGTGGTGTTCTACGAGATCACGCGCAACGCCATCCGCGAAGCGATCTCGCAGCCGCGCGGCATTTCGCAGGATCTCGTGAACGCGCAGCAGGCGCGGCGTGCGCTCGACTATCTCGTCGGTTTCAACCTGTCGCCGCTGTTGTGGAAGAAGGCGGGACTGCCGGGAGCTTCGGCCGGCCGCGTGCAAAGCCCCGCGCTGCGCATGATCTGCGAGCGCGAAGACGAAATCGCGCGCTTCAAGCCGCGCGAGTACTGGACCGTCGACGCCGACGTCGAGAAGGCGCAGCAGGCGTTCCCGGCGCGGCTCATCGAGTATCGCGGCGAGAAGGTCGAGCAGTTCACCGTGACCAGCGAACAGCAGGCCACCGACGTGCGCGCGACGATCGAAGGAGCTGCGGCCGGCAAGGTCAGCGTGGCGTCGATCGAAAAGAAGCAGCGCCGTCGCAATCCTTCGCCGCCGTTCACGACCTCGACGCTGCAGCAGGAGTCAGCGCGCAAGCTCGGCTTCGGCGCCCAGCGCACGATGCGGCTCGCGCAGCAGTTGTATGAAGGTGTGGACTTCGGCGACGGCGCCGTCGGTCTCATCACTTATATGCGCACTGACTCTCTGAACCTCGCCAACGAGGCCTTGCAGGAAATCCGCCAAGTCATCGGCACGATGTACGGCGCGGAGTCGCTGCCCGAGTCGCCGCGCGTCTACAAGACCAAGTCGAAGAACGCACAGGAAGCGCACGAGGCGATTCGCCCGACTTCCGCTGCGATCACTCCGGAGAAGCTCGAAGGCAAGATCGACGGCGACCAGTTCAAGCTGTACAGCCTGATCTGGAAGCGTGCCGTCGCGAGCCAGATGGAACCCGCGGTTTACGACACCGTCGCAGTGGATCTCGTGCCCGGCTCCGGCGCCAAGCGCGAAGGCGCCGCCGCGGTGCTGCGTGCCAACGGCTCTACCTTGGTGAAGCCCGGCTATATCGCCGTATATAAGGAAGGGGTCGACGACAGCAGCGACGACGACAACGACCGGATTCTGCCGCCGCTCGCGGTTGGCGACGGCCTGAAGCTGCTGGGCATCCGGCCCGAGCAGCACTTCACCGAGCCGCCACCGCGTTTTTCCGAAGCCAGCCTGGTCAAGGCGCTGGAAGAGCACGGCATCGGCCGGCCGTCCACCTACGCGAGCATCATCTCGACGCTGGTGAACAAGAAATATACGGAGCTGCTCAACCGCCGCTTCGTGCCGACCGACCTGGGCAAGATCGTCAACCGCTTCCTCACGCGCAACTTCCATCACTACGTGGAGTACGGCTTCACCGCGAAGATGGAGGACGACCTCGACGAGATCGCCGACGGCCACGAGGCCTGGGTGCCGGTGCTCGATCGTTTCTGGAAAGAGTTCAAGCAGCGCGTCGACCACGTCGACGATACGGTGACGCGCGAAGACGTGTCGGAAGCGCGCGAGCTCGGCAAGGATCCGACGACGCGCAAGCCGATCTCGGTTCGCTACGGCAAGTACGGCCCGTTCGTGCAGATGGGCACGAAGGACGACGAAGAGAAGCCGCGGTTCGCGAGCCTGCGCCCGCAGCAGCGCATGGATTCGATCACGCTGCCGGAGGCACTCGAGCTGTTCAAGCTGCCGAAGACCGTCGGGCACATGCCGGACGGCCACGCGATCCGCGTCGCGATCGGCCGCTTCGGCCCGTACGTGCAGTACGGCGCGAAGAAGTTTGCTTCGATCAAGGATGACGATCCGTACCAAGTCGAGCTGCCGCGCGCGCTGGAGTTGATCCGCGCGAAGGAAGAGCTCGACGCCAATCGCATCATCCTCGACTTCCCGGACGCAGGGATCCAGGTGCTGAACGGTCGTTACGGGCCGTACATCACGGATCGAGTGAAGAACGCCAAGATTCCGAAAGATCGTGAGCCGAAGACGCTGACGCTGGATGAGTGCAAAGAGTTGATTGCAGCTGCGCCGGAACGAGGCAAGGGGCGGTTCGGCAGGTTCGCGAAGAAGCCGGCTGCGCCGGCGGCGGGAGCCGCGGCGGCGGCAGGAGCGCAGAAGTCGAGTAAGGAAGGCGCGGCGAAAGGCGCGAAGACCGCGGGGAAGGAAGTCAGGCTGAAGCCTGACCCACAGCATTCAGCCAAGGCCGCGACAAAGCCGCTAGCGAAAGCTCCCGCTAAGGCGGCGGCGAAGACACCGCCTGCGAAAGCACCCGCCACGAAGAAGAAGGCAGCGGCGAAGCGCACACCGAAGAAGTAGTCATGGCGCCCTCCGCTCCCGACGTCCCGGCAGTGCTGTCCTATCTGCGCGGACTTCAGGACAGCATCTGTACTGCGATCGAGCAGGCCGACGGCAACGCGCGGTTTCGTCGCGATGCCTGGCAACGCGCGGAAGGCGGCGGCGGTGAAAGTCGCGTGTTCCGCGACGGCGCGGTCTTCGAGCAGGCCGGCGTAAATTTTTCACACGTGATGGGCGCGACGCTGCCGCCGAGCGCGACGGCGCAGCGTCCCGAGCTGCAGGATGCGCAGTGGCTCGCGGCCGGTGTGTCGCTCGTATTTCATCCGCTCAACCCGTACATCCCGACGACGCACGCCAATGTGCGCTTCTTCTGCGCGACCAGGCAGGACACGGTCGCGTGGTGGTTCGGCGGCGGTTTCGATCTCACGCCCTACTATCCGTTCGACGAGGATGTCCTGCACTGGCACCGGACTGCGCAGCAGGCGTGCGCGCCGTTCGGCGACGACGTCTACACGCGCCACAAAGAATGGTGCGACCGGTATTTCTTTCTCAAACATCGCAACGAGACGCGTGGCGTCGGCGGCCTGTTCTTCGACGATCTGCACGAGTGGGGCTTCGAGCGCTGCTTCGCTTATCAACGCAGCGTCGGCGATCACTTCCTGCCCGCGTATCTGCCGATCGTCGCGCGTCGGCGCGCGACGCCGTTCGGCGAACGCGAGCGCAATTTCCAGTTGTATCGTCGCGGGCGTTATGTCGAATTCAATCTCGTCTACGATCGCGGCACTTCGTTCGGCCTGCAGTCCGGCGGTCGCACCGAGTCGATCTTGATGTCGCTGCCGCCGCTCGCACGCTGGGAATACGACTGGCATCCCGAAACAGGATCGCCCGAAGCGCGCTTGTATGCAGACTTTCTCCGGCCGCGAGATTGGTTGCGCGAGCTGAAATAGATGAGTGTCCTGACGTGTATGCGGGCCTGATCGCGTCGGTTGTTCTGGCCGCGGCTCAGGTTTCGCCTGGCTCGCCGCAGACGGTCGAAGTATTGGTCGTGCTGAGCGAGCCGGCGTTGGCGAGCTTGCCGCGCGACGCAACCGCCGACCAGCGTGCCAAGTTGCAACAGCGGATCCAACGACAGCAAGACGACATAATGACGCGCCTCGCCGCGCTCGGCGCCGTCGAGTCGGCGCGAGTGCAAGGACTGCGAAACGCAATCGCGGTCAAGCTTCCGCCTGCTGCAATCGACAGCGCGAAAAAAATAAAAGGCGTGATCGGCGTGCACACCATCAGTCACCGCAATCGGGTCGACGACTGATTAATACGTGTTGACCTGTCGACGAGCGCGCGCGCAGTATCGTCGCATGAGTTGCTCGTCGCTTCGCGACGGCACTCAAGAAAAACCAATACGGGGAGAATCTTCCATGAGTCGATTGAATCGACTGCGAGTGCTTTCACTCGCAGGAGCTGCAGCTCTTATTTCAGCCTGCGGTAGCGGCGGTGACGGCCCAATGATGGGAGCAGCCGCGACCGCCATGCCGAGCGGTGCTTCCGGCAAACTGACCGCTCAGGCCGCGCCCGCCGGTACGACTGTCGAACGAATTGACAGACGCTTGCAAGGTGCCAAGGGGCCCGTCGATGTTTGGGTCACCATCGACGCGCCGTCGATGGCCGCACAGCAGGCGAAGCTCGCGAGCGCCGCGGGCATCGAGAAGTCCAACAAGCTGTCGTCGGGCGAGAGCAAGACGGCAATGGCGCAGTCGCTGGAGAAATATCGCGGCGAGGTCGGCGCGCAACAATCCAAGGTCGCTGTCAGTCTCGCCAGCGTCGGCGCCGAAGAGCTCGGCCGTGTGCAGGTTGCACACAATGCCATCGCGGTCCGCGTCGATGCTTCGCAGCTCGAACAGATCGCGTTGATTCCGGGCGTTGCGAAGGTGCGGCCGGTCATCAACTACGAGATGACGCTGTCGGAAACCGTGCCGTATGTCGGCGGAGCCGCCGTGCAAGCGTCCGGCAAGGACGGCACCGGCGTAACCGTCGCAGTGCTGGACTCCGGTATCGATTACACGCATCGCAATCTCGGCGGTGCCGGCACGCTTGCCGCCTATGCCGCGGCTCATGGCGGCGCGGCCGGGGATCCGCTGTCGACGACTCTCGATGGCCTGTTCCCGACGGCGAAAGTCATCGGCGGCTACGACTTCGTCGGTGAAGCATGGCCGACGTTCGGGGACCGCTCGGAAGATCCGGATCCGATCGACTTCCAGGGACACGGCACGCACGTGGCCGACATCATCGCCGGCAAGAGCGCCGACGGTACGCACGTCGGCATGGCGCCGGGAGCAAAGCTGCTTGCCATTCGTGTCTGCAGCGCGGTCGCGACTTCCTGCAACGGCGTTGCGCTGTTGAAGGCGGTGGACTTTGCGCTCGATCCGAACCAGGACGGCAACTTCAACGATGCCGCCGACATCATCCACTTGTCGCTCGGCTCCGATTACGGCCAGATCCAGGACGATCTGACCGAGGCGCTCGAAGACGCAGTCGACCTCGGCATCGTGGTCGTCGCTTCCGCGGGCAACGGCTCCAACAAGCCGTACGTCGTCGGCTCGCCGTCGATCGGCCCGGGTGTCATCAGCGTTGCGCAGACACAAGTGCCCAGCGCAATAGCCATTCCGCTGGTCATCAATTCGCCCGCATCGATTGCCGGCACGTACGGCAATACCTCGACGGTTGAATGGTCCCCGGTCGGCGCCGGTGCCACCGGCAACGTCGCGTTCATCGGTCGCGGCTGTCCTGCGGGTTCGGTCGCGGCAGGCTCGCCCGCGGATCCGATCTTGAACAGCCCGGCTGGCAAGATCGCGTTGATCGATCGCGGTGGCTGCTCGGTAAGCCTGAAGGTTGACTATGCAGTCGACAACGGCGCGATCGGCGTGCTGATCGGCCTGGTCGCACCCGGCGATGCAGTCAGCTTCTCGTATGGCGGCGGCGACAGCTTCGCCCCGACGCTGGTGATCCAGCAGTCGCTGTCGAGTGCCATCAAAGCGCGGCTGAATGCTGCCGACACCGTCAATGTGTCGATCTCGCCGACGAGCGGCATCCCGCTGGTCGGCAGCATGGCGAGCACGTCCTCGCGCGGACCCTCGAGCCTGCAGACGATCAAGCCGGAAATCGGCGCGCCGGGTGCCTCGGTTTCCGCAGTAGTGGGCACGGGCGACGGCGAAGAGGCATTCGGCGGCACGTCAGGTGCTGCGCCGATGGTCTCGGGTGCTGCAGCGCTGCTGCTGCAGGCGTTCCCGAGCCGCACGCCGATTCAGATCAAGTCGATGCTGATGAACAGCGCGAACACGCAGGTGTTCACCAATCCGGCGCTGCTGCCGGGTGGCCTGGCGCCCATCACTCGCATCGGTGCCGGCGAGCTGCGCGTCGACAAGGCGATCGGTCTGAATGCCATCGCGTGGAATCCAGACGACGAATCCGCGGCGCTGAGCTTCGGACAAGTGGACGCTGCGTTCGACGGCGTCGTGCTGGTCAAGAAAGTGCGCGTGCAGAACTTCAGCAATTCGAGCCGCACCTACAGCATCGCGCGCAGCTTCCGCTACGCCGATGACGCCGCTTCGGGTGCTGTGAGCGTGATCGCTCCCGGATCCGTGCACGTCGGACCGAAAGGCAAGACGGACTTCCTGGTGTCGTTGCTGATCAAGGGCAGCAAGCTGCCGACGTGGACGCTGAACGGCGGAACGCTCGGTGGCAACGGCGCCGCGTTGAACGGTCCCGAGTACGACGGCTACATCACGCTCACGTCGGGCAGCGAAAAGCTGTCGCTGCCGTGGCACGTGTTGCCGCGTAAGGCGTCGGCCACCGTCGCCTCGCCGTTCGTGAAGACCAAGAACGGCGGCAGCCTCAAGCTGCTGAACCTCGGTGTGGAGACAGGTGACTACGATGTGTTCTCGCTTACCGGACAAAGCCCGCGCATTCCGCGCGACGAGTTGCCCGGTGCGGGGGACAACTTCGCAATCGTCGACCTGCAGTCGGTCGGTGTGCGCCATCTGCCGGCGGCCGTGTTCGGCGCCGACTACCTGGAGTTCGCGATCAGCACCTTCGGGCAGCGTGTGCATCCCAACTACCCGGCGGAGTTCGACGTCTACATCGACTCCAACAACGACGGCACGCCGGATTATGTTGTGTTCAATACTGAGAACGGTGGCTTCTCCGCGAGCGGCCAGAACGTGGTGTTCATAGCGAACCTGACGACGGGCGGCGCGGCCACTGCGGTGTTCTTCACCGACGCCGATCTGGATTCCGGTAACGTGATCTTCACGGTGCCGATGAATGCCAGCGCCGGTGGCATCAACGTCGGAGTGGCGCCAGGGACGACGTTCGGCTTCTCCGTGTTTGCGTTCGACAACTACTTCACGGGCGCGCAGACGGACGCTGTCGAAAACATGCTGTTTACGCCCGGTAACGCGCGGTTCGGCGTCGCCGGCGATCCGTTTGGAACGGTCACGCCACGCAGCTTCGCGACGGTGCCGGTCACGTCGGCAACTGTGCCCGATGCGAAGAGCACAGAGACGGGCCTGCTGTTGATGTACCGCAGGAACGCCGTGCTCGAGTCGGAGGTAATCCGAGTGAAGTGAGGTCGCTTCGCGACGATCGCACTGGAGCGGGCCGCTAACGCGGCCCGCTCTTTTTTTGGCCGTGTAACCTGGCAGCGTCGATATTTTTTCCAACTCTTTCCGTAATTGAATCCGCGTGGACGCTGGAGTGCGTCATCGCAGCCATTGCGAAAATCGCATCGCTGGCAACACACCAACCAATACGGGGATTAAGCCGATGGATCACCACGCACTCGGGACGAGGTCCCGAATCGCGACGGCGTTGCTCGTTGCATCGCTAGTCGCGCTGCCGACCTGGTTGCAGGCGGCAGAGACATCCGTCAAACGCAGCTTCAACGAGCGTTTCTCGGGACTGCATGGCCAGACGCTCGACAACATCCGGCGCCAAGTCGAGATGTTCGTGCGCTTCGATCAGCCGTCCGTTTCCGAACTGAACGTCGCGACGTTGCAGGCCACCGGCAACTTCGCTTCGCCGGCGGAACAGAAGGCGCAGGCCGCTCGCGTCTCGCAGCAACAAGCTGCGATGAGCGACAGCCTCGCGAGTCACGGCGCGAAGATTCTTTCGCAGCAACGCGTCGGCGCGAACGGCGTGCGCGTGCTGGTGAGCGCGGACGCGGTCGAATCGTTGCGTGCACTGCCGGGCGTGCGCTCGGTCGCGCGCGTGCAGACATTCAAGAAAGACAACATCGACAGCGTGCCGTGGATCGGCGCACCTGCCGTCTGGGCAGCGAGCGGTCGCGGCGAAGGCGTGAAGGTCGGCATCATCGATTCGGGCATCGACTACACGCACGCGGACTTCGGCGGGCCCGGCACCGTCGCTGCTCACGACAACAACGATCCGACCATCATCGAGCCGGGCACGTTCCCGACCGCGAAGGTGAAGGGCGGCTACGATTTCGCCGGCTCCAACTACGACGCCGACGATCCGACCTCCGTGCCGACTCCGGATCCGGATCCGATCGACTACGGTCCGGGCGGCGGTCACGGCACGCACGTCGCGGGCACCGCGGCGGGCATCGGCGTTCCCGGCAGCGTCGGCCCCGGTGTCGCACCCGGCGCTTCGCTGTATGCCATCAAGGTCTTCGGCGACAGCGGCGGCTCGACCAACCTGGTGTCGCTCGCGCTCGAGTGGGCGATGGATCCGAACGGCGACGGCGACATGAGCGATCATCTCGACGTCATCAACATGAGCCTCGGCTCGCCGTTCGGCGACCCGAACGATCCGTCGGCGATCTCGTCGCAGAACGCGTCGGACCTCGGCATCATCGTGGTCGCTTCGGCGGGTAACGAAGGCACGATTCCGTACATCACCGGTTCGCCGGCCGTCGCGCCCGAGGCCATCTCGGTTGCGGCCAGCAGGCCGGGCGGCAATCACCTCTACTCGCGCTTCAACGCGACCGCGCCGGCATCGGTCGCGGGTCTGTACGAGTCCGCTGAAGGTGCAGGTCCGGTGACGCTCGCGTCGACCGGTCAGATCAGCGCCGCGCTCGTCAACACTGCGCCTGCGAACGGCTGCACACCGCTGACCAATGCGGCAGCAGTGAGCGGCAAGATCGCGCTCGTCATTCGCGGCACCTGCAACTTCACCGTGAAGTATCAGGTTGCGGCGGCCGCTGGCGCGAAAGCGCTGGTCGTCTACAACGATGGTGCGGATCCGACTCGTGTCGATCCGATCATCATGGCGGCCGACGGCACGACGATCCCCTTGCGACAAACGCCGTCAAAAGGCGTGACTTTTGCCGGCTGCTTTTATTGGTCTTCGATGGGAGGACACGCGCGTACTGAGCGCAGGTCCGTGTGATAGAAGAACGTGCGCCCGGACGCGACCAGCGCGAGTCGATAGCCGATGGCGGACGGCGAGCCCGCCTCTTGCGCCGGGGCTCCCGTCACTGGCTCGCCTTTACCCGACCGGCAATTCATGTCGTCGTCCGTCCAGCGTCGCGGCTCCATGCTGGCGATGCGGATCTGCTCGACGTTCACGTGCAGCCGGTTCGCCAGATCCTGGCGCGCCAGGCCCGCGACGCGATCCAGTCCACGCGCCGGTAACGGCTGCCGGACAGTCCCGCTGATCCGAGTTGCAACGTCGCACATCACCGCGCGCGAGCCCGCAACGTTCACCTGATGTCGCTTGCCCTCGCGTTCCAGTACGACGACGTAGCCGCTCGTGACCACTTGCGTGTACATCGCATTCGGCTTGCGGCAGCCGAGGCTCGAATCGCTCCACTGGGCCGGCTCGATCGTCACCACTTTGAATTCATTGGCCGTCGCCTGCAGCTCGCGCGCAGCGGTCGCCCGCGCCTGCTCGCCCGCCGCCTGCGCGGCAGCGCTCGAATCCGCCTGTTCGTCGGACTTGCCCGGGCTGTCCTGCGCGGCGGCGACCTGCAACAGGCCCATCGCAAGCAATGCAGTGGCGGCAATTCGCTTCATGATCAATCATCCCCGTTGTGAACTATCGACACGCCTTTCACGCCGGCAACTTCGCGGACGTGCACAAGCACGTCGTGCTGCTCGCGCTGCTCGAGCGCCTGAAGCAGAAACCGAAGCCGCTGTTCTATCTCGATACGCATGCCGGACGCGGCGGCTACGACCTGCGCGCCGAGGATGCCACGCGCGGCGGCGAATGGCCCGAAGGAATTGCCCGGCTGGCCGGCCGGCCGCTGCAGTCCGCGGACCTTCTACGTTATGTGCAAGCGACGCACGCTGCCGATACGCCGCCGACCTGGTACCCGGGCTCGCCGCTCGTCGCACTCGGTGCCCTGCGTGAAGGCGATCGCGCGGTCCTGATCGAGCAGCAGCCAGCGGAAGCACAAGCGCTGAAACAAGCGACGCACGGCCGGCGCAACGTGGCGGTGATCTGCGGCGACGGCTACGCGGGACTGAAGTCCCATCTCCCGCCACGCGAGAACCGCGGGCTGGTGCTGATCGATCCGCCCTACGAAGCGGATACCGAATTCGCAGACGTCGAGCGGGCGCTGCGCTTCGGACTGTCGCGATGGCCGAACGGCGTCTTTGCACTGTGGTATCCAATCAAAGCGGGAGCGCAGTCACAGAGATTGAACGCAGCGCTGCAGAGCTCCGGGTTACGCAAGCTGCTGCGGCTGGAGCTGACGGTGCGGCCCGCGGATTCACCGATAGGCTTGAACGGCTCCGGGCTGGTGATTGCGAATCCGCCATGGAAGTTCGACAGCGAGATGAGCGATGCACTCGATGAGCTGCGCGCGGCGCTCGCTGGCAGTGGCAGATCGACGGTGGAGTGGCTGGTCGGCGAGTAAGCGGCTAGCTGGCTTTCTTCCCTAGCGCTTTGCATTCCTTGTAGCGATAACAACCGGTGATGTGGTCGTTGACCATGCCGGTCGCTTGCATGTGCGCGTAGATGATCGTGCTGCCGACGAAGCGAAAGCCGCGCTGCTTGAGATCCTTGCTGAGCGCGTCGGACTGCGGGGAAGTTGCCGGCACCTGCTTGTGCTGTGTCCAGCGATTCTGAATCGGCTTGCCGCCGACGAAGGTCCACAGGTGCTTGGCGAAGCCGCCGTGCTGCGACTGGAAATCCAGGTACGCGCGCGCATTGGAGATCGTCGACTCGATCTTGAGCCGGTTGCGAACGATGCCTGGGTTCTTCATCAACCGCGCCAGCTCGCGCTTGCCGAAACTCGCGATGCGCTCGGGATCGAAGCCGGCGAACGCCTCGCGATAGCCCTCGCGCTTGTTGAGGATCGTGGACCACGACAGCCCGGCCTGTGCGCCTTCCAGGATCAGGAACTCGAACTGCGTCCGGTCGTCCCAGGCGGGGACGCCCCACTCGGTGTCGTGATAGTGGATGTAGAGCTCGTTGCCCCCCTGACTCCAGGGACATCGCACCTTGGGGACCTTGGGTTTCGCGGCGGCCATGCTGTAGTCTACCCGCCATGTCGGATCGAGAGACAGGCGAGTTCCCGCGCACCCGGCTGCGCCGCATGCGTCGCGACGACTTCTCGCGCCGCTTGATGCGCGAGACTGCGCTCAGCGCCGACAACTTCATCTATCCGCTGTTCGTGATCGAGGGCAAGAGTCGGCGCGAGCCGATCCAGAGCATGCCCGGCATCGAGCGCGTCACCGTCGACGAGCTGGTGCGCGAGGCCGAGTCGCTCGCGGAGCTGGAAATCCCGGCGCTGGCGCTGTTCCCGGTACCGCCGGCGGACGCCAAGAGTCTCGATGGTCGCGAGGCGTGGAATCCCGAAGGGCTGGCGCAGCGCGCGGTCCGAGCGGTCAAGCAGGCGGTTCCGCAACTCGGCGTGATCACCGACGTCGCGCTCGATCCGTACACGACGCACGGGCAGGACGGCATCATCGATGAGTCCGGCTACGTCATCAACGACGTCACCGTGGACGCATTGGTCAAGCAAGCGCTGTCGCATGCCGAAGCCGGCGCCGACATCGTCGCGCCGAGCGACATGATGGACGGACGCATCGGTGCGATTCGCGAAGCGCTGGAAGTCGCGGGACATCTCAACACGCGCATCCTGGCGTACTCGGCGAAGTACGCGTCCGGCTTCTACGGTCCGTTCCGCGAAGCCGTCGGCTCTGCCGGCAACCTCGGCAAGGGCAACAAGTACAGCTACCAGATGGATCCCGCGAACTCCGACGAGGCGCTGCGCGAAGTCGCGCTCGATCTGCAGGAAGGCGCGGACATGGTGATGATCAAGCCCGGCCTGCCCTACCTCGACATCGTGCGGCGGGTGAAGGATACGTTCGGCGCGCCGACGTTCGTCTATCAGGTCAGCGGCGAGTACGCGATGCTCGAAGCGGCGATCCGCAACACCTGGCTCGATGGCCGCAGCGTCATCCTCGAGTCGCTGCTGTCGATCCGCCGCGCCGGCGCCGATGGCATTCTCACTTACTTCGCCAAACGTGCAGCCGCCTGGCTGCGGGAACGACGTTAGTCACCTCTTGCGAATAATGAATAGTCCAGCCACAGAGCAAGGACCGCCGCCAGACAAATACGCAGTCATCGGTTTCCCCGTCGCCCACAGCTGGTCGCCGTTCATTCACGGCTTGTTCGCCAAGCAGACCGGCCACAGCCTCACCTACACACGCCTGGAAGTTCCGCCCGAAGCGCTCAACGATCGCGTCGTCGAATTCTTCGCGGCCGACGGCAAAGGCTTGAACGTCACGTTGCCGCACAAGCAGGCGGCGTGTCTGATCGCGCGCGAGCGCACGCCGCGCGCGGAAATGGCGGGCGCAGTGAACACGCTGGCGCTGCGCAGTGATCGCATTTTCGGCGACAACACCGATGGTGCCGGTCTCATCGCCGACCTGACGCGCAATCTTGCGTTCGACATCAAAGGCACACGCGTGCTCGTGCTCGGCGCGGGCGGAGCAGCTCGCGGCGTGCTCGGACCGTTGCTGGAAGCCGATCCGGAATATCTCGAGATCGCGAATCGCAACGAGGAACGTGCTGTCGAGCTCGCGTATGAATTCTCGACGCTCGGGACAGTGCACGGTTGCGGCTTCGACTCCATTGCCGAGTCGACCTTCGATCTGGTGCTGAACGCGACGTCGGCGAGCCTGCAGGACATGATCCCGCCGATTCCGCCGAGTGTGATCGGCCCGACGACGCTGTGCTACGACATGGCGTACGGCAAAGGCGATACCGCGTTCACACGCTGGGCGAAGAGCGCCGGTGCAGGACGCGCCGAAACCGGTTGGGGGATGTTGGTGGAGCAGGCAGCCGAGTCGTTCCTGCTCTGGCGCGGCGTCAAACCGGACACCGGGCTGGTGATCGCCGCGGTGACTTCAGCGCGTCCCTAAATAATCGTTCTTCAGCTGCACGTAGTGCGCAGCCGAGTACGTGAAGAAGTCGATCTCCGCTTGCGTCAGATCGCGCACTCGGCGCGCCGGGCTGCCGACGTACAGGCCGCGTGTTTCCAGTCGCTTGCCCGGCGGCACGACGCTGCCGGCGCCGATCATCACGAGATCTTCCGTCACCACGGCGTCCAGCACGACCGAGCCCATCCCGACCAGGCATTTGTTGCCGATCGTGCACGCATGCAGCGTGACGCGATGACCGATCGTGACATCCGCGCCGATGTGCAGCGAACGACCGCCGGGCGAGTACGGCCCGTCATGCGTGACGTGCAGCACCGAGCCATCCTGAATGCTGGTGCGCGCGCCGATCTCGATCGAGTGCACGTCGCCGCGCACGACTGCTGCGGGCCAGATCGACGAGTCATCGCCGATCTTCACGCGACCGATGACGATCGCGGACGGATCCACATAGACCCGCGCACCGAGCACGGGAGCGATGTTGCGATAGGTTCGAATGTTCACGGGCGCGGCTCGCGGGAAGGGCGCACGATCTTGCCGTGTGGCCGTTACCGGCGCAACGGCAGGCGCACGATGAACTCGCTGCCCTTGCCGATGCCGTCGCTGCGCGCCTGAATCGTGCCGCCGTGAAGCTCGACGAGCTCGCGCGCGAGCGCCAGCCCGATGCCCATTCCGGCGCGCGAGTCCACGTTGTCGGGATGGGCCTGCGTGAACAGCTCGAAGATTTCCTTGAGCTGCCCCGCGGGAATTCCGACGCCGGTATCGTGAATGCGGACGACGCCTTCGGCGCCTTCCGCCGAGATCGACAACGAGATGCGTCCGCCCGGTGGCGTATAGCGCGCCGCGTTGCGCAGCAGATTGATGATGACCTGCTCGATGCGATCGGGATCGACTTCGACTGGCACCGGCAGATCGGGCAGCACTGTCGCCAGCTCGTGATGACGCTCGTTCATCACGGCCTGCACCGCCTCTGCGGCAAAGCAGGCAACGTCCCGCAAGTCCAGCGGCTGCAGCCGCAGGTCGATACGGCCACGATTGCTGCGGGCCAGGTCGGTCAGATCTTCGATCAGGCGCTGCGTCTGGCGAACCTGCCGCTCGATCATCTCCGCGACCGCTTGCAGCCGTGTGTCGTCCGCCGCGTAGTGGCGCAGGACGCCCGCGCTGTTGGCGAGAACCGATTGTGGATTGCGCAGCTCGTGAGCAAGCGTCGCGAGGAAGCGGTTCTTGAGCTCGTCGCCGTGAGCCAGCGCAGCGTTACGACTCTGCAGCGTGTCCTGCAGCTCTTTCAGATCGGTGCGATCGGCGACGATCTTGCCGTAGCCGAGCAGCACGCCGTCCGCTCCCCGAATCGCGGTGACGGTGCCCAGGCCCCAGAAGCGCGAGCCATCCTTGCGGACGTGCCAACGCTCGTCGGCCGCACGGCCCATGCGTGTCGCGGTCTCCAGCTCCAGTCGCGGAGCACCGGCGTCGCGATCTTCCTGGGTAAAAATGTCCGGCAGCTCGCGACCGACCACGTCATCCGGCGCAAACCCCATGATGAACTCTGCACCGGCGTTCCAGTGCACGATGCGGCCCTGGCTGTCCATGGCGAAAATCGCGTGGTCCTGCACCGTGTGCACGAATTGATAGAACAGCGCCTCGCAGTACGCAGGCGACGGCTGACGGGGATCGGGCATTTTGCGGGCGCGACCTCCTGCGGCAATCCCGGGGGCCGGGTCGAAATGAGTAGTTGCCGTAAGAACGGTAGCGCGCAACGCGAGGTTCCTCCCCTGTTCTGTCGCCGGACGGCGCCACTGCAGCGCTGCACCGATATTTTTCGACGCGACGTCGCCTGCCTACTAGAATCGGCGCGGCCCATTTCCTCCGGCCGATTCCCCTACCGCCATGCCTACCGCCGACATCGATTTGCCTGCGTTCTCCTCGATCCGCATCGCGAACATCGAGCCCGTTCTGCGAGAGCTGCTCGATGCCCATCGCGCCCAGCTCGCGGCGCTGCTCGCGCGACCAGACGCGTCTTGGGATTCGCTGGTGGTGCCTCTGGAAGAAATGCATCACCGTCTGGCGCGCACATGGTCGCCGGTCGGGCACATGAACGGTGTCGTGAACAGCGACGAGCTGCGCGCCGCCTACAACGCTTGCTTGCCGCTGCTCACGGCGTGGCACACCGAGCTGGCGCAGAACGAGCGCTTGCATCGCGCTTACGAATCGATTCTCGCCAACGAAGGCGCCCGGCTCACCGCCGGACAACGCAAACTTTTGCAGAACGCGCTGCGCGACTTTCGACTCGCCGGCGTCGCGCTGCCGGCGCAGCAGAAGGCCGAGTTCAAAGCGCTGGTCGAACAGCTCGCCACGCTGCAATCCAAGTTCGACGAGAACGTGCTCGACGCGACCAACGCCTGGTCGCGGCATGTGACGCAAGAGAGTGAGATCGCCGGCCTGCCGCAACCGATCATCGAGCGCGCAGGCGCCGCCGCGCAGTCGCGTCAGCTCGAAGGCTGGTTCTTCACGCTCGACGCGCCGAACTACCAGGCCGTGATGATGCACGCCGAGAACGAAGGGCTGCGGCGCGAGTTCTATCAAGGCTGGGTGACGCGTGCTTCGGATCAGGGCGCGACGGAAGGCCGCTGGGACAACACCGAGCTGATGGCGCAGATTCTCGAGCTGCGACATCGCATCGGGCAGCTGGTCGGTTATCCGAACTACGCGGAGTACTCGCTCGCGACCAAGATGGCGTCGTCGGTCGACGAAGTGCGCGCGTTCCTCGATCAGCTGTCACGCCAGAGCCGTCCGGTCGCGCAGCGCGAGTACGAGGACCTCACGGGCTTCGCCGGCCGCAAGCTCAACGCGTGGGACGTGGCGTTCCACGCAGAGCGCTTGAAGCGCGAGCGCCTGCAGCTCTCGGAAGAAGAGTTGCGCCCGTATTTTCCGCTGCCGCGCGTGCTCGCCGGCATGTTCGCAGTCGCCGAGAAGCTCTACGGCGTACGCATCGCCGAGCGCAGCGGTGTCGACCTTTATCATCCCGACGTCCACTTCTACGACATTCTCAATGCTGACGGCTCGCACCGCGGCGGCTTCTACGTGGACCTGTACGCGCGACCGAAGAAGCGCGGCGGTGCGTGGATGGACGAATGCATCGGTCGCAAGCGACTCGCCGATACTTCCGCGCTGCCGGTTGCGTATCTGGTGTGCAACTTCATGCCGCCGGTCGGTGCGCAGCCTTCGCTGCTGACGCACGCCGAAGTCGTGACGATGTTCCACGAGTTCGGCCATGGCCTGCATCACATGCTGACGCGCGTCGATTATCCGAGCATCGCAGGCATCAACGGCGTCGCGTGGGACGCAGTCGAGCTGCCGAGTCAGTTCATGGAGAACTTCGCGTGGCGCGCCGAAGTGTTGCCGCTGATTTCCGGCCACGTCGAGACCGGCGAGCCGTTGCCGCAGATCGAGCTGCAGCGCCTGCTCGCAACGCGGACGTTCCAGGCGGGGATGCAGACGGTGCGACAGCTCGAGTTCGCGCTATTCGATCTGCGTATTCACAGCGAGAAGGCGCCGCAGTCGAGCGCAACGATCATGGACACGCTGGCCGACGTGCGCGCGCATGTCGCGGTAGTTCAGCCGCCGGCGTTCAACCGCTTCCCGCACAGCTTCCAGCACATTTTCTCGGGCGGTTACGCGGCGGGTTACTACAGCTACAAGTGGGCGGAAGTCCTGGCGGCGGATGCGTTCAGTGCCTTCGAAGAGCACGGCATTTTCAACGCGGAGATCGCGCGGCGCTTCCTCGGCTCGATCCTGGAGCAAGGTGGCAGCCGCGACGCGATGGAAGCGTTCGTGGAATTCCGCGGGCGCAAGCCGCAGATCGAGCCGCTGTTGAAGCAGTTGGGTCTGGCGGCCTGACTTACTTCGAGACGAGCACCTTCTTCACCCAGCCGGAGCCGTTGCCGGATTCCACTTTCAGGAAGCCGTTCTGCTCCTCGCCCATGAAGATCATCTCGTCGCCCTTGGAGAGCGTGGCGACTGCCTTGCCGCTCTCGGCCGGCGTGGCGAACAGCTTCACGTTGGCGATTTTCGGCACGATGGTGTCGCCTTCGTTGAACACGGCGCCGCCCTTCACCTTCTTGCCCGCTTCGTCGGAGAGCGTGCCGACGTCACGCTGCAAGCTGGGCTGATTGCGCACTGACTTCACGACGTTGTTGTAGTTGTCCATGAGGCTGGCGGCGATCACTTTGCCTTCGTTCGTGTTCCCATAACCGCCGAGTGCGCCGCCCCCAGTGCTGCCGAACAAAGCAGCGCTGAGCCGCAGATCGGCCTTCTTCGAGCTGCCTTCGGCAGACGCGACCTGCACGCCGGAGCGCGAGTCAGTGACCAGCATGCTGGTCTGAGCCTCTTTGAATTTGAGACTGCCCGCAGCCGCGCCGATCAGGCTGCCGCTCTTGCCGCCGAGGAGACCACCAAGCGCGCCGCCGACACCGCCAGCGTTGTTCTCGGAGAACACCACGGCCGGGGTGAGCACGAAGTCGGCGCTGACCATCTGGCCGCCGCCCATGTTCGAGTTCTGGCGCAGCTCGCCGGACTCCTGCAGCGCGCGCTCCTGCATCATGTTCTGCATGCCGAGGCCGCGTTCGACGACGATGAAGCAGTTCGACTGCTGCACCATCATGCGGATCAATCCGGTCGGAGACTGCAGGCCGTAGTGCGACAGCGACTGCGCGACGTAATCCTGCGGTTCGACCACCGCCATGGCACCCATCGGCTTGTCGCAATGTTCGAGACCGTTGTCGCCCTGCGAGCCGCCCGGACCGGCGGAGCCCTGGATCTCGGAGCCGCCCTGCCCTTTCTTCATCGCCAGCGGACCTTCCGCGGCAACGGCTGACAAGCAGATCAGAGGCAGCGCCGCGACGATCGCGGTGCGCAGTGCGGTGACTTTCATGTTCACGGTTCTCCCCGGCAACGAAACGCGAGATAAATAGCCAGATCTGTTTGGATTTGTACGATAGGCGAGCCGGCCGGATCTGACCATGGCCTTCCGGGACGGTCAAGCAAGAGGTCCACGAAAATCATGCTCTGTGTCACACGCTTCCGCTCCCCCATTTCGTGGGTAGCGCTGGCCCTGTTGGCGGCCTGTTCCGACCCCGCCTCGCCCGAGCAGCAAGTGCGGGCTGTGATCGAATCGATGCAGGCCGCGGTCGAAGCCCGTGACGTCGGCGCGCTGGTGGAGCACATCTCACCCAACTACCGCGACGGCCAGGGTCAGGATCGCGCGGAAGCCTCGCGCTATGCCCGCGGTTACTTCGTCGCGAACCAGTCCGTCCACCTGCTCACACGCATCGAGAGTCTCAAATTCCCTTCGCCGGACGAGGCGCGGGTCAAGTTGCAGGTCGGCATGGCCGGACGCAGCGGCGAGCCGGGTGCTGCCAGCCTCAACGCCAACCTGTACGACTTCGATCTGGCGCTGATCCGGGAGGGTGACGAGTGGAAGCTCAGCTATGCGGACTGGCGCGCGCATTGACGCAGGTGTCGACCTCTGTAAGATGCGATCGATCCTCCGGGTTGTATTCAACGGGTCGCCGTCGCAGCGTTCCATGCAACGCTCGCGCGGTGCGCGCCTTCGCGCCGCTGAGTCTCGCTGAATCAATGCCTTAACGCTCATCCAGGGAGCTGCGGCGGATCCTATGACCGCTCGATAATTGAATACAGGAACGGGGAAGAAGGTGAGCAGCAGCACTGAAGGGACTGGGTCCCGTTGGACCGGCCTACCGCCGAAGCAGGGTCTCTACGATCCGGCATTCGAGCACGACGCCTGCGGCGTCGGTTTCGTCGTGGACATCAAGGGCCGCAAGTCCCATCGCATCCTGCAACAGGGTCTGCAGGTCCTGGTGAATCTCGATCACCGCGGCGCCTGCGGCGCCGAGGAAGACAGCGGCGACGGCGCCGGCGTGCTGGTGCAGATGCCCCATCGATTCCTGCTCGAAGCGTGCAAGAAGGCGCGCATCGAACTGCCGGAGCCTGGGCAGTACGGCTGCGGCATCGTGTTCCTGCCGCGCAATCCGACGCTGCGTCGGCGCATCGAAGAGCGCTTCGAGCAGATCGTTCAGTCCGAAGGCCAGGCCGTGCTCGGCTGGCGCACTGTTCCGTGCAACAACTCGATGCTCGGCGACACCGCGAAGTCGTGCGAGCCGTTCATGCGGCAGGTGTTCGTGCGGCGTAATCCTGCGATCGCGGACGAGCTCGCGTTCGAGCGCAAGCTGTACGTGATTCGCAAACGCGCCTACTCCGAGATCCGCACGTCGACGCTGGAAGGTGCAGCGAGCTGGTACATCTCCAGCCTGTCGCACAAGACGCTGGTCTACAAAGGCATGTTGACCACGATGCAGCTGGCGCCGTACTTCCCGGACCTCAGCGATCCGCTGATGGAAACGGCGCTGGCGCTGGTGCACTCGCGCTTCAGCACCAACACGTTCCCGAGCTGGGATCGCGCGCACCCGTATCGCTACATCGCGCACAACGGCGAGATCAACACGGTTCGCGGCAACGCGAACTGGATGCGTGCACGCGAAGCACTGTTCAACAGCGCAGCGTTCGGCGACGACATGCGCAAGATCCTGCCGATCATCAATCCGAACGGCTCGGACTCGGCGATGTTCGACAACACGCTGGAGCTGCTGGTGCTGGCCGGCCGCCCGCTGCCGCACGCGATGATGATGATGATTCCCGAGCCGTGGTCGAATCATCAGAGCATGGACGACGCCAAGCGCGCGTTCTACCAGTACCACTCATGCTTGATGGAGCCGTGGGACGGCCCGGCCTCGATCGCGTTTACCGACGGGCGGCGCATCGGCGCCGTGCTCGATCGCAATGGTTTGCGTCCCTCGCGTTACTACGTCACGAAGGACGGACTGGTCGTGATGGCGTCGGAAGCGGGCGTGCTCGACATTCCTGCCGCCGACGTGCTGCTCAAAGGCCGGCTGCAACCGGGCCGCATGTTCCTCGTGGACACCGAGGAAGGTCGCATCGTCGAAGACGACGAAATCAAGCGTGCGATTGCCAACGAGCGGCCGTACCGTCAGTGGATCAACGATCACCAGGTGCATCTCAACGATCTGCCCGACGCGCCGCAGGTGCCGCAGCCTGATCACGACACACTGCTGCAGCGGCAGATCGCGTTCGGCTACACGTTCGAGGACGAGCGCCTGATTCTCGCGCCGATGGCGCAGAACGGTGTTGAAGCCGTCGGCTCGATGGGCAACGACACGCCACTCGCTGTGCTGTCGAACAAGCCGCGACTGCTGTACGACTACTTCAAGCAGCTGTTCGCGCAGGTCACGAACCCGCCGATCGATTGCATCCGCGAGGAGATCATCACCTCCGCGGAGACGCGTCTCGGCTCCGAAGGCAACCTGCTCAATCCGCAACCCGCGGACTGCCGCCGCCTCGAAGTGAAGTGGCCGATCCTCGCCAACGAGGATTTCGCCAAGGTGCGGCGCATGGATCTGCCCGGGCTGCGCGTCGGCGTGCTGCCGATGCTGTTCCGCGTGACGCGCGGCGAGAAAGGCCTGGTCAAGTCGATGGAAGAGATCCGGCTGATGGCACGGCGGATGATCGAGGAAGAGGAAGTGAACGTCCTCATCCTCAGCGACCGCGGCGTGAATCGCGAGTTCGCGCCGATCCCGGCGCTGCTCGCAGTCGCAGGTCTGCACCATTACTTGATCCGCGAAGGCCTGCGCACGCGCGTGAGCCTCGTGCTCGAAACCGGCGAGGCGCGCGAGGTGCATCACTTCGCGTTGCTGATCGGCTACGGCGTCAGCGCGATCAATCCGTACGTCGCGTTCGAGACGATCGACAGCATGATCCGCGACGAGCGGCTGCTGAACATCGATCACAAGACCGCTTGCAAGAACATGGTCAAGGCTGCGACCAAGGGCGTCATCAAAGTGATGGCGAAGATGGGCATCTCCGCGATCCAGAGCTATCGGGGCGCGCAGGTGTTCGAAGCGGTCGGCCTGCGGCAGGACGTCATCGACGAGTACTTCACGTGGACGCCGTCGCGCGTCGGCGGCATAGGCATGGACGTTATCGCGCAGGAAGTGCTCGTGCGTCATCGCGCAGCGTTCCCGGAGCGTCGCGTCGAAGGTCATTCGCTGCCGGTCGGCGGCCAGTACCAGTGGCGCTCGGAAGGCGAGTTCCACCTGTTCAATCCCGAGTCGATCCATCGCCTGCAGAAGGCAGTGCGCAACGACAACTATCGCCAGTTCCAGGAGTATTCGCGGCTCGTCAACGAGCAGTCGACTCACCTTGCGACGCTGCGCGGACTGCTGGAGCTGAAGGGCAGCGACGCTGTGCCGCTCGACGAAGTCGAGCCGATCGAAAGCATCATGAAGCGTTTCAAGACCGGCGCCATGTCGTATGGCTCGATCAGCAAGGAAGCGCACGAGACGCTGGCGATCGCGATGAACCGCATCGGCGGCAAGAGCAACACCGGTGAAGGCGGTGAGGATCCGGATCGCTTCCAGCGTTTGCCGAACGGCGATTCGAAGAACTCTGCGATCAAGCAGGTCGCGTCGGGACGCTTCGGCGTGACGAGCGAGTATCTCGTCAGCGCGAACGAGATCCAGATCAAGATGGCGCAAGGTGCAAAGCCCGGTGAGGGCGGACAGCTGCCCGGCGCGAAGGTGTATCCATGGATCGCGAAGACGCGGCACACGACTGCCGGCGTCGGCTTGATCTCGCCGCCGCCGCACCACGATATCTATTCGATCGAAGATCTCGCCGAGCTGATCCACGACCTGAAGAACGCAAATCGTCGGGCGCGTATCAGCGTCAAGCTGGTCGCCGAAGTCGGCGTCGGTACAGTCGCTGCGGGCGTCGCCAAGGCGCATGCGGATGTCGTGCTGATCAGCGGACACGACGGCGGCACCGGCGCGTCGCCACAGACTTCGATCGCGCACGCCGGTCTGCCGTGGGAGCTCGGGCTCGCGGAGACGCATCAGACGCTGGTACTGAACAATCTGCGCAGCCGCATCGCTGTCGAAGTCGACGGTCAGTTGAAGACTGGACGCGACGTCGTGATCGCCGCGTTACTCGGCGCCGAGGAGTTCGGCTTCGCGACCGCGCCGCTGGTCTCCATCGGCTGCATCATGATGCGCGTGTGTCACTTGAACACCTGCCCGGCGGGTATCGCGACGCAGGACCCGCGCCTGCGCGAGAAGTTCGCGGGTAAGCCCGAGCACGTCGTCAACTTCATGCGCTTCATCGCGATGGAAGTGCGCGAGCTCATGGCGCACCTCGGCTTCCGCACGGTCGAGGAAATGGTCGGCCGCGTCGACCGTCTC
>Ga0068859_100000316_pt1 | contig 48198 bp, 50 predicted proteins | sample KBSSwiS22_FD_66585 | JGI IMG/M metagenome (GOLD analysis project Ga0068859, IMG submission 66585) | Switchgrass rhizosphere microbial communities from Kellogg Biological Station, Michigan, USA - KBS Switchgrass S2-2 | ecosystem: Host-associated > Plants > Roots > Rhizosphere > Soil ... | reverse complement strand
TGCCCCAAGGCACTCGTGGACTCCGAGCGCATCCTCACGCACCTACGCGCGGAGGGCTATGAAGTCTCCCCAACCTACGACGCAGCTGACGTTGTCGTCGTCAACACCTGTGGCTTCATCGACGCGGCCGTGGATGAGTCACTCGATGCGATAGGCGAGGCGATCGAGCAAAACGGTCGGGTGATTGTGACCGGATGTCTCGGGGCTCGTCCGGAGCGCATCCTCGAACGGCATCCTCGCGTCCTGAAGGTAACCGGACCTCACGCCTACGAAGAGGTAGTCGGCGCCGTTCATGAACATCTTCCGCCACTGCATGATCCCTTCGCGGATCTCGTTCCTCCACAGGGAGTGCGGCTGACGCCGCGCCACTACGCCTATCTGAAAATATCGGAAGGCTGCAACAACAAGTGCACCTTCTGCATCATTCCTGACATGCGCGGCCGTCTCGTCAGCCGCCGGATCGACGAAGTGCTGCGGGAGGGTGAGCGGCTGGTGAAGGCCGGCGTGAAGGAATTACTGGTCATCTCCCAAGACACCAGCGCTTATGGCGTGGACATCAAGTACGCCGCCGCGTCGTGGCGAGACGAGCCCTATCAGACGCGCTTCATCGACTTGGCACGTGGCTTGGGCTCGCTGGGCGCGTGGGTGCGCCTGCACTACGTTTATCCCTATCCGCACGTGGATGAAGTCATCCCTTTGATGGCAGAACGGCGGGTGCTCCCCTACCTCGACATACCCTTCCAACACGGAAGTCCCAGCGTGTTGAAGCGGATGCGCCGCCCGGCTCATGGGCAGGACACACTTGCGCGTATTCAACGGTGGCGAGCCGAATGCCCTGACCTGGTTTTGCGCAGTACCTTCATTGTCGGCTTTCCCGGTGAAACCGAGTCCGAGTTCGAAGAGCTGCTGCAGTGGCTCGACGAAGCGCAGCTCGATCGCGTGGGTTGTTTCAAGTACTCGCCCGTCGAGGGCGCGGTGGCCAACGCCCTTCCCGATCACGTAGCCCCCGAGATACAGGAAGAACGGTACGCCCGCTTCATGGAGCGCGCGGCAGCCATCAGTACGCAACGACTTTCAGCCCGTGTCGGCCGAAAAATGCGTGTATTGGTGGACGCAGTCGAGAAAAATACTGCTATTGCGCGCAGCGAAGCGGACGCGCCCGAGATCGACGGCGTGGTACGAATCGCCAAGGCAGGCAAGCTGCGCGCCGGCGATTGGGCGGAGGTTGAGATTACCGGGGCGGATGCCTACGACCTCCAGGCGAGGATCCTGCCCGCCCAATGACCCCCATCGCACATGGACCGGCCTGATCTAAACTCCTACTTCCAACGCATCGGCTGCACGGCAGGCCCGCGGCCGGCAACGCTCGATACCCTGCGCGCGCTTCATCTCCACCACGTACAAGCGATTGCCTTCGAAAATCTCGACCCGTTGAGTGGGCAGTCGGTGAAACTCGATCTGCCCTCTCTCGAGGGCAAGCTCGTGCACGGTGGGCGTGGAGGCTACTGTTATGAGCACAATCTGCTCTTCAGCCACGTCCTGCGTGAACTTGGCTTCCGCGTGACGGGCCTCGCCGCGCGGGTGCTCTGGAACGCCCCGGAGGATGCCATCCGCGCGCGCAGCCACATGCTCCTGCGTATTGATTTCGGCGTCGAGCCGTATATTGCCGATGTTGGTTTCGGTGGCCAGACACTCACGGGCCCCTTGCGTCTCATTGCCGATGTGGCGCAACCGACTCCGCATGAGCCTTACAGACTCATTGCGCGCGATGGCGACTTCGTGCTGCAGTCGCAGGTGCGCGATTCATGGAAATCACTGTATCGTTTTGACTTGCAGCAGCAGTTCCAGGTGGACTACGAAGTCTCCAGTTGGTACCTGTGCAATCACCCACAGTCGCCTTTCGTGACCAGCCTCAGGGTGGCGCGCCCGTTCGCTGGCGGACGGTATGGGTTGTTCAATAACCAGTTGACCCTCCATCCGCTGGACGGCCACACCGAACACCATAAGCTGGGTAGCGCGGAAGAGATCCGCTCGGCACTGCAGACCCATTTCGGATTGCGAGTGCCCACCAATCCCAGCCTCGATGCCGCCCTCGCGCGCCTCGTGGGGGACAGCGCTACCTGATTATCGGAATGCGCTGGACCGCGTCCGCCTCCTCGGGAGCATTGCGGTCAGTACCGAATCCCGCCGCACGAAGTGGTGCCACAACGCCGCCACCGCGTGCATACCCACGAAGATGAGCAGGCCCCAGGCCAGCCAGATGTGATAGTCACTCAGTGTGTCAGCCAGCTCGGAATCGGACGCGAGCAGATTCGGTAGATGCACGGTCCCCAAGAGCGCCAGTGTGATTCCATGTGCATTCGTCAGCGCCCAACCCTCGAGAGGCAGCGCAATCAACAATCCGTACAGCAGCACATGAGTCGCCTTCGCAGCCCAACGCACGATGGCCCTCATGTCCGGCGCATGATCCGCAAATCCGTGCCACATGCGCACGGCAATCCGCACCCCGACACCGATGAGTACCAGAAGACCCAGTTGGCGATGGGTTTCCAGCAAAAGCTGCCGCCAGAACTTGTCCTCAATGGCGTCGCGAAGGAACATTGCCGCAACCGCAATCACAATCGCGGCCACCGTTCCCCAGTGCAGCGCCACGGTGACGACGGGGTGTTTGGGTCGCTCTGCAGCAGTATGCTCCAGCACTACGAATACAGGCGGGGGCGCAAATCCCACCGGTACTTCGGGCTTGCTCCTGAACAATACGGGTCTGCGCCGCCGCGCATGGGTTTGTCTGTTGAGCATGGCAGGCCTCCCGGGGGGGGGTTCGGCTAGAACTGGTACGAGTAGTAGGCTCCGACCACATGCACCGTGTAGTTCGGAGCCAGCTCGTTGGTGGGGAATTGCTCAGTGCCGGTGCCGAGCTGCAGCCCGTCATACGCGAAGTCCACCGCTTTGGTGCGTTGGTACCAATAGAACAGCCGCAGGTCGCTCGAATGATTGATGGCGAATCGCGCGCCCAGCCGCAACTCGAAAGTCCTCGTAGTCACAGCCGGCAGATCGGCGGTCGGAATCAGGAATATTGCCGGGACACCGGGGGGAAGCACCGGTGCACCTGCGAGCGCAAACGGGTTGTTTGAGTAGCTTGCGCCACTGACACCAACATCCGTCCGCGCTCGCGTGAAGATGATGTCGCCACTCAGATCGAGCCTGCGCCGCACCAGCCCCTTCTTGACCAGTGAGAAGCCAACCGTATCGGCGCGGTCGCGCATGTCAGCCGTCCAATTGAGACAGGGGTCCAGCTTGCCGTTGCTGTTCTTCGCCAACACGGTGGCGTAGCAATTGCCTGCCACCACTGTGTTCCCAGGCCGGCCCACGAACGCTGCGTTGGTGTTGGAGCCGAAACCGTCTCCCGCGGTCCGGGAGCGTAAATTCTCGTGAGTATAGAAGGCGCTGGCGAACAGGCGATCATTCACCGCATAGGTACTGTCGAGGCCGGCCGACCAGCTGTCCGATCTGCGCAGACCATAGATCGAATGATTGTAGTCATCCTTGTCGTACTCGAATGTGCCTTGCAGGGAGAGCGGCTCGGAGGGCTGCCAGTCCAATGAGGCGCGCGCCCGGTTTCGATTCCGGTCCGCCAGATTGAAGCGCCGTATGCCTGGAAGCTCGCTCACATTGTCGCGGCTGCCGTATTGCGACTGGGGCACGATATTGTTGTTTGGGGAGAAAATCGCCGCGTTGCCGGTCAGTGGGGTGGCGGGAAAGCCTGCGAGCGGGCCAAAGCCCGTGAGGCCGGTCTGCGTCAGGTAGCCGTAGACACTCGTTGTCGCACCGACGGTAGGCGCGCCGGGTATGACGTTCGCCATCGGGACCAGAGCGAGCCAGGCGTTGGGGTCGTAGTGCACCCGCCGCTCAGAATAGCCATAGCCCGCTCGGGCGGTGAGGCTGTCGAACAGATCGGCGCGCCACTCCGCATGCATCGTCCTCTCGATGCTCTTGCTTGCATTGATGCAGCTGTACCAGGTCCCAGCGCACGCACGCTCGATTTTCTGCCAGTCGTATCCCCCAGTGAGCTTGTGGCCGTGCCCCAGAGCGTAGTCGGCGTCCAGATCGAACTGGTTTACCTTTTTGCTCTGTGGCCGATTGTTGAAGATGTTGACGTTGCTCGCCAGCGTGTTCGGCGCAAGACCCAGCGCTGCGTTGAACGGTGAGGGTGCGGCACCTCGTTGAAGGTTCGCGTCGTAGAAAATGAACGTTTGGACCGGTGTCCGATTGTCGCGGTCGTCGTACTTGTAGCGCGCCAGCAGTCCGAGTCGGCGCAGCGGCCGCATCGTCAGTTTCAGATTCGCCGTCTTGGTAACAGCCAGGGCGTGCGCCGCGTAGTCCGGCAGACCGACGGGCAGCGACGGATCGCTCAGCAATGCGTCATTTTGCCGATTGCGCCCATAGGTCACATCGGCGATCAGCTTCGTGTTCGAGGACAGGTTGTACCCGCCTGCCAGGTTGAATTGATGGAAATCGTTGTCGGGTGCGCTGCCGATGGTGGCTGTTCTGGTCGGGTCGTTGGGATCCTGCCACGTCATCGCGGTGACGTTGTTTCTGAAGATCGACCCGTAGTAGCCGGCCTGCAGGAAAAATCTGCGCTGCGAGTATTGCAGCCGCAGGTTGAACTGATCGGTGGTCGTATCGATGAGCTCGGGAATGGTTATCGAGTTCTCCTGAACCGCAGAGCTCACCGCCCCCAGCGGCCTGAATCCATCGCGCCATTCGTGCCGGATGTCTGCTGTGAGCAGCAGCCCGGAACTGAGATTCACATCGAATCCAGCCTCACCCCGCTTGCGGTCGCTGTGCAGATTGAAATTGCGTAGCCCGCTGGTATCGGCGGCTACGATTGCGTTCAGGCGGGCGCGCTGCGCATCAGTCGGCGCAACCACAGTTCCCGTGGGACTGACCGCACTTCCCTGCCCGGCGAGCGGTGATAGAGCTCGATAGTTGAGGGCATTCGGATTCACCTGCGGGACGACCGGGCGGAGCCATCCGGGAGGCAGCGTCAGGTTGGGCGATCCCAGGCCCGACAGCGGCGTCTGATAGGTGTCGGACTGGTTCCAGCGGAATTGATCGTAACCGAGCCTCAGCCTGAATCTCCCCTGCTGGCGAAAATCGACCTCGGCATTGCGGGTGTCCAGGCCCAGGTCGGTCCCGAGCAGACGCCAGCGGGTGGTGCTGTCGGAGTCATACGTCCCGCCGCCATTGAGATCGACATTGCCGATGGCGAAGCCGCCCTTCCTCTGCAGGCCGTTGTACTCCCCAAACTTGTAGGAGTCCTTACTGACATAGCCCCCGCCGACTTCCACGATGCTCTTGGGGTGCGTCAGTTCCGCGACTGCGGGATCCTCGCCGGTATCGGCTGCGCAAACCGAGCGCGCCAGGCCCAGCAGGGCGCATGGCACAATCGGGCCGAACACCGAGACGGGAAGGGACTTCTGTTGCTTGTTGTTCACTCGAACCTCCCTTCACGTGTAGTTACTTGCTGAAGCGCGCCCCGGCAGGATGGTTCGAGCCATGAATCAGCGGGTGGCAGCTCAAGCAGTTGCGGCCGTTGGTCTGCGAACGGGGCGCCTGGTTTCCAAGTGGGAGCAACCCATTGACGGTCGTCACATCGCCGGTTGGAAGGTTGGCTCCGCTGTTCACGGGCCCGGAGTGATCGGATGTATGACATTCCTGGCACAACCACGGTGTGCGCGCCTTCAGCAACGGTGTGTTATTGGAGCCGTGGGGCGTGTGGCAATTGGTACAGTCTTCAGTAACCGGGCTGTGCTCCCAGAGGAACGGGCCACGCCGATCGGCATGACAGGTATAACAAGTCTCGTTGACGCTGTTTTTGACCATCAGCTTGGGGCCAAGGGAGCCGTGCGGATTGTGGCAATCCGAACAGGCCATCTCGCCGGCCTCGATCGGGTGGGTAGAGATCCGATGGAGTTGCGCCCGTTGGCTCTTGTGGCAGGAGAAGCACACCTCCGGCTGTGTAGTGGTCGTGAGCACTCGGTCCTTGTGAGTGTGGATCTCGTGACAGGAGGTGCAGGGGACATCGCTGCGCTGGTGTTCACTTCCCATCCAATGGGTGCGCTGCCCGTTCTCGTGGCACGTAATGCACGTTGTGGCCTGAAGGGCTATGGGCGAGGCGGCCACCTTCCCAAAAACGATATCAACCGGGGGTCGGGTGGAGGACCCGGTGGAATTCTTTACGTGTGCCACGCTCGCGCCGTGGCAAGACTGACAGCCGGGCGTGCGCGAATCCGCTTTTACCCCGTGTGCCGTCTTATAGATTGCCAGTACCGGTTTTGCTTCGGTCTCGTCGTGACACCGGGTGCATACCTGGTCCCCCTGCAACGTTCGGTCGGGCTCATCGGCCAGTGCCACCGACGCTGCGCAGCCAGCCAGCAGCAGGACGACAGCCAACAGGGCGCGGCGTATTGTTTGCATTGTTATTGACCGCCTGAATCACTTGTTTTGAACCTCGTTACCGGCGCCAAGCGCTCCTTTCAGCGCTTCGTACCTCCCTCCAGCGCGAGGATCCATTTGACGAGATTGAGAGTCTCGCTCGAGCTCTTGGTCTTTACCTTCTTGTGCTCTTCCTCGTGGCCGTCATCAAACTTCACCTTCTCGCCACTGGTAACGTGATAAATCAGCTTCGCTTCGGCATCCGCAACGCCCTTGTACTTGGCGGCCGCATCGCGCAGCGCGGGCCCATCCTTCTTCTTATCGACACCGTGGCATTTGAAGCAGCCGCTGCTCTTCGCGAGATCCTGCGCTGCGACCTCATCCGCCGCGTACCCCTCAACCGGCCGCACCAGAGCAATACCCGCCAGCAGCAGCCCGATCAACACGCTGCGGCGCAATACACACACGGAGTTTGCACGAGCCACATCAACCCGCCCGAAGCCGCTTTTCTAAAGGAAACTCAAGGGCGGCGTTCTGGCGGTCAACATAGTAATTCCTGGATTTGCGGACAATGCGTACATACCCGCCGGCGGGATCTTCTGACTTACCCCCGTTCCGGGTACCAATCTGCCCGGCAGAGTGGGGATTGACCTGGGGGTGCGGATGCCTCGCCTCGGCACGGCTGCACAAGGTTTGCCTATGCACAGGCGAACAATATCTAACTGGACCTGATGCGGATCAGGCGCCACGATTTCACCGGCCCTGACTGCTGCAATTCTTCCTATCCCCTCGGAGGTCAGCATGGCGTTGCTTTCGTTGCGACAGTTGCTCGATCATGCGGCCGCGCATGGCTACGGTGTACCCGCATTCAACATCAACAATATGGAACAGGTGCAGGCGATCATGCAGGTGGCGGACGAGACCGACAGTCCGGCGATATTGCAGACTTCCGCCGGGCCAGGAAGGGCCTGCGGCTGGCGGGTTGATTCAACGCTTGAGCTACTCGACCGTCACACTCTTGGCAAGGTTGCGCGGCTGATCAACGTCGGTGCCCTTGAGTATCGCCACATGATAGGCGAGTAGCTGCAGCGGCACGGTATATACCGCAGGCGCCTGAAAATAACTGATGTGTCTGGGCATCTCAATGACCGTCACACCATCGCTCGGCTGGATGCCGGCTTCCGGATCCGCAAACACGATCAGCTCACCGCCCCGGGCGCGGACTTCCATCAGGTTCGACTTCAACTTCTCCAACAGGTCGTTGTTGGGAGCAACGGCGATGACCGGCATGTCGGCGTCGACGAGCGCCAGGGGCCCGTGTTTGAGCTCGCCGGCCGGATAGCCCTCGGCGTGGATGTAGGAGATTTCCTTCAGCTTGAGCGCGCCCTCCAGGCCGATCGGATACAGAGCGCCGCGCCCAAGGAACAACGCATGATTCTTGTCGGCGAACCGTTCGGCGAGCTTGTGGATCACTGAATCCAGCTCGAGGGTCTTCTCGATCAACCCCGGCAACTCGATCAGCCGCGTCACGAGGCTGCGCTCCCGCTCGGCATCCGCGCCGTTGTGCCGCGCCAGCGCAATAACCAGCATGCCCAGAGCCGCCAGCTGCGTGGTGAACGCCTTGGTGGAGGCAACCCCGATCTCGGGACCTGCCCGGGTCAACATCACCAGCTCTGACTCGCGCACCAGGGAGCTTTCCGGGACGTTGCAGATGGAAAGCGCCGACAGATACCCTGACTGCTTGGCCAGCCGCAAAGCGGCGAGGGTGTCGGCCGTCTCGCCGGATTGCGAGATGGTCACGAACAGAGAATTGTCCGGCACGAGGGGACTGCGATAGCGGTACTCGCTCGCAATGTCCACGGAGCACGGCACTTTGCAGATCTGCTCGACAAAGTATCTGGCAGTCAAGGCGGCGTGATAACTCGTGCCACACGCGACGATATGCACGTTCTGAGTCCGCTTGAAGACTGCGGTCGCGGCAGGACCGAAAGCCGCCTCCAGCAGCCGGCCGTTCGCAACGCGCTCCTGCAACGTGTTGGCAATGGCGCGTGGCTGCTCATGGATCTCCTTGAGCATGTAGTGCCGATAGGGACCCTTTTCCGCGGCATCTGCCGACAGCTCGCTTTCGCGGATCGGACGCTCGACGGTGTTGCCTTGGCTGTCGATGATCCGGATCGACTTGCGGCGGATCTCCGCGACATCCCCCTCCTCCAGGAAAATGAAGCGGCGGGTAACCGGCAGTAACGCGGCCACATCGGAGGCCACGAAGTTCTCCTCGACCCCCAGCCCAATCACGACGGGACAGCCCTCGCGAGCCAGGATGAGGCGCTCCGGATCCTCCTCACTCACGACCGCCAGGGCATAGGCACCTTCGAGTTCCGCCACAGTGGCGCGAACGGCCTTGAAAAGATCACGAACCGTCTGCAGATGCCGATGAATCCGGTGGGCAATGACTTCAGTGTCTGTTTCCGAAGTGAACTGGTAACCGGCGCGCTTCAGCTCTTCGCGCAACTCATCGTGATTCTCGATGATCCCGTTATGAACGACCGCCACGCCATCGCGCGAGAGATGCGGATGCGCGTTGCGCTCGCTAGGTACGCCGTGCGTCGCCCAGCGCGTGTGGGCGATTCCAATCTTTCCGGAAGTAGGCGTCTGCTCCAGCGCCTCGTCGAGCATTCGAACCTTGCCCACGGTACGCAATCGTTTGAGATGATGGGTGCCGTTGAGTACGGCAATGCCCGCCGAGTCGTAGCCGCGGTACTCCAGCCTGTGCAAGCCCTCCATCAGAATGGGGACTATGTTTCGCTCGGCAATGGCTCCGACGATTCCGCACATTGTCTTCTCTTGTCCTTCCGCACCGATGCCCCGAAATGGGGCTACAGCAGGCCGATCAGTTTGCCTGAAACGCCCAGAGCGCGCAGTCCAGGCTTGCGGCAAAGGCTACGATTGGAAAATATTTTCTTTTATTAACAGGAGGTTACGGGGGCGCGTCGGTCCTTAGCCTGAGCGCGCCCTGAGATCGGCAAGCGCCACACGCGCCTCATCGGCTCCCGTGAACGTGCCAGGACCCATCAGCGCCGACTCGAGATTGCTGAGCGCCCGATCACGGTGTCCCAGCTGCAGCTCCGTCATGCCGAGGTGATAGCGGATAACCTTGGCCTCCGGCGCGCGCTCCACCGCTCGCTGCAATACCGCCACGGCATCCTGATACTCGCGCCGTTTGAAGCGCACCCAACCGTTGGTATCCAGAAGCGAGCTGTCATTCGACGTCGCAAACCCCGTCGTCAGGTCACGCGCCCGGTCCAGGCTTGCCTTATCAGTCTTATACGTCACCAACAGCATGGCCAGATTGTTGGCAGCGAGGTTCATACAGCGCCGTCAACTCGACAACCAACCGCGGCTCAATCGGCGCCAGAGCCAGGGCTTTTTCGTATTCAGCGATGGCGGCCGCCGGATCGTCAGCCGCTAGACGTGTCAAAGCGAGATTTCGGTGCGGCAACCACGCCCGCGGAGCGACGGTGCTTGCGCGTCCGAAAGCCTCGCCAGTACCAGCAGGCCCAGCAGCAGCCCCTGGACCGGAGGGCTCAACTCGACGGTCAGCAGCGTTGCGACGAATAATCCCGTGGCCAACGCAAGGCCGCCAACCGCGGAACCGGAGCGGAATGCACTTTGCGAGGCCCGGGCGCATCAGTCAGACCGATCGCGGGCGCCCAACGGGCGAGGAGCGGGATGAGTGCCGAAGTGACCGACAGCGCGACGACGAATGCAAGAAAAGTTGCACGGAATCCCTGGTGTTTCCAGCAGGCTAGCGTCAGGTTGCGACAGTTTGGTTAAAGGTTGCAGATGCGCGGCACGCAGTAGCACGAGGACGTAGGTCGCGATACAGTGGCGGATGCGATTCAATCAAAGAAATCTTCCTTCCGTTCAGGGCCTTGGCCGCATCCTGTGTCTGCTGGCCGCGATCGCCCTGCCGAACCTGCAGCCCGCGGACGCGGCCCCGAAGGCCGATGTCACAGCCACCATCCGGCAGAACATCGAGTCGCGATTCCCCGGGGCTCACATACTCGAGGTACAGCCCTCGGCCATACCCGGATTGTATGAGCTGTTCATGGGCGATCAGATCGTGTACACGGATGCGGCGGGCGACTACCTCATCGTCGGCTCGATGGTCGACACCCAGACCAAGCAGAATTTGACCGAAGCGCGCCTGAACGATCACGGCAAGATCGATTTCGGGGTCTTGCCGCTCGCTCAGGCCATCAAGATCGTGAAAGGCAACGGCAGCCGTCAGTTCGCGGTGTTCTCCGATCCGGACTGTCCGTTCTGCCAGCAGCTCGAGAAAACGCTTCTGACCGTCAACGACTTCACCATGTACGTGTTCCTGTTTCCGATTGCCTCCCTTCATCCGCAGGCGCCGGCCAAGGCACACGCGATCTGGTGCGCCGCGGATCGCCCGCAGGCCTGGAACCAGTGGATGCACGAAAAGAAGTTGCCGCCAGCCAAGACGTGCAGCGGCGACCCGATCGATTCCCTGCAGAAACTCGGCGACACGCTACACATCAACAGTACCCCGACCCTGTTCTTCGCCAACGGCCGCAGAGTCGCCGGTGCCATCCCCGCCGCCGAGCTGGAGAAGGACCTGGCGGCGGCGGCGAGCCCACCGAAAGCTTCGACGTCCAAATAAATCCAACAGGCGGGAACGCAGCGGCGCCGCTGTCATGGGAATTTATTCAGTCTGTCATCTGCCACCGGCGTCTTGAACATAACAAGATGCCTGTAGGCGTCTGACTGAATCTGATCACAGGCGTCATGCACGCACCAGCCAGATTAGCGCGACTGGTTTCGGTTTTACGGGTCTTGGTCTGCTCACTCGGTGAACGTGCGAAACGCTTCAAACTCGGCGGTGGTTTGATCGAGCTCAGCAATCACTTCGCAATAGCGGCGCCACGCGTATCGAAGCTCATCCGCTTCTCTGGGTGTCACTCTTTCCAGGTTTCGGCGTACGGTTTCGTGCTGGGACTGGACAAGCTGGTGGCGACCTTCCAACCGATCGAGCCGATCCCAAAAATGGGAGCCGAGCCATTCAGCTCGCTGTTCTTCACACGCACTCATCGCCTTCACCCTGTCTGCGCGTTCTTGTCGGAACGGGTGAGACGTTAGTGGAGGAGTGCTACAAATGCGTTTCAATGTTGCAAGGAGTTTCATCGCGTGCCCTCATAGATTTCCGCGAGTGACATACTCACCTCAACCGAATGCGATTCGAAGACATCATCCGGCGCTGTCAGCACCGTGGGATTCCAGTTATCGCTGCGACGGAAAACCACGACCTCGAGTGACCGCTGCGCGACCAGAACATATTCCTCAACGGAGCTCAGGCGTCGGTAGTTCAGAAGCTTTTCCCGCCGATCGATGTCTTCCGTGACAGGCGAGAAGACCTCAACGATTACGCAGGGCTCGGTCAGATAGGGCAGATCCAGTGCCTCTGTGGTGAGAGGCCCGAGGGCGACCATGAGATCCGGCCGATACAGGAGATCACAGTCATCGACCTGCAGCCGCAGGCCAAGATGCGAACAGATCATCTTGGATGGCCCGACACCCAGCTGCGCGCGGAAAAGATCCAGCAGGTTACCGACGATAACTTCGTGCCGTGGCATCGGAGCTCGCATCTCGAAGATCTCCCCGCCAACGTACTCGTGGCGAACGGGACTTCCATGCTCCATCCGCAGAAACTCCTCGACGTTGAGAGGCCGGCGGCCACCCGGCGGACCGTAGCCCGACCTGAATTCCGCCACCGCATCGATGAGATCGGGAGAATTGAGCATCCACTCGGCCAGCTCCTCGCGCTGAAAGCGTGTGAGCTTGCGAATGGCTTCCCGTAGCGCGGGTATGTTGGCCGGGCTGTCGGTCTGAAACTCTTCCAGTGAGATGGTCATTCGGGCCCCAACGTCCATGTAGGTGGCAGCAGTGTAGTGAGGGGCTGGCCGAAAGGCAGCTCAATTAGCCTGCGTGTTTGCCCAGAAATGCGCTCAGCGCGCGCTGCTCTGATCGCCCGCGCCGTGACCCGCTCCCTCGTAGATCTGCGCAAGCGAAACCTTGATTTCGACGGCACCCGATTCAAACACATCCGCTGGTGCTGTCAGAACCTGCGGGATCCAGCCGTCGCTGCGCCGCATGACAGTGACCTCCATGGATCGTTGCGCGACCAGGAGATACTCCTCCACCGACGGCGAGTAGCGGTAGTTCAGGGCCTTCTCACGCCGGTCGATAGTTTCCGTTGACGCGGACAGCACCTCAACGACCACGCGGGGCTTGGTCAGATATCGCATGTCCAGCTCTTCGTCCGTGAATGAGCCGCAGGAAACCATGACGTCGGGCAGGTAGATAATGTCATCGCGATTCACCTTCAACCGAACTGCCGTATGAGAGCCCCAGGCCCTACAGGGGCCACCGCTCAGTTGATTCTGAAAGCGAGCCCAGAGATTCGTCGTGATTATTTGGTGGCGAATGACCGGAGGGCTTTTCGCAAAGATCTGGCCCGCCACGTACTCGTAACGAGTCCCTTCGGGGTTTTCCATCTCCAGGAATTCTTCGACCGTTAGTAGCTGGCGCCCGGTGGTCATGATTTTGCTCCAGGTTTTGGTAACGACTGGAACAGTGTAGCCGCGCGCACCCCCCGCCGGCGTCGCAATCTGGTTGCGTGTTTGCACAAAAACTAACTCGACTCGCGTCGCCAACTCGCGAAGTTTCTGACGTCCGTATGGACCTGAGGCCGCCGCGTCGTTACCCGACGCCGCGGTTCGACGTCTATTTCTTCGTCTTAGCCGGACGCTGCCAATTTTCGATCGTGACTTGCTTTGCGCGCGCCACAGTCAACTTCGCCGCGGGCACCTCTTTCACCACCGTGGAGCCAGCTGCGATAGTGGCTCCGGCGCCCACGGTAATTGGTGCCACCAGCACACTGTTGGATCCCGTGTGCACATCGTTCTCGATCGTCGTGCGGTGTTTATTGACACCGTCGTAGTTGGCAATGATCGTCCCGGCGCCGATGTTTACGCGCTCGCCCACCGTCGCGTCGCCAACATAAGCCAGGTGATTGGCTTTCGAGTCGTTGCCCATATGGGCGTTCTTGACCTCGACGAAATTGCCAATGTGCACGCCCCGCTCCAGCCTCGCGCCGGGCCGGGTCCGCGCAAAGGGTCCAATGATGCAATTGGGTCCGATCACCGTACTGTCGATCATCGAGTGGGCGATTAGCTCAGTGTCGTCCCCGATCTCGCTGTTGCGAATGACGCAATTGGGCCCAACGCGCACCCGATTGCCGAGCTTCACCGTTCCTTCGAGAACCACATTGATATCGAGAAAGACATCGGCTCCATAAGAGACCTGCCCACGCACATCCAGCCGAGCCGGATCTGCAACAGTCACGCCGCCCAACATGAGCCCGCGCGCAACACGCCGCCGATACGCAGTCTCGACCTCCGCCAACTGAACCTTGTCGTTCACACCGAGAACCTCAACGACGTTCTGCGCGACCAACGGATTGACTGCAATCTTGTCCTCAACGGACATCGCAATGACATCCGTGAGGTAATACTCACCTTGCGAGTTGTCGTTGCCGACCGATTTGAGCCACTTCTTCAGCAGTTTCGCGGGCGCCGCCAGCACGCCCGTATTGCACTCGCCGATCTGCAACTCCTTTTTGGAGGCATCCTTCTGCTCAACAATCTTCTGCACCTGATCGCGCCCATTGCGCACCACCCGTCCGTATCCCGACGGGTCGTCTAGAATTACGGTCAGCAAGCTGATCTGCTTGGGTCCACACAGCATCAGCAGCTCAGCCAGGGTTGCATGGCTGATGAGCGGTACGTCTCCGTAGAGCACCAGTACGACATGATCGTCCGGAATCTGCGGTGTGGCCTGCGCGACCGCGTGCCCGGTGCCGAGCCGCTCGGCTTGCAAAACCCACACTACCTGCTCGTCTTTCAATGCTTCGCGGACGCGATCCCCGCCGTGCCCATACACCACATAAGTGGCTGTTGGCTCGAGAGCCTGCGCGGCCTCGATCACGTGCTTCAGGAGTGGGCGTCCGGCGAGCGGCTGCAACACCTTCGGCAGCTCGGACTTCATCCGCTTTCCCTGGCCCGCGGCCAGAATCACGATAGAGAGCGGTACAGCACGGGGTGAAGGGTCTTTCTTGTCCATTTAAATACTCAATGGTTCAAGACGGTAGTGACGTTTCCGCGCGGGTGGCCTGCCCCACCCTCGACTTCCAGCAATTTGGCACGCATCGGCGCGCCGACCCACATCTGCGGGTTCGAACGAGTCTTGTGCTCACTGGTTTCGCGCTGCGCGATGAGCGCCGCGGCTTTCCTGAAGGCCTCTTCCAGGGTGCGACTGCCGGGAACCGCGTCCTTCAGGAATGCTTCGCCGAAGTAGGTCAGATCGCGGTCATCGTCGCAGCCAAACGAGCTATGGTCAGCATCGGCGGCCGTGATCACCAACGTCCCATCGCCCTTGAGTGCCTCGAGAAAAACTCCCGAATAGCAGGCAGACACCACGACCACGCGCCATTTGATCCCGGACTCATCCAGCGCATGCCGCAGCTCCACCGGCTCCAGCTGCGTCAGCGGTAGACTCCCGTTGACCACTGCCAGCCCATCCTGCGACCCATGCGAAGTCAACATCAGAACGAGGATGTCCTGCTCCGGGTCCATTCGCGCGGCAATCAGCTTCAACGACTGCTGCAGGCCTGAGACGCTGGCGATGGGATACGAATCCCGATCATCGTTGTCGTTTATCAGCTCGACCGCGCGGTCCTCGGAGGAAAAGTGCTCGGCGAACACCGTTTCCGCAAACAACGCCTCGCGTTTGAAGATACTCTGCTCGCCATCACCGGCGAAGCCCACGAAGAACACATTGGCGGCGCCCGGTTCCCGCGGCGCCAGGTGCTCGACAGAGCCGGCGAGCCGGCCGGGCTGGTCGTACAACAGCGATTCCGTTTCGGAGTTGTCGTCGGCCTGTTGCTCGTCAACGTCATCAGTGAGCCACAGCCGCGTGTCGAGATCGAGCGCGCGCAACATCGGGGGCGCCGCAATGATGAACACAATTGCAACAGCAACCGCCTTGGCGCGCGCCGTCGTGTATGCGGCCTGTATGACGCGGACGCCCAGGAGGATCAGGTACAGCACCCCCACAACCAGAGCGAGCCCGGGGCGGCTCTCGACCTGCGACAGATCGCCCAGCAGCCAGAACGCGGTCAATACGTACGGCGAGACAGCGAGGGTGGGTATTAATAAGGAGCGGGTATTTGCCTGGCGGCAATAGGCACGCGCCACGAGCCCGCAGCCGAACAAGGCCATCAGCAGGTAGAACGACCAGCCATACAGGCCGTCGAGCCTGAGTTCCGAGCCGGTTTCGGCATGCAGAGTATCAAGCCCGGCCCAGACGACGAGATTCAGTAGCAGGAGCGCTGCGAGTTGGTCGAAGTTGCGGACGAAGCGTTCCGGCGCCAGCCGACGCAGGCCGAGCAGCACAAACCCGCTCCCCAGATTTCGGAGCAGCCCGGAGCGCAGGCTGTGAGGTTCTATGGAGCTCGCGGTCAGCTCCGTATTTTGCGCAGCCGCTCGATGAGCTTCAGCTGCGCGGCCGCACGCGCCAGCTCCGCGAGCGCCTGTGCCTGATCGATGTGGCCACTCTTATCTTTCAGAGCATCTTCCGCGCGCTGTTTGGCCTCGAGTGCGGCTGCCTCATCGAGGTCCTTGGCGCGAATGGCGGTATCGGCCAGCACCGTCACTTTGGTCGGCTGCACTTCCAAAGCGCCACCGCCTACGAAGAAATGGTGCCGTTCACCTTCCGGTGTCTGCACAGTCACTTCGCCAGCCTTCAGAAGGGTGAGCAAGGGTGCATGCCGCGGAGCGATTCCCAGATCGCCCTGCGACGCCGGCGCAAACACCATCGAGGCAGCGCCGGAAAACAGCTCGCCCTCCGCGCTGACGATGTCGACCTGGATGGTGTGTGCTTCTTGGGCCATAGTAGATTCTGCCTAACCTGTTGTGGTGCAGCTGGCGGCTTACTGCAGCGTCTTCGCCTTGGCGACCGCTTCGTCGATCGAGCCCACCATGTAGAAGGCCTGCTCAGGCAGCGAATCGAACTCGCCAGTGATGATGCCCTTGAAACCGCGGATCGTCTCCTTGAGGGGGACGATCTTTCCGTCCTGACCCGTGAAGACCTTTGCGACGTTGAAAGGCTGCGACAGGAAGCGCTGCACCTTGCGCGCGCGGAACACGACCAGCTTGTCTTCCTCAGACAGCTCGTCCATTCCGAGGATCGCGATGATGTCCTGCAATTCCTTATAACGCTGCAGGACCGCCTGCACACCGCGAGCGGTGTTGTAGTGTTCCTCGCCGACGACCAGCGGATCGAGCTGGCGGCTCGTGGAGTCGAGCGGATCGACCGCGGGATAAATACCCAGCGACGCAATCTGACGGGACAACACGACCGTAGCGTCCAAGTGAGCGAATGTCGTGGCAGGTGACGGGTCAGTAAGGTCGTCAGCAGGAACGTACACGGCCTGGATCGACGTGATCGACCCAGTCTTGGTCGAGGTGATGCGCTCTTGAAGCACGCCCATCTCTTCGGCAAGCGTCGGCTGGTAACCCACGGCCGACGGCATACGTCCGAGCAGCGCCGACACTTCGGTACCGGCCAGCGTGTAACGATAGATGTTGTCCACGAAGAACAGCACGTCACGGCCGCGACCGCCGTCCTCGCGCTTCTCGTCACGGAAGTATTCGGCCATGGTGAGACCCGTGAGTGCAACGCGCAGGCGGTTACCCGGCGGCTCGTTCATCTGGCCGTACACCATCGCGACCTTGGAGTTCGACAGGGTGTCCTTGTCGATAACGCCCGACTCGATCATCTCGTGATAGAAGTCGTTACCCTCGCGGGTGCGCTCGCCGACGCCGGCGAACACCGACAGACCGCTGTACTGCTTGGCGATGTTGTTGATCAGCTCGAGCATGTTGACGGTCTTGCCCACGCCGGCACCACCGAACAGGCCGACCTTACCGCCCTTGGCGAACGGCACCAGCAGGTCGATGACCTTGATGCCCGTGACCAGCAGGTCCTGACCGCCGGCCTGCTCATCGAATGCCGGTGGTGCGCGGTGAATCGGCAAGTGTTCCGCAGCTTTGACGTCACCACGGTTGTCCTGGGGCTTGCCCAACACGTCCATGATGCGGCCGAGAGTGGCCTTGCCTACTGGCACCGAAATCGGCCCGCCGGTCCCTGTCACCGCAAGTCCGCGCTTGAGTCCCTCAGAGGCGCCCATGGCGATGGTACGAACCACGCCGTCGCCGAGCTGCTGCTGAACTTCCAGCGTGAGATCCACGTCCTTCAGTTTCAGAGCGTCGTACACCTTCGGGATGGAGTCGCGCGGAAAAGCGACGTCCACGACGGCGCCGATAATCTGCGTGATCTTGCCTTCAGCGGCATTAGCCATGATTTTCTTTCCTCAGACGGCCGCCGCACCACCGACGATCTCCGAAAGCTCTTTCGTGATCGCGGCCTGGCGGGCCTTGTTGTAAACCAGTTGCAGTTCGCCGATCAGCTTGCCGGCATTGTCGGAGGCAGCCTTCATCGCAACCATGCGCGCGGCCATCTCCGAGGCGACGTTCTCAACGGCACCCTGATACACCTGTGACTCGACATAGCGCATCAACAGCCCGTCGAGAATGTCTTTCGCATCAGGCTCGTAGATATAGTCCCAATGCTCCTGCAGACCTTCGATGTCCAGGGCCTGCACGGGCAATAACTGCTCGACCACAGGCTCCTGCGTCATGGTGTTCACAAACTTTGCGTTCACCATGAACACGCGGTCGATCTTGCCTTCCGTGTAGGCATCGAGCATCACCTTCACGGTCCCAATCAGATCCTTGATGTGCGGCCGATCGCCGAGTCCGGAGACATTGGCCAGAATGGGCACACCCAGCCGGCGGAAAAATGCGAGCCCCTTGCTGCCGATGACGCACAGGCTGACCTGCGCACCCTTCGCCTGCCACTCGCGCATCAGGTAGATCACCCGCTTGAAGATGTTGGCATTGAGCCCACCCGCAAGCCCGCGGTCGGTCGAAATAACTACGATGCCAATCGCCTTCGGCTCACGCTCCGACAGGAACGGATGCCGATAGTCCGGGTTGGCCTCGGTCAAGTGTCCGATCACGTTGCGCATCTTCTGCGCGTAGGGGCGCGCCAGCTTCATGCGGTCCTGGGCGCGGCGCATCTTGCTGGTGGCCACCATCTGCATGGCCTTGGTGATCTTCTGAGTGCTCTTCACACTCGCGATCTTGGTGCGGATTTCCTTTGTGCCGGGCATTTAGGCTGCAGTCCTAGTACGTACCGGTGGACAGGAACGCCTCGATGATCGACTTCAACCCCGCCTCGTTCTCCTTGCTGAGCTTCGGAGTGGCGTTGATGGCGTCCATCACCTGCTTGTGCTTCGACTTCGCAAAAGCCTGCAGACCCGCTTCGAAATCAACGATCTTGTTCAGCGGCACCTTGTCCATGTGGCCGTTGTTGACGGCGTAGATGGTCAGAGCCATTTCCGCGACCGACATCGGCGCGTACTGCTTCTGCTTCATGACCTCGGTCGTACGCTGACCGCGCTCGAGCTGCCGGCGAGTGGCCTCGTCGAGATCGGATGCGAACTGCGAAAACGCGGCGAGCTCGCGGTACTGAGCGAGAGCGAGACGAATACCGCCACCGAGCTTCTTGATGATGTCCGTCTGTGCTGCGCCACCGACGCGCGACACGGAGATACCGGCGTTCATTGCAGGACGGATACCGGCGTTGAACAAGTCGGTTTCGAGGAAGATCTGACCGTCGGTGATCGAGATGACGTTGGTCGGCACGAACGCCGTCACGTCACCAGCCTGTGTTTCAATGATTGGCAGACCCGTGAGCGAACCAGTCTTGCCCTTCACGGCGCCCTTGGTAACCATCTCGACGTACTCTTCGTTCACGCGAGCGCTGCGCTCGAGAAGACGGGAGTGCAGATAAAACACGTCACCGGGGAACGCTTCGCGGCCTGGCGGACGGCGCAGCAGCAGGGAGATCTGCCGATAGGCAACCGCCTGCTTCGACAGATCGTCGTAAATGATCAGCGCGTCTTCACCGTTGTCCATGAAGTACTCGCCCATGGTCACGCCGGAGTACGCGGAAATATATTGCAGCGCCGCCGGAGTGGATGCGGAGGCCGCGACCACGATCGTGTGCTTGAGAGCGTCGTGCTCCTCGAGCTTTCTCACGACGTTGGCAATCGTTGACTGCTTCTGACCGATCGCGACGTACACGCACTTAATGCCGGAAGACTTCTGGTTGATGATCGTGTCAACGGCCAGTGCGGTCTTGCCTGTCTGACGGTCACCGATGATCAGCTCGCGCTGTCCGCGTCCAATCGGCACCATCGAGTCAACAGCCTTGTAGCCGGTCTGAACCGGCTGGCTGACTGACTTTCGGTAAATGACGCCCGGCGCCACGCGCTCGATGGGAGCGGTGCGCTTGGCATTGATCGGACCCTTGCCGTCGAGCGGTTGTCCCAGCGCATCAACTACGCGGCCGAGCAACTCGGCGCCTACGGGCACTTCGAGAATGCGGCCCGTCGTCTTGACCGTGTTGCCTTCGGACAGGTGCTTGTAGTCACCCAGCACGACGGCACCAACCGAGTCCTGCTCGAGGTTCAGTGCCAGGCCGTAGGTGTTGCCAGGGAACTCGAGCATCTCGCCGTAACGCGCATCGGCCAGACCATGTATGCGGGTGATACCGTCGGTGACCGACACGATCGTGCCGACGTTGCGGGCTTCCGTAACTCCTTTGAAGCTCTCGATCCGCTGTTTGATCAGGTCGCTGATCTCGGTTGCCTTGATCGCCATATGTTGTCCTGTTACAGAATTTTTTAAGCAGTCAGCTCGTAGGCTATGCGGTCGAGCCGCGAGCGCACCGAGCCATCGATGACCAGATCCCCGGCACGCAACACCGCTCCGCCGATCAATGCTGGATCGGTTTCGGTGTGCAGGCGGACCTGCCGCTTCAGCCGGCGCTGCAGGGCTGCCGACAGGGCCTCGCGCTGGCCATTCACGAGCGGTGCCGCGGAGGTGACAGTCACGTCGATCATTCCCTCGGCATCATCCTTCAGCTGATCGAACAGAGCCGAGATTTCGGGGATGTAAGCCAGACGCCGGTTCTCGGCGAGCGTTTGCACGAAATTGCGTCCCTGCTCTTCGAGCTGCGCGCCGGCGAGGTCGATGATCAACTTGGCCAGCTCCGCGTTGCTCACTGCGGGATTACCGAGCAGGTTCTGGACGCGCGGATCCTGTACAACGCTTGCGGCGATCCGCAGCGACTTGGACCAGGCTCCGAGTTGATTACGGGCTTTCGCCTCTTCAAACGCGGCTTTGGCGTAAGGTCGTGCAATGGTCGTTTTGTCAGCCATCGGCTTGAGCCCGTCCTAGATCTGTGTGGCCAGTTTGCTGAGCAGATCTTCATGTGCCCGCGGGTCGATTTCACGCTCCAGCACCTTCGATGCGGCGCTGACGGCAATCGTGGCCACTTCACGGCGCAGGGCCTCGCGTGCATGCGCGGCTTCCAGCTCGATCTGCTGTTTGGCGGCTTCGACGAGGCGGCGGCCTTCGGCCGTAGCCGTGCCTTTGGCCTGCTCGACCAGCTCGTTGGCGCGCTGTTGCGCCTGATCGATGATCAGGTTTGCGCGCTCCCGCGCCTCGCGCACCACGGCCTCGGCCCGCTCATGGGCCTGGGCCAGCTCCTCCCGCCCCTTGTCGGCCGCGGCGAGTCCCGCCGCGATCCGCTTCGAGCGCTCTTCCATGGGGCCCAGGATCATGGGCCACACAAACTTCATCGTGAACCAGACGAGCACGATGAACACGATCATCTGGACGATGAGCGTGAGATTGATGTTCACGGTTGCCTCCTAGCCAGCAGCGGATGCCGGTGAGCGCTATTTCAGTCCGGCGGTGAACGGATTCGCGAACGTGAAGAACAGTGCGAAACCGATACCGATCATGGCGACCGCGTCGACCAGCGCCGCGACAATGAACATCTTGACCTGCAGCATCGGGGACAGCTCGGGCTGGCGTGCGGAACCTTCGAGGAACCGGCCGCCGAGAATACCGAAGCCGATGGCGGTGCCAAGCGCGCCCATACCGAAGATGATTCCCACGGCGAGCACGGTCATGGCCTGGACATGTGCGAGATTTTCCATTCAACCCTCCTAGACGAAACTGATACGCAAACGTTGTTGGTGATACGAAATCGTTGGGCGCGCGGCGCGCGCCGTCAGTGATGCTCGTGGGCCATGGCCAGGTACACGACGGTCAACACCATGAATATGAAGGCCTGCAGCGTGATCACAAGCAGGTGGAACACGGCCCACAGCAGGGCGAGCACGAATTGCGCGACCAACAATCCCCAGCCGCCGGCCGACCCCAGCTGCTCCATGCCCTGCAGTGTCAAAACCGCGAGCAGCAGAAAGATCATCTCGCCGGCGAACAGGTTGCCGTACAGACGCAGCGACAGGGAGATGGGGCGCGCGATGAACGGCACGATCTCGAGAATCAGGTTTGCGGGTATCAGCAGCACCTTGACCACAGGGTTCTTGGCACTGAAGGGCTGCAGAGTGAACTCGGCCAGGAATCCACCGAGACCCTTCATCTTGATGCTGTAGTAGATGATGAGAACGAAGACACTCAAGGACAGCGCGAATGTCACGTTGAGGTCGGTGCTGGGCACGACTTTCAGATGCTCGAACCCAGCCCGGTGCGCGATCGCCGGCAGCAGGTCCACCGGCAGGACATCCATGGCATTGAACAGGAACACCCAGCAGAAAATGGTCAGGGCCAACGGCGCCAGCAGCTTGTTGGTGCCGTGGAAGGTGTCCTTGACCTGGTTGTCGATGAACTCGACGATCAGCTCCACGAAGTTCTGAAACTTCGTCGGTACGCCGGTGGTGGCTTTACGCGCGGCGAGGTAGAACGAGCCGCCGAACAGGATCGCGAGAGCAACGGAGAAGAAGACACTGTCCCAATGGATGACGGAGAAATCCACAATGCCTGACGGTTCCTTGTTCTGCAGGAACGTGAGGTGATGGAGGATGTACTCGTTCGCGCTCGAGGGCTGCTCTGCTGCCATTATTTAACTCTTACCATGGGCTGCGCCCCTAAAACCCAGAACACTCCGAAGGTTGCGATGTACGCGCCGAGCATCGCCAACGGAACAACCTTCACCGTCTTCAACACCACCACGAACAACACAATCACGACAGCCACCTTGGCCGTCTCGCCTACGAAGAACGCGCGTATCGCGCGCTGCGGGTCCATCGTGGCCTGCCTGCCAAAGGCAACCAGTGCCATCGCCAGACTCGCTGCGCTGCTGATCCCGCCTCCCAGCAATGCCGAGATCGCAGCGTGTATATCCGCAACCGCCCAGCTCGCGAGCGCGCAGATCACAGTCACGGCCGCCTGGCCCAGCGCGACGCTGAGAGCCAGCCGCCGCGGATTGGGCAGTTCGATCGCGATCACAGCATTCCCGTCTTAGGGGCCCGCTCTAGGGGCGAACGCCGCACAAACCACACTTCAGGAGTTCGATCAGTGCGCGCGGCTTCGCTTTGTACTTGGCACGTGACCCGACCTGTAAAGCCCGGCCAAAAAGCCGGCGGATTATAGAGACCGCGCGGGCGGCAGTCCACAAGGTAAGAGGCGCAGATCATCCGGCCACCACACACTCACCGAAACTGTTCCATAGATGGGTGCTGCGCACCGAAAATCAATGGTTTACGTGCGCCTGCGGGGCTGTTTCGCAGCTTTCGGCGCGACGTCGGGCGCGAGTTGTTTCAGGAATCGAACGCGCGTCGCGGGTTATGTCAGTGGATGTGGGCGAGGATTCCGTCGAGCTCGTCGAGACTGTTGTAGCTGACCACCAGCTTGCCCTTGCCGCCGGCCGAATGTTGAATCGCGACCTTTGCGCCAAGCTTCTCGGCCAGCTCCTGCTGGAGCCGGTCTACATTCGGGTCACCCGAAGAGTTTTCATCCGGCTTGCTCGCCGGAGATTGCTGCATTCGCCGCACGAGGGCTTCGGTGTCACGTACCGACAGCCCCTTCTTGACGATGAGGGCCGATATTTCCACCTGGTGCTTGCGATTGGACAGCGCCAGCAGCGCGCGAGCATGGCCCATTTCGATCTCGCGCTTTTCAACGCGCTCTGAGACCTCCGGCGCAAGCTCCAGTAGCCGGAGCAGATTGCTCACGCCTGCGCGGGAGCGGCCAACCGCCTCCGCCGCCTGCTGATGCGTCAGCTCGAATTCGTTGATCAGCCTCTCAAGGGCGCGCGCCTCCTCGAGAGGATTCAGATTCTCACGCTGAATGTTTTCGATCAGGGCCACCGCGATGGCCGCTTCGTCCGGAATGCGGCGGATGACAGCGGGAATTTCGGTGAGGCCCGCCATTTGTGCAGCGCGCCAGCGCCGCTCACCGGCGATGATCTCGTAGTGCTGCGGTTTGCCTACCCCGGGGCTGATTCCCGGCCCCGCGGGAACGTCGATCGGACGGACCACGATGGGCTGAACGACGCCCTGCGCTTTGATCGAATCAGCCAGCTCCTGCAGCGTCTCGGGCCGCATATCCACGCGGGGCTGGTACTTCCCACGCTGCAACAGATCGAGCGGCAGCTTCGCCAGTTCTTCGCCAACCGGAGCCGGTGCCGCGGCAGGCCCATTCGCTCCCGCAACAGGCGCGGGACGGGACGAGCTCTGGCCCAGTAGGTCCGCCAAGCCCCGGCCCAGCGTCGGTTTCTTATGAATCATGGCCGGGATCATAGCCAGAGTGAGGTCGCCCGGCACCAGTAGCTGTCGATCTCGTCCATTGGAGAAATGGCGTGCGGGCTGGCGCCTCGCCATTTTTCAGACAACGCGGCTGGGCGCTCCCGGCTAGGCGCCCCCGGCTGGGTGCCCCCGGCTACGCGCCCCCCTTCGTTGCCGCCGCTATCGATCGGGAGCGTACGCGCCGCCATCGGCGTCTTCCGACACTTCCGCAGACTCTGCCGCCATCGATTCAGTAGCCGGCCCGTTCATAGCTGTGCCCGGAGAGACTGTCTCTTCGGAAACAGTTGTCTCTTCGGCAACAGCTTCTGCCGAGTCTCCTTGGACGGATGCGTTCGATTCCACGGCGGCGTGCGCGGGGGCGTGTGCCTGTTCCCGCTCCTCTTCCTCTCTGCGAATCATCTCCCCCGCAAGCGCGAGATACGCCAGCGCTCCCCGTGATTCCCTGTCGTGAAACAACACGGGCTTGCCGAACGACGGCGCCTCCGCCAGTCGAATATTGCGTGGGATGATCGTGCGAAACACCTTGTCGCCGAAATGCATGATGAGCTGGGCACTCACCTCATTGGCGAGATTGTTCCTTGGATCGAACATCGTCCGCAGGATGCCCTCGAGCTCCAGACTTGCATTCACCGCCGAGCGGATCTGCTCGACGGTGGCGAGAAGCGCCGATAGTCCTTCCAGCGCGTAGTACTCGCATTGCATCGGAATGAGCACGCTGTCCGCGGCGACCAGCGAATTCACCGTCAGCATGTTGAGAGCGGGCGGGCAGTCTATGAGGATGACGTCGAAAGACTCACGCAGCGACGCAATGGCGTTCCGCAGTTTCGTCTCACGCCCCGCCATCATCGTCAGCAGACGGACTTCCGCAGCCGTGAGATCCTGGTTTGCCGGCAGCAGGACATACCCGCCCGGCTCGACACTCACCAGCGCCGAACCGATCTCCGCCTCACCGAGCAGCACCTCGCACGAGCTCGTCTGCAGCTGCGACTTGTCGACGCCGCTGCCCATCGTGGCGTTGCCCTGCGGATCGAGGTCGATCAGCATGACCCGCCGCTTCGTAGCCGCAAGAGAGGCGGCAAGATTGACCGCCGTTGTCGTCTTGCCGACGCCGCCCTTTTGGTTCGCTACCGCGATGACCCTTTTCATGGGGTCGAGAGTGTACGCGGCGTAGCGGGCGCCAGGTACGTCCCTCTACGCCACCAAGCGCTCTGCGCTGCGGCCGATTCGCTCCTGCGCCATCTGATCCGCAACCGCATTCGTCGCGCGCCCGTCGCGCCGAGCCCGCTCGAAAATCTCCATCAACCGGCCCGGAATGCCGTGAATCTCGCTCGTGACCTGGGCTTCGGTCGCACCACCGGCGTATTCCCGTGCGACGCTGATGATCCCACCAGCGTTGATAACGTAGTCCGGGGCATACAGCACCCCGGCAAGCTGTAGCGCTGCCCCATCCTTTTCCTCCGCGAGCTGATTATTCGCAGCGCCGGCAATGACGCGAGCTCGAATCAGCGGGATGGAAAGCGCATTGAAAACCGCTCCCAATGCACAAGGAGCCAGGACGTCCACCTCTTCGGACAAAACGGTCTCAACGGGTACTGCCACCGCACCGAATTCGTCGCGGGCGCGTTGCGTAGCAGCCGGCCGAACATCCGCAACGCGAAGCTTCACCCCTTCGGCTGCCAACAGCCGGCACAGATGGTAACCAACGCCTCCGACTCCCTGGACAGCGACACTCAAACCCTCTAGATCCGCGCGCCCAAGCCGGAATTTCACAGCCGCCTTCAGTCCGAGAAACACACCCAAAGCCGTTTTTGGAGCGGGATCACCGCCAGCCTCTCCGGGCTTGCGGCCAAGACCACTGACGAAATTCGTCACCCGCGCGACCTGCTCCATATCGGCGGTGGTCGTGCCTACATCTTCAGCCGTGATGTAACGCCCCGCCAACGAGGCGACGAACCGGCCATACGCCTGAAACAGCTCGGCCGACTTCCCGTGGCGCGAATCGCCGATGATTACTGCTTTGCCGCCGCCGAATGGGAGTCCGGCCATCGCGTTCTTGTAGCTCATTCCGCGCGAGAGACGCAGGACGTCAGTGACCGCCTCGGACGTGGATGCGTAGGGCCACATCCGGCAACCGCCTGCAGCTGGGCCAAGTGCGGTGGAGTGGATGGCAATGATGGAGCGAAGCCCGGTCCCCTCGTCGTGGCCGAACACCACACGCTCATGACTATCGAATTCCCGCGTCCCAAAAATATCCACTCGCATACCCCTCTTCTTGGCGCGTCTTCGCGCAGCGCATGAGGAGAGTAGCGGTAGGCCGGCGCACGGCGCGTCACAAAAGTTGCTCTTGAGGCCAGTCTGGTGAAGTATTCATGTCACCATCTGGGTTCAAAATGAGATAGACGATGCAAGTTGAGCTGGATCGGGGCGACGTCCGGATTCTCGATGTGCTTCAGCAGCACGGCGACCTTTCCGCGGCCGATGTAGCTGAGAGGGTCGGGATGACCCCTTCGACCTGCTGGCGGCGGGTCAGCCGGCTCCAGGAGCTCGGTGTGATCAGGCACCGGGTGGCGGTACTGGACCGCGAGAAGGTTGGCCTGAACGTCACGGTGTTCTCGCACGTAAAGCTTTCAGGCCATGGCCGCGACGCCCTCCTGAAGTTCGAGCAAGCCGTGCGCGAACATCCAGAGATCCTGGAGTGCTACACGATGATGGGTGAAACGGACTTCCTGCTGCGGATCGTCTGCCGGGACATCAAGGCATACGAGGCGTTCTTCCTGGACCACTTGTCACGCTTTCCAGGAGTGCAATCAGTGAACTCCTCCATTGCCCTGGCTGTCATCAAGGAAACGACCGCGTTGCCCCTGGCAACCGTCCCCAACATAGCACCCCGATAGGAGACGGTCTGACCGCTCATGCATCCCTGCTGCGGCGATCGCTGATCAGGCGGGCTCCTGGCGGCCCAACACGACGACACACCGTGATTCATCCAACCCGGGCACCGTCAGCTCACGTGACTCGTGGTGTCGCCACCCGGCAGGCAACGCGTCAATCTCGTCACGGGGCCACTTTCCCTTCATCGCCAGCACACGCGTCTGCGGCCCGCACAGCGGAGCTACATTGACAACCAACTCCGGCAACGCGGCAAACGCACGCGCAACAACGGTGTCGAACGCCTGTGCTCGCGTTGCTTCAACACGCCCATGCAGCCCCTCGACATTCTCCAGCCCGAGCTCGCGCGCGGCGTGTTGTACGAAGCGGATCTTCTTGCCGTTGGAGTCTATGAGGGTGAAGCGCCGTGCAGGATTGACCACGGCGAGCGGCAAGCCGGGGAACCCGGCGCCGGTCCCCACATCGGCCACTGTCGTCCCGCGCAGGTCCGGATGAATGGAGAGGCTGTCGAGCAGATGGTGAGTCAACATGTCCTCGCGATTGCGGATCGCGGTCAGGTTGTAGGTGCGATTCCAGCGCTCGAGCTCGTCGAGCAGCCGGATCAGGCGCTCGGCATCCGGCTCAGTCAGCGTGACACCGAGGCGCGCGGTGTCCTGAACCAGGCGTTGCACTATGCTCACGGAAACAGCTCCAGCTTGCCATCGATAGGCAAGGATAAGGCGGATCGTGCGACTGCTGCTCGTTGAAGATGACGCCATGATCGGTGAAGCGATCCGCACGGGCCTGCGGCGTGATGGCTTCGCCGTGGACTGGGTGCGGGACGGCGACTCGGCGGATCGGGTATTGCGCACCGAACAGTTCGACCTGCTCCTGCTGGACCTTGGCCTGCCACGCAAAGACGGCCTGCAGGTGCTGAAGGCTTTGCGCGCACGCCAGGAAATGCTGCCGGTACTGATCATCACCGCGCGCGATGCCGTATCCGACCGGGTGCAGGGACTCGATGCCGGGGCGGATGACTACCTGGTGAAGCCGTTCGATCTCGATGAGCTGGCTGCGCGGATCAGAGCCTTGTTACGGCGTAAATCCGGCCGCACGATTCCCGAAGTCGAGCACCTGGGTGTCGTCTTGAACCCCGCGACCCACAGGGTCACCCAAAACGGCCGCAACATCAGCCTCTCACCCAAGGAATTCGCGCTCCTGCAGCTGCTGTTGGAGCGCCCGGGCAACATCCTGTCGCGTGCCCAGATCGAGGAACGGCTGTACGGTTGGGGCGAAGAAGTCGAAAGCAACGCTGTGGAAGTGCACATCCACGGACTGAGGCGCAAGCTGGGAGCCGACTTCATAGTGAATGTTCGCGGGGTCGGTTACCGAGTCAGACCCGCACAGTGAGCCGAAGCCAAATGTCCAGCGTCAAATCACTCCGCACCCGCCTGCTCGTCTGGCTGCTCGGCGGGGTGTTGCTCGTGGGGGCTGCGGGCGGTTGGTTTGTGTATCGAAATGCGCTGGTCGAGGCAGACGCCTTCTTCGACTACCACTTGCGGCAAACGGCACTGCTCTTGAGTGATCAGCCGGTCGAGTACTTGTTGAGTCCGGAGATACCACAGACCAGTGCAGAGTACGATTTCGTCGTGCAGGTGTGGACTCTGGATGGTGTGAGAGTCTACCTGTCCCGGCCACATGCCGTGCTCCCGGCCATCACGACAATCGGCTTCTCCACAGTGGTCACGAGCGAGGGCCGCTGGCGGGTGTTTGGGGTGCAGGCACCGACAAAGGTCATTCAGGTAGCGCAACCCATGCGGGTTCGCGAGCGGCAGGCGGTGGAACTTGCGTTACGGACACTGACACCTTTCATGTTGTTGATGCCGATGTTGGCAGCTTTCATCTGGTTTGCGGTCGGCCACGCGTTGGAGCCTCTGAAGCGGCTCACCCAGTTGGTCAAGGCCCGCAAGGTAACGGCGCTCGACGCGCTACCCGATGAGAATCTGCCGAGCGAGGTACAGCCGCTCGTTGGCGCACTCAACGATCTGCTGGGCCGGCTTGGCGCCGCGTTGGAGCGCGAGCGCGGCTTCATGGCGGACGCTGCTCACGAGTTGCGGACACCGCTGACTGCGCTGCATTTGCAGATGGGAACGCTTGCCCGGGCGACAAATGAAGCAGAGCGCACGGACGCGATGGAAAAGCTCTCGGCGGGTGTGCAACGTGCGATCAGACTGGTTGAGCAATTGCTCTCGCTCGCGCGCCAGGAACCGCGCGCCGATGCCCCTCGCAAGCGCCTTCGACTCGATGATCTGGTGCGAGAGGTCGTCGCCGAAATGGTACCTCTGGCAGACGCCCGCAAAATCGATCTGGGAATTTCGACCTCCCAAGCGGTAGACGTTCTCGGCGACCCCGATGCTCTGCGCACGCTCGTGCGCAACCTCGTCGACAACGCGGTGCGCTACACACCGGTTGGCGGAACAGTGGACCTCGCCGTCCAGGAATCCGCCGATCCGGTCAAAGGAAACCGCACCGCCGTGCTCCGAGTAGTGGACACGGGGCCAGGCATTGCATCCGAGGAACGTCAGCGCGTATTCGATCGATTCTACCGCCCGCCAGGAACGGCACCGCCGGGCAGCGGTCTCGGGATGGCCATCGTGAAGGCCATTGCCGATGCACATAATGTGTCCATCGCCCTCGACACGGGCCCCGGCGGACAGGGATTAGCCGTGACAGTGCCCTTTCCAGCGACTGACGCCGCGGCGCCAAACTGATCACTTGCACCAAACTGCAGCAGCGGTGAGATGGCTATCACGTCTGCAGCAAACACAACAACGTAAGTGGTGCAGCGCACACCACAAAGTGAATTGATTCACACCTGCCCGCACCCTCCAACGCTACCTTGGCCACGCTCGAGACTTAGGTCCCGTGTGCTCGCGAACGGACTGGCGACACCCATTCGCGATTCAAGAGTGAGGCAACATGGTCGCCCGGCGCATTGCGTTGGTGAAACCAGCATCCGTGGTCGAAGAAAAGATCACGCACGCGCTGCAGCTGTTTGATTCCATACTTTGGGCATTCCAGGGCACGACCCGCGTCACCTGGACCCTGGTGGCCCCCGAGGCCGCCGAGGTCATTGTCGTGCACGAGGGCGACCCGGACCAGCGAATCCCCGCGTGGCGTGCCGGCGGCAAGCTGATAATCGAAATTTCCACCCGCGACTCGTCCACCTCCGCGTTGGTCTATCCGTTCAAGGCATCTCAGGCGCTCGCCCTGTTGGAGCGCCTGGGCACGCAGTTGAATTTACGGGGCGCCCCGCAAGAAGCGGATCGGAGCCCCGAGGCCAGTGTTCCCAGACGAAGTCATGAGCCCTGGAGTTTCGTAGAGACGCTACGCACGATCGCCGAGGTCCAGAACAGTGAGGCCTGGCTGGTTGCGCGCGACGACAGAATTCCGTGCCTCTGGCTCAGAGCTGATGGCGCGGTGTACGCCGCCGAGCAGGCGACCATCCATGCGATCCGTCGCGGCACACTGAATCTTGCCAGTCTGACTTTACAAAAAGGATCTCTTCCCGAAGGCGGGCCGAGTCCGCGGGCCGGCGTCGAATTGAGTTGGTTTGCGGGTTACTACGCGAGCGCCGGGCTCGCTCCGTGGCTGAAGCCAACCGTCCGCTACCGGATGCAGCGCTGGCCGAACTTCGGCCTGATCCGTCCGTTGCCGTCGCATATCCGAGTCGCAGCAGCCCTCACGTCCGCGCCGGGACGCGCACACGAGATTGCCGCTCGGGCGTCTGTCTCGACTGAGGAAGCCACTCGCACCCTCAACGCCTTGGCTGTCGCCAATGTGCTCGTTGCCAGCGGCGATGAAGTATTGCCCACGAAGATAGCCGGGGCGCCCGCTGCGGCGCCTCGCGGCGGGCTTGCGGTATTCCTGAGCAACGTCCGCAGGCATCTCGGCTTGGGGGTGTGATCGTGACCAGCGATCAGGAGCTCAAGATCGTCTTTGCCGGGCCCATGGGCGCCGGCAAGACGACCGCCATACGCGCGATCAGCGATACCCCGCCCATTTCAACCGAAGTAGATAACATCGACCGTGCGCTCTGCGATAAAGAGTCGACGACAGTCGCCCTGGACTACGGCCAACTTCTCCTCCAGGACGGTACCGCTGTCAGGCTGTACGGCACGCCCGGCCAGGAACGCTTCAGCTTCATGTGGGAAATACTCTGCGGCGGTGCGATGGGCGTCATCCTGCTCATCGACGGCTCGAGTTCGGCCGCTCTGTCGGATCTGCGCACTTACGCCGAGACATTCCACAGGCTCAATCCGAATCAACCGTTGGTCATCGGCGTGGGACGCGCGACTTGCACGGATGGGCGGCAGCTCGATGAATACGCGGACGCAGTCGCCAGCCGCGGCATTGTGGCGCCTGTGTTTGATGTCGACGTACGGCAGCGCGAGGATGTCCTGCTGCTGATCGAGACTCTCCTTTGCATTCTCGAAGCGCAGGCACCGGAGGCGGACCATGCAGCCGGCTAGCCAGCGATTCGCACCTCATATTCTTGATGCCGTCCGGCGGCAACTCGTCGAGCTCGTGGCAACCAACACGCAGATAACCCTGGCAGTGGTCACGTCAGCCGATGGCTTTGAAGTCGCCGCACACCCTGATCTGCCCATGGCCCAGCGGATTGCAGCCATGAGCAGCTCCTTGCAAGCGCTGTCAGAGGCCATGGCACGCGAAGCGAGCTTGAGCCGCAGCCGCAATCTCATCATCGAAGCCGACAGCGGCACGATTGTGGTGCTGGGTATTCCCGACATATCCCCGCGGCTCTCGTTGGCGGTCGTCGCGTCCGGAAGCGAGATTCTTGGCCGCCTGCTGTGGGTGACGCGCAGCTGCTCTGCAGCGCTCGCGCGCAGCCTGCGGGCTTGATCAATTAGTAATCGACTTTGTAACCAATAGCTCAGGAGCAATTTCATGGCAACCGTAAATGATTCACTCAAAGACCTGCTGCGCACCGATGGTGCACTGGCCTCCGCCCTCGTCGATTCCAACAGCGGCATGATGTTGGGCGGCGCGGGATCTGGCCTCGACCTGGAGCTGGCTGCGGCTGGCAACACTGAAGTCGTCCGCTCGAAACTCAAGACGATGAAGAGCCTCGGACTCTCGGACAACATCGAGGACATCCTGATTACCCTCAGCAAGCAGTACCACATCATCCGCCCGGTACAGGCCAAGGCCGGTATTTTCATCTACCTCGTGCTCGACCGGGCCAAAGCGAATCTGGCCATGGCCCGCCGCGCGTGCCAGGACACCGAGGCTGCTCTGACGTTCTGAGCGAATCAACACAGACTGGAGTAACCCTCATGGCTAATGAAAAGGAACTGATGGACGTTTTCGGCAAGATCGAGAACGACGTCACGGGCGTCATCGCAACCGCGGTGGTGGATCTTGAATCGGGCATGACCCTGGCCGCCAAATCGAACCGCCCGGAGTTCGACCTGGCCGTGGCGAGCGCCTACAACAGCGAGCTGGTCAAACAGAAGATGAAGATCATGCGTGCGCTCAACCTGAAATCAACGCTCGAGGACATGCTGCTGACACTGTCGGATCAGTTCCACCTCATCAGGTTCCTGCCAGGCGGGACCTCGTTCCTGTATCTCGCCGCCGATCGCTCAGGCACCAACCTGGCGATACTGCGCAACAGCGTTGGCAAGCACGTTGCGGCGTTGAGCTGATCCGCTAGCAGCTGACTCGCCCGCGATCATGGCGGTACTGGACCCTCGAACCGATGCGGTAGTCATCCGCATCGTCTACGACGGCGCACCTATGGCCGGTAAGAGCACGAGCGTTCGTGCCCTCGGACGGGGGCTTGGCTCGCACATGTTCACACCCGCTGAAGTCTGCGGGAGAACGCTGTACTTTGACTGGCTGGACTACACCGGTGGCCTGTTTGAGGGCCACCGGATACGTTGTCAGATCATCAGCGTGCCCGGACAGGCAACGCTGGCTCCGCGCCGGCGGCGCCTGCTCGAATCGGCCGATGCGATCGTGTTTGTCGGCGACAGCTCGCCCGCCGGGTTCGATGCTGATCGCGGTTATCTGGGTGGCCTGGGCCGGGTGCTGGAGCAACTCCCGGGACCACCGGTCGGTATCGTGCTTCAAGCCAACAAACGCGATCACGCACAGGCGGTTCCTCTCGCGAAAATTCGCTCGATGTTGGATGACATGGGCATGCGGATCGGAGTGGTCGAGTCGGTGGCCACCGACGGGACGGGCATTCGCGAGGCCTTTGTGTTTGCCGTGCGGTTAGCGCTCGACCGGGTTCGCGAGCTGATGCGAACCGCCCAACTTCAGACTTCGCGGCCCGAGGTCGACAGTGCACAGGAGCTCCTCGAGCGGCTGAAGCAAGCCGAGGACGGCAGCATGGATTACGCTACCGCCGCAGGTCTGATACATACCCGCCTGAGCGACGTATGCCCTCAGTCGATCGTGTCAAGGGCGCTTGAGCAAACGGTCCGCGACAACGAAGCCGTGCTGCAGCCGGTCAACGGCGACGGCTACGTGCCTACACCGCCAGACGAACGCGTAGCCAGCGGAATGGTATGGCCGCCGGTCAGCGGCCGGACGGTGCTGCAGGAGCTGACACAGGCAGGCGTGCAGTTGCGCTGCTCGCCGCAGGGGGATTGGTCCGGCGCAGTCAATGGACGGTGGCGGATTCACTCCGCAGCATCCGAAGTCTATGAAGCGCTGGAGGAAGGTAGAACAGTCCTCATCCATTCGGCGCAGATTCACGCGGCAAATGCGCGCGAGAAATCAGTGGACCGATGCGTCGTGCTCGCCGGTGACGGGCGAGGCCGGTACCGATTGTGGCAGATCACCCGACTTATTGACGGCGCCCCCGTGGCCTAATCTAAGCCACTGATCCGGCAGCTTTTCTACCGCCTTAAGCCTCTCTTAAGTCTGACTGCATATCGTTCGCACCCATAGAGCCCCTTGGGGGTGCAACTGGATGGAGATCAGCATGACCGCGAGAGGTTTCGTTAGAAATCAGCTGTACGCCGCGCTTCTCGGCGCCGCCGCTGTCGCGGCGCCTGTCGGCGCGTTGTACGCGCTTGGCGCCGGTCCCGCCACAGCACCGGCAGCCGCCACACAACCCGCACCCACGGTGAGCGCACCCGCGACCGGTAACCCGAACGCAGTGCTTCCGGACTTCAGCACCATGGTGCAGAAGTACGGCCCTGCCGTTGTCAACATCAGTGTTGTATCCAAGGTGCCTGCGTCCTACCAGGGCGGTCAAGGCTCTGACGACGATGATGATGACTCGGGGCCACAGGGTCAGAATCCCTTTGGTGGAGGGCAGAACCCGTTCGGCGGCCAAAACCCCTTCGCACCTTTCTTCCGCGGCTTCCCAATGCAGCCGCCCCAGCAGCCGATGCATGGTGAGGGCTCGGGTTTCATCGTGAGCTCTGACGGCACGATCCTGACCAACGCTCACGTCGTGAACGGCGCGAGCGAAGTCACGGTACGCCTTACCGACCGTCGCGAGTACACGGCGAAGGTCGTCGGCGTAGATACGAAGAGCGACGTCGCGGTCATCCGCATTTCCGCCAAGAACCTACCGACTGTGAAAGTCGGTGACACCCGCAGCCTGAAGGTCGGCGAGTGGGTCGTCGCGATCGGCGCACCCTTCGGGTTCGAGAATAGCGTGACCGCGGGCATCGTCAGTGCAAAAGGACGTACGCTGCCTGACTCTGGCTACGTGCCGTTCATCCAGACAGACGTGCCAATCAACCCCGGTAATTCCGGTGGCCCGCTGTTCAACATGCGCGGTGAAGTCGTAGGTATCAACTCGCAGATCTATACTCGCTCGGGTGGCTACCAAGGCGTGTCGTTCTCGATTCCCATCGACGTCGCCATCGGCGTGAGCCAGCAATTGCAGGCGCACGGACACGTAACACGCGGCAAGCTCGGCGTGGTGATCCAAAACGTTGATCAGGGTCTGGCCGACTCTTTCGGACTGCCACAGCCTGAAGGCGCGTTGGTATCGAGCGTCGAAAAGGGTGGCGCCGCCGAACGCGCCGGCATCGAGCCCGGGGATGTCATTCTCAAGCTCAATGGCGAGCTGGTAAAGCAGTCCAACGAGTTGCCCGCCGTAATTGCCGGCCTTGCGCCTGGAACAACGGTGAAGCTCGAAGTCTGGAGACAGCACGCGTCCCGCGAAGTGAACGTCAAGCTCGCTGAGCTGGAGGACAAGCGGACCGCGTCCAACACCGAGCACGGGCAGTCCGGCGGCAAACTGGGCCTCGCGGTGCGGCCACTGACGAGCCAGGAGCAGCATCAGGCGAACACGCAGGGTGGCCTGCTCGTAGAACAGGCTCGCGGCCCCGCCGCTGATGCCGGGCTCCAACAGGGCGACATCGTAATCGCCGCGAATGGCGCGCCTGTATCGAGCGTCGCTGATCTGCGCACCGCCGTTGAGAAGTCGAAGAGCCACGTTGCGCTGCTGGTACAGCGCGGGGAGACCCGGTTGTTCGTACCGGTGCGGGTGGGCTGAGGTGCGGCTGGGCTAACCGAACCAGGGCACCGCGATCCGCCGCCGCGGCGCCGACCGCACTTGCCCCGAGGGCCGGCTGATGGACTCCATCCGCCGGCCTTTTTTTGCCTACGCAACCGACGACTGTCCGTACACACGTCGCCCCCGCTCGTGAGCGACAGCCGTCCCACCTCGACGTCTTAAACCACCGTGTTGACACTCGTCTGCGAAAATCAAACTCCTATCATAAATGCCTATTTCCGGGCACTTTTGACTCTCTCAGGCGCCGCAAGACCGTGCTAGGATTCCTCGACAATGTTTTCGAAGGATCCGGCAATGCGCAGCACTTGGTTCCGACGCATCAAGCGATTCATAGAACTCTTCACGCCCGGCGGAACGGAGTACACGAGGCGGGGCACGGAGATTCACTACACTTCCGATGGATTGTCATCGGTACCACCACACGCACGCGAAAAGCTTCTTTTTATGGTGCTGGCTGAATTCAAGAAGCCGGGCGCGGGCAATGCTCGAGGAGACCGTAGCTGAATAGCTCGAACCAGCAATCGATGTCGTTTACGACAGCGAGCAGTTATGGATCTCGCTGCTGCATTCCTGCTTTCCTTACTCGGCGGCTACTGCTTCGCGTATCTTTGGCGTGCCACCAACTTTGCGACGCGGCGAGTTGACGGTCACCACCTGTATTTTCGGACAGCGTTGTGCGGGGCGGCGTTGCCCGATGTGACGCGCCGAGTGGAATGGATAGTCACAGCAATCTACTCGCTACTGCTCGGAGCAGTTTGTGGACCCGTATTTAATCTCTTAACGCCCCGAAACTGGGCACAACAGAGGGGCGTCGGAGCTCTCTACAGGTTCCTGCTGCAGGCGGGACAGGAGGATCTTCCAGTCTGCCTGACCCTCAACACGAGCAAGGTGTACATCGGACTCGTCATTGAACCTCTCGATGCGATCCGAGAGCCTGTAGTAGTGCCGTTACTGCCCATACTCAGTGGCTATCGCGACCCAGAGGGCCGACTGAATCTGACTACTGACTACGAGGCAGTCTATTCGAGCTTGAGACACGGAAGGGCTGCACAACTGGGCCTGCCAACCGACTGGCTGTCCCGGTTCGCATTGGCCATACGGGCCGATGAGATAGTCACCGCTGCGCTTTTTTCACCGGCGATCTTCGCCGATTTCAATCCAGACTGGCAGGAACGCCTCAAGCGAAGGAGTCAGCCGGGCAATGCGTCCGCCACGGCTGGCTGCTGAGAGACCCGACTCCCCTACGTCCTCTCATCAATCGGCACAAACCGCAAATTCTCCGGCCCAACATAGTTGGCCGCCGGACGAATGATCTTCCCATCCGCCCGTTGCTCCATGACATGCGCCGACCACCCCGTCGTGCGCGCAATCACGAACAACGGCGTGAACATCGACGTCGGCACGCCCATCAGGTGATACGACACGGCTGAGAACCAATCGAGGTTCGGGAACATCTTCTTCGTCGTCTTCATCACCGACTCGATCCGCTCGGCAATGTTGAACATCTTGAGGTCCCCGGCTTCACGCGACAGGCGCCGGGCAACTTCCTTGATGACCTCGTTACGCGGATCGGAGATGGTGTACACCGGATGGCCAAAGCCGATGATCACCTCCTTCTTCTCCACGCGCGCACGAATGTCCGCCTCCGCCTGGTCAGGCGTCGCATAACGTTTCTGGATCTCGAACGCGACCTCGTTCGCGCCACCATGCTTTGGCCCACGCAGGGCGCCAATAGCGCCGGTGATGCACGAATGCATGTCCGCGCCCGTGCCCGCAATCACTCGTGCCGCAAAGGTAGAGGCATTGAACTCATGCTCGGCGTACAGGATCAGCGACGTGTGCATGGCGCGCACCCAGGAAGGAGAGGGTTGCCGCCGGTGCAGAAGATGCAGGAAATGCCCGCCGACCGAGTCGTCCTCGGTCTCTACATGAATGCGCTGCCCATTGTGGCTGTAGTGGTACCAGTAGCACAGCATCGAGCCGAATGAGGCGATGAGCTGATCAGCAATGTCCCTGGCACCGGCCACGTTGTGATCATCCTTCTCCGGTAGCACGCACCCCAACACTGAGGCTCCGGTCCGCAATACATCCATCGGATGAGCGGCGGCGGGCAGCGTCTCCAGGGCCTCGCGTACTGCCGCGGAAATCCCTCGCAGAGACTTGAGCTTCGCTTTGTAACCATCGAGTTCCGACCGGGTGGGCAGCTTCTCGTGGACCAGCAGATGGGCGATCTCCTCGAACTCGCATGTGTTCGCGATCTCGAGAATGTCGTATCCGCGGTAATGCAGGTCATTGCCGGTGACCCCTACCGTGCACAGCGCGGTGTTGCCCGCCGCTACTCCGGAGAGTGCGACCGATTTCTTGGGTTTGGGAGCGGCGGAGAGCGCGTCGGCCATTGGGAACCTCGAAGTAAACTCACCAGTAGGTTGTCTACCGGTGAGTCTACCCACGCCCCATCATCATTGCAGATTGTCGTGAAAGTTCACGTAGCGATTTTCACAACGGTTCGGCCGGTAACGCTACCGTCGAGGTGGACCGCGAAAGCGCCCGGCAGCTCATCGAAGGCAATCGTGCGCGTCACGATGCGATCCAGGTGCCGGGGCCGCAAATCCGTCGCAATACGCTTCCACACCTCGAGACGGGCAGGGCGCAGAGTGGCAGAGGAATTGATGCCCAGCAGGCTTACGCCACGCAGGATAAACGGCATCACAGTGGTCTTGAGCTCGGCGCTGCCTGCCAGGCCGATACTGGCGATGTTGCCCCAGAAATCCACCGTCCGCGTCAGCCACGTCAGCATCTCGCCACCAACGTTGTCGATTGCGCCGGCAAAGCGCGCAGCTTCCAGGGGACGCGATCCGAAATCGATCTCCTGGCGCAGCATTATGGTCGCGGCACCAAGCGTCTTCAGGTAGTCGGCCGACGAGGCCTTGCCGCTCACGGCTACCACCTCGTAGCCCCGGCCGGCGAGCATGTCGATCGCAATACTGCCAACGCCGCCAGAAGCGCCCGTAACAACAACGGGTCCGCGCTCAGGCGTCTGACCGTTCTGCTCCATACGATGAATTGCGTATGCCGCCGTAAAACCGGCCGTTCCCAGCGCCATCGCCGCGGCCGCATCGAGTCCCTGTGGCATAGGAATGACCCAGTCACCCCTCACCCGGGCATATTCGGCATACCCCCCATCATGCGTTTCGGACAAGCCGCATCCGGTGACCAGTACCGCGTTACCGGGTGCATAACGGGGATCGGCGGACGATTCGACGACGCCCGCGAAATCTATTCCGCCGACAAGTGGATAACGCCGAAGAATCTTTCCCGCACCGGTCGCCGCGAGGGCGTCCTTATAGTTGATGCCCGAGTGCGTCACGCGCACGACGACCTCGCCCGGCGACAGGTCATCGAGCTTTACCTGCTCGAAACGGGCCACGATCTTTTTGTTCTCTTCGTGAATCCGGAACGCCCTGAACGATTCCATCATCCCACCCCGGAAAGATTGCTTCGGCGCTGTCGTGCGAACCAGATGAGCAGGCCTTGAGCGTTCAGCTCCAGGTCTGTTTCCAGTATTTGAGCGACGTCGTCGGACGCGCACGTGCTGCCCTGTTGCTGCAGCAGCTTCAGCCACAGTTGGAGCATGGCAGCGCGAATGGCATTGTGAGCGTCCGGCAACTCTGCGCAGTCCCCCACGATCCGCACGAACTCGCGAATTTGCGATTTGAGGCTTTCGGCCAACCGTGGTGTACCCGTTACCCGACTATAGTGCATGAGGTACATCGACTCCGGCGCATACGACATCAATCTATCGATCGAACTGATGAGCTGGTCAGGGTCGAACTGCGACGGAGAGGTGGTCGGCAGAATAAACGGGCCCTGCGACGTATCGAGCTCTCGATAGGAAATACCGAACGTATCGCCGGTGAATATGCATGCATGTGCGCGATCGACAATGGCGTAGTGATGCAATGCATGACCCGGTGTGTGAATCAATTCGAGCTCACGCCCCGCGAGCTCGCAGCGGAACCCATCCGGCACACTCACAACCCTTTCTCGAGCGACAGGCAGGATGTCGCCATAGAGGCGACGAAACTGTTCCTCGCCATATACAGCCTGCGACGCGGCGACCAGGTTCGACGGATCTATCATGTGAGGCATGCCGCGCGGATGCACGACCATCCGCGCGTTGGGTAGTTGCTGCATGAGCAGTCCCGCTCCGCCCGCGTGATCCATGTGCACGTGTGTCAGAAACACGTAATCGACTGCATCACGCGCTATACCCAGCTCCTCGAGTGCCGCGAGCAGATAGGGAACAGAGTAATTCGTTCCAGTGTCAACGAACGCACCCCGCCCGTTATGCCGAATAATGTGCACAGCCGCGTGTCCGGGGCGCACATATTCGGCGTCCACCGCGGAAATTCCGTCAGGATGTCGAGTAATTCTCGGCTTCACGGACTTTGAGTTCATGGACGAGTGTGTTTCGGGCACCATAGCAACCTTCCGACTAATATCGACTTTGCGACCAGATGGGCAGACCAAACCTCTCCAGGACTTTCGCCGCTGTCGCCACTGCCGTTGTGGCACTGGCGGGACTTCCGTGCCAGGCTCAACAGGCGCCGCTGCGCCAGGAGCGGGGCAATCTGATTCTCGAAGGCATACCTGCGCGTGATGCCCAACTGACCGAGCGGTTGGGACTGTACCGACAATCACGCCAGGCCACGTTTCTGGATTGGCTGCCCGATGGCGCGATGCTGGTGTCCACGCGCTTCGGTGACGTCGAACAGATACACCGGGTCGCCACGCCGCTGGGCATGCGCGAACAGCTCACCTTCTATCCGGATCCCATCAGCGCGGCCCGGGCTCCACGCGTTGCCCCCGCTAATGGACAAGGCAACGCATTCGTCTTCCTCAAGGACCAGGGCGGCGATGAGAACGCTCAGATCTATTACTACTCCTCGAGCACTCATGTCCAGCAGCTCACCCAGGGAAAATTCCTGCACGGCAGCCCCGTCTGGTCAAATGACGGCAAACGCGTTGCGTTCTACGGCAACGAGCGCGATGGCATCAGCTATGACGTTTACGTTACAGACATCGGCTCGACCACTGCGCCCCGGCTCGTAGCGGGCGGCCAGCAGGACAGCTGGTACCCGCTCGACTGGTCGCCGGACGACCGCAAGCTCCTGTTGTGGAAATACGTGTCCATCAACGAGAGCTATTTGTTCATTGCCGACGTTTACACGGGTACCCTTACGCCCGTAGACACGAGCGGAAAGAAGATCGGCATCCGCTCCGCAAAGTTTGCTCCCGACGGACGCGGTATCTACCTGGCGTCCGACGAGGATGGAGAGTTCGAGCAGCTACGCTATCTCGACCCCGTCTCGCATGAGGTGCGCAGGCTGACGGACAAGATCCAGTGGGATATCGAAGACTTCGATGTCAGTGTGGATGGCCGATACATCGCGTACGTTGCAAATGAAGACGGCCGCAGCCGTCTGACAATCCTCGACACTCTCCAGAAACTCGAACAGGCTCCCGTGGGCGTGCCCGAGGGCCGCATCGCAACCATCCGCTTCGACAAGACCGGACGCCGTCTGGCCTTTTCAGCCGAGTCGGCGCAGGCGCCGCGCGACGTGTATGTCTACGATTTGAATCGCAGCGCGTTGGAACGTTGGACGCGAAGCGAAGCGGGCGCCGTCGATGTTGGCACTTTTGTGCCTGCCGAGCTCGTGCGTTATCCAACATGGGATCGCGTCGCAGGCGCGCAGCGCATGATTTCGGCTTATCTATACAGGCCGCGCGGCCCGGGTCCGCATCCTGTAGTGATCGACATCCACGGTGGTCCCGAGTCCCAGGCGCGCGCCGGCTGGAATCCGTTTGTGCAGTTTCTCGTCAACGAGCTTGGGTACGCGGTGATCGCACCCAACGTGCGCGGCTCATCGGGATACGGCAAGACGTTTCTCAAGCTGGATAATGGTGTGCTGCGCGAGGATGCGGTCAAGGACATCGGCTCGCTGATCGTATGGCTGGGGCTGCAGCCGATGTTTGATCGCGAGCACGTCGTCGTCATGGGAGGCTCGTACGGCGGCTACATGGCACTCGCGTCGCTCGCAGCCTACGGCGACAGATTGAAGGGCGGCGTTGATGAAGTTGGCATCAGCAACTTCGTCTCCTACCTGGAGAACACGGCGCCTTATCGACGCGATTTACGCCGTGCGGAGTACGGCGATGAGCGCGACCCGAAAATGCGCGCTTTCCTCAGCCAGATTTCGCCCGTCAACAAGGTGGCACTGATCCGGCGGCCGCTGCTGGTGGTTGAAGGAATGAATGATCCGCGTGTCCCGCCCATGGAATCACAGCAGATCGTATGGCGCATGCGCAGCAAGGGCGCCGAGGTCTGGTATCTGGCCGCCAAGGACGAAGGCCACGGCTTCCGCAAGAAAGCCAACGAAGACATCTACCTGGAGACTGTGGCGATGTTCCTCAACAAGTTGAAGCTCGCCAAATAGGAAATGTTCTTACGGCGCTTCGCTTCGGTCCGCCGCGCCGCCCGTAGGGTGGCCCCTGTGAAATTGGCCGGGGACTTATTTGCCGCCCGATTCCTTACCGAAGCTCGTGTAGGGCCGGCTCTCGGTGGCGAGTGAGGGCCGCTGCTTGCTGAAATACTCAGCAATGATGGCCATATCCTCATCCTTCACGGTGGCAGCCATCCCCGCCATGATCGGGTTCTTGCGACCACCCTTCTTGTATTCCTCCAGCGCGCGGACGATGTAGTCCGGGTGCTGCCCGGCGAGCGTCGGGTATTGCGGGGTGATTCCAACACCGTTGGCACCGTGGCACGAGGTGCAGAGCTGAGCGGGCGCAGGAACGGTGCCTTCCGGTTTGCTGTCCGCCGTCAGCGGCTTACCGGCAAAGTAAGAAACGACATCAGCGATGTCCTGGTCAGAAAGCGATGACGCCTGCGAGTGCATCGTCAGATGCGCCCGGTCTCCATCGCGATATTCCTTTAATGCGGCTGAGAGATACTCCGGATGCTGACCCTCCAGCTCCGGCACGCTGTAGTTCGGATAGGCGTTCTTATAGCCATCGACGCCATGGCAGCCCAGGCAGGTGTAAGACAACGCCTTGCCGCGTTGTGGGTTTCCGGAGGCGCCAGCGCCCTGAGGAGTCGGCTCCTGGGCCGTTACCGAAGCGCTGGCAATTACGCCGCAAACCGCCGCAGCGACGAGCACACCCGAACGCATCCCGGAACGAAGCCACTGCAGCGCCATCTATCACTCCACCCACGCAAAAACGGCCCCGAATGTTACGGTCTCGCCCCGGCAAATGCCACACCAAGAGCTTGAACCATTCATGATGTCCGCATGATTGCTCTAATTCAGCGCGTTACCCGGGCGGACGTGCAGGTGGATGCCCAAATCGTCGGGGCTATAGAGCGCGGTACGCTGGCCCTCATCGGCGTACGACGCGGAGACGACCCCCAGGCGGCCGATCGCCTGCTCGAGCGCGTGCTGACCTACCGCATATTTCCCGACGAGCAGGGACGGATGAATCTTTCGTTGCGCGATATTCAAGGTGGCCTGCTGCTGGTGCCACAATTCACCCTCGCAGCCGACACCCAGAAAGGTACGCGCGCGGGCTTCAGCACCGCCGCCGACCCCGAGGATGCCCGCCGGCTGTTCGCCCATCTGCTGGAGCGGGCTCGGGCCGTGCACCGGCCTGTGGCGGCAGGCCTATTCGGTGCCAACATGCAAGTGTCGCTGGTCAATGACGGTCCGGTGACGTTCTGGCTGGAGTCCAGGCCGGCAAATGAGCACAGTTAGGTAATTCCGCGAACTTTGTCAGCCCCAAGGACTCATTTGTCCTATGATCCGAAGGCTTTTGCAGCTGAACCAAGCGGGAGTTGAAGCTTATGGGTATAGGGATGCGCGAGCTGGTGGTGATCCTGCTCGTCGTGCTCTTGGTGTTCGGCGCCAAGAAGCTGCGCACGATTGGATCGGACCTGGGCGCCGCTGTACGCGGCTTCAAGAAATCGATGAACGAGGGCGAGGAGGAAGGAATTTCGACGCCGCCCCCGCGGATTCGCTCGGATGGTACGGATGCCGAGTTCGCGGAGGCCCCCAAGGCTGCGCCGCGCGATGCGGGGCAGAAATCCGACCGGAGCGTCTGAGATTTCCACGGGGCGTCCAGCGACGGCATGTTCGACATCGGTTTCTCAGAGGTTCTCGTTATTTTCGTCCTGGCTCTCGTGGTGCTGGGGCCCGAGAAGCTACCCAAGGTCGCTGCCCAGGTCGGCCGCTGGATAGGCCGCGCTCGCGGCATGGCGCGCCAGTTCCGGGAGCAGCTGGAGGAAGAGGTCAATCTAGAAGAGGCGCGTAAGGCGCAACCCGCACCACGCGCTCCATCCCCGCCCGTGGTGCCTCCGCCCGTAGCTCTGGAACCCGTCGCCGAGGCTCCTCAGGTGCCGCAGCCGCCCACTGGCGCTGCGGAGGCCTCGACAATCCCATCACCACCGCTGGAACCGGAACAGCAGATCGTCTACCCGGACAACTATTCCCACGCCCATCCGACCGATGACCTGGGCCGGCCTGTTGCGCCGCCCACCAACCAGTCCGCCCCGGCCGAAGCCGGCCAGCAGGACTGGATCGGGGGAGTGACCACCACCGACAAGCCCCCTCAGACGCCCACCGATGCGGCGTATGCTCCGTCCCATGAGCGAGGAACCTGAAAAGCTCGTCGAAGGGACGCTGATCTCGCATTTGCTGGAACTGCGTGATCGGCTGATCCGCGCCATCATTGCGGTGGCCGTGGCGTTTCTGCCCTGCATGTTCTATTCGAATCAGATCTTCACCTTCGTCGCCACGCCTCTGAAGGAGAAGCTGCCGAAGGGTACGCAGCTGATCGCCACGACGGTGATGTCACCCTTCACCACTCCGTTCAAACTCTCATTGTTTGTTGCCCTGTTTCTCGCAATGCCCGTCGTCATCTATCAGCTGTGGGCTTTCGTGGCTCCGGGGCTGTATCGGCACGAGAAGCGTTTTGCCGTGCCTCTGCTCGTATCCTCGATTGTGTTGTTCTACACCGGCGTCGTGTTCGCCTACTTTTTCGTCTTCCCGGTGATGTTCCAGTTCTTCGCCGCGACAACCCCCCATGGGGTCGCGATGATGACTGACATCAGCGCGTACCTGGATTTCGTCCTTACGATGTTTCTGGCTTTCGGGGCGGCGTTCGAGGTACCGGTCGCGGTCGTACTGCTCGTGCTGACGGGCGTGGTGAAGCTCGAGAAGCTGAAGGAAAACCGCGGGTACGTACTGATCGGAATTTTCATCGTCGCGGCGCTGCTCACGCCACCTGACGCCGTCTCACAATGCATCATGGCGATCCCGATGTACCTGCTGTACGAGGGCGGCCTGCTGATGGCGCGCATCCTGTCGAAGATGCGGCGCGAGACATCCGACAACAAAGAGATCGAAGCATCTTGAAGCACCCGCGCTGTCAGGATCCATGACAGGCGCTCGACTCAACAACAATCGGCAAGCCGTGCGGCTTCAGAGAGAATAAATGAGCCAAGCCGTCGAATCCGCGCTCCAGACCCTCCCGGCCGAACGCGAGCTTCTGGGCCAGCCGCGCGGCCTGTTCACTCTGTTTTTCACCGAGATGTGGGAACGGTTCACCTACTACGGCATGCGCGCCATGCTGATCCTGTTCATGGTGGATGCCGTCGAGCACGGTGGCCTCGGCATAAGCGACCGTACGGCGAGCTCCATCTATGGACTGTACTTGGCCTGCGGCTACCTCTTGTCGCTGCTGGGTGGATACATCGCAGACCGGCTCATCGGTCAACAGCGGGCGGTACTCACTGGTGGCGTACTCATCATGATCGGCAATGCCACGCTGATCTCCGGTACCGCCCAGGTCTTCTTCCTGGGCCTGCTGATCAATGTATTCGGCGTCGGGCTGTTGAAACCCAACATCAGCGCGATCGTCGCGCAGCTGTATCCCGAGGGCGGCTCGCGGCGCGATGCCGGATTTTCGATTTTCTACATGGGCATCAACCTGGGATCATTTCTTGGCTCCTGGGCGGTGCCGGCGTTTGGGGCCAGATACGGGTGGCACTGGGGCTTCTCATTGCCGGCCCTCGGCATGCTGCTCGGCCTGGTGCAGTTCCTGAAGACCCGCCGTTACCTGGGCAACTGCGGGGTGGACCTGGCGCCCGATGCCCGGCGGGGCTCGTGGCTGCCCGTCGTGCTGTTGGTGGGTGCGGTGCTGACCGTCGCCATTCTGGCGGTTGCCGGTGTGATCACCCTGGATGCGAACGCCATCGCCACCGCCGCCAGCTGGCTGATCGGCCTGTTGGCCGTCGCCTACTTCACCTACCTCATCTTCTTCGCAGGCCTCACCCCCGAGGAGCGCAATCGGGCGTATGTGCTGGTTGCCTTGTTCATCGGCTGCGCCATTTTCTTCGCCGGCTACGAACAGATGGGCGCTTCGTTCAACCTGTTCGCCCAGCGTTATACCGACCGACACATTTTCGGTTACGAGATTCCGGCTGGCGTGCTGCAGGCGGTCAATCCCTTCCTGATCATCGTGTTCGCGCCCATCTTCGCCGCCGTGTGGCTCGCCCTGGGAAGGCGCAACCGGGATCTGTCCGCGCCCGCGAAGTTTGCCGCCGGATTGATACTGATGGGCTGCGGCTTCCTGGTCATGTATGTCGCGGCCGGTTACGTGCTGGGCGGCCGGAAAGTGCTCATGACCTGGCTCGTGGCCACCTATCTGCTGCATACCTGGGGCGAGCTGTGTCTGTCGCCCGTCGGCCTGTCCTCCATGACCAAGCTCGTTCCAACACGCTTCGTGGGTCAGGTCCTGGGGGTCTGGTTCATGGCTACGGCGCTCGGAACCAACCTCGCCGGCCAACTCTCCGGCGACTACGATGCCAGCCAGCTCGAATCGCTGCCGGCGCTGTTCTTGAAGATCTTCTGGTGGGGCCTCATCGGCGGTGGCCTGATGTTGCTGTTGACCCCGCTGCTCAAGCGGCTGATGCCGGGTGTCAAATGAACCCCGCGCGGGCAGCCGCCGCGTTACAACGAGCAAACCTCCGGAACAGCCACTAAACACCGCAAATCCAGATACTTACATGTTGGGCTGACGTTAGTACCATTGACAAGTCGCCCGATCCGCGTGATCTACTTGCGCGGCGCGATGGAGCGCGTTGGGGGGTGCTAGCACTGCTCGCACGGGTGATTCGCGAGAATCGCCCCGGCTCGACAAGGAGCAGGCGAATGCCTGCGTATGGGGAGATTACATCATGGGCATTCGCGTCCTGGTGGCGAGCCATATCCGGCTGTATCGTGAAGCCCTCGGACGGGTGCTGGAGCAGGCCGCGGAGCAAGCCGGAGCCCCGGCCGGGGAAGTCGTCCTCGTTGGCCTGGCCGCTTCCGCCCCGGATGCCGTGGACCAGGTGCGCCGGCTGACTCCCGACATCACACTGCTCGACATGGCAATGGGCGATGCGTTTTCCGTTGCCCGGCACCTGGCACGTTTTGCGGGTGCGAGCCGCATCGTCGCCCTGGGAATGGCGGAAGACGAAGCGGAAGTATTGAATTGCGCGCAGCTGGGCATCGCGGGTTACGTGACACGCGAGGCTTCAATCGCCGAGTTGCTGGCCGCCATCGAGGCCACTGCGCGCGGCGAAGTCCATTGCTCGCCGAAAATCGCAGGCTCGCTCTTCAGGCGGATCGCCGCCCTGTCCACCGAGCGCAGTAACTTCGGTGCCCCGAATGCGCTGACCGCGCGCGAGTCGCAGATTCTCAAGCTGCTGCAGCAGGGGCTGTCCAACAAGATGATCTCGCGCTCCCTCGGGATCGAGCTGCCCACCGTGAAGAATCACGTGCACAGTATTCTCGCCAAGCTCGGAATCCACCGCCGCACGGAAGCCATCTCGTTGCTGTACGTGCAGTCGCGGGCGGAGGAGCCACTCGCAAGCGACTGCTGAGTTGACCGAAATACCCTGAATCCTAAGATCCAGGCACCCATGAATCCAACAGTGCTGGATCTCACGGACTATTCCGTTGACACTCCCCTTTGACTGAGTCTGACGCCCCCCTCAATCAGCAGGGGATAGGGAGAATCAACATGGCGATCATACAGCGGCCGGCGGCGTTTGCCGTCGGAATACTGATGATTTCAGCGGCCTCGGCACAAACCGATCCGGGCGTACGAGGTGGGGCAATCAACGGTCAGGCGGGAGCCACGGCCACCAATCCAGTGCCACTGGCCTCGGTCACCGCCAACACGCCGCAGGGTGTGCTGGAATTCTTCGACGACGGTCTCGACCGCTTCCAGGAGGTTGACGCGGTCGCCGGCAATGGTCTCGGACCCCGTTTCAACTTCAACTCCTGCTCCGGCTGCCATTCACAGCCGACCATCGGCGGCTCGAGCCCCTCAATCA
>Ga0068859_100000313_pt1 | contig 48465 bp, 39 predicted proteins | sample KBSSwiS22_FD_66585 | JGI IMG/M metagenome (GOLD analysis project Ga0068859, IMG submission 66585) | Switchgrass rhizosphere microbial communities from Kellogg Biological Station, Michigan, USA - KBS Switchgrass S2-2 | ecosystem: Host-associated > Plants > Roots > Rhizosphere > Soil ... | reverse complement strand
ACGTGATGTCATTCCAGGGTTGGGGACGAGACGATAACGCCCTGACCATTCCGGGCGGCACAGCCACTGCAATCGCGGGTCCTTGCGTACCTGGTGTCGGCCTGACGACGTCATGCTCGACGCAGTCCCCTGACGTAGCCTTCTTGCGGGGCGCAGGCGCCTATTCCTTAACGGCTCGCCAGGTCATCACCCAGTCCACTGGCGACCTCCTTCCGGCCAACTACCAGAGTTCGGTCGCCGCAACGGCAGTTCCAGAGCCGACGTCGCTGCTGCTCCTCGGAGCAGGCCTCACGGGTCTGGCAATCTGGCGGCGGAAACGGTCGAACTAAGTATTTTCGGTTCCTGATCCAAATCAAAGCCAGCCGGTTGTAATCGGCTGGCTTTGGTCTTTTAGGGCAGCTTTTTCTTAGGATTAGGCCTGCCGCGTTCATTCCAGAATCTGTTCCCCTTAAACCCGTCCGATTCCTTTTCGCTCTTAGGGTAGTGACTGCGAAGCCGAAGAAGGCTGAGCGTCAGCTCGATCACTTGCGACATGAGAAAAGGAGTCATCTCAACATGAAGACGCACGCGAAGTTTGTTCTGGGGACTTGTTTTGCAATTGCGATCAGCGCTCCTGGATTATGGGGGCAGGCACGGCAGCGGCAGGCGCCTGGTACCGCGGCTCCGGTTCGTCCGCCCCTGACGAGGGACCAGCGGGAGGATGTCCGTGACCGGCGCGAGGACGTCCGTGACCGTCGCGAAGACGTCCGGGATCGTCGGGAAGATATCCGAGATGCCCAGCGCGATGGAGGGATTGGCGACCGTCGAGAAGATGTCCGCGATCGAAGAGAAGATGTGCGGGACCGGCGTGAAGATGTCCGCGATCGCCTTGAAAATCGAATTGACCGGAACCCCCGATTTGCCGCCAGAATGCGCCAGATTCTGCCTCAGGGCACGAGCCCTCGCGACGCGATTTCCGGCTTCAAAAATGAAGGTCAGTTTTACGCGACCCTTCATGCCTCGAAAAACCTCGACATTCCTTTCGATCAGCTGAAAGCCAAGCTCACCGGCGACCAAAAAGTTTCACTCGGAGAGGCAATCCACACATTGAGACCTGAGCTTTCAGAGAGCGATATTCGCAATGCGGTCCGTAAGCGGAGAAAGACGCTCTGGACACCGAACGCAACGTCAGCGCCGATTAGAACATTTGAGTTCGATGGGGTGCATGCATGGGGAGAGGAGTCCCAAGCGATTCCCCTCCCCAAAATTGACGTCGCGCAAGCTCCGAACCTGCCCAGCCAACTGTCATTCTGACGGGTAAACAACTGCCAACCTCCTAACTTTTCTGTAACCTACGCGCCACTGATCACGTACCTCAAAAAGTAAGATTGATGATTTGTGGCAGGCGTGGATTTGGTGTATCTTCCTAGAGGCCTTTTTCACTCATAATAAAGAAGTTACGATAAGAGCGGATATGGCCTGGCAGAGCGGAGTAATTCATGACTAAAAGATTCCTCGGTGGTACGGCGCTACTGGTTATTTTGGCGGGGTTGATCGTGCAGGGACAATCCGCCGGGCAAGGGGGAACAGCATCGACCAGCGCCTCAGCTCCCAAGCCTGCAGCGGCGGCTTATGAAGCGCAGCAGACCGTGCTTAATGACTACTGTGTTGAGTGTCACAACAAGACAGCAAAGACCGCAGGCCTGGCGATCGATACGCTCAACCTCGCGCGAGTTGGCGACAATGTTGCGGAGTGGGAAAAGATCGTACGGAAATTGCGCGCGGGAATGATGCCTCCGGCAGGTCAGGAAAGACCTGACCATCAAACGTACATGGCGCTGATCACATGGCTCGAAAACGAGTTGGATCGCACGGCCAAACCCTACATGCCTCCGCCGGGCGTTCACCGGTTGAACCGTACCGAATATGCCAACGCCATTAAGGATCTGCTTGATCTGCAGGTTGATCCTTCGCAGTATCTGCCGTCGGATGACTCCACCCGGGGCTTTGACAATATCGCGAGTGCGTTGACGGTCTCGTCGACTCTGGTGGATTCGTGGGTTTCTGCTGCTGGAAAGATCAGCCGCCTCGCAATCGGTGATCCTGCAACGCCCAGTCTGAAGGTCTATCGCGCGCCCGAGGATCTCACGCAGAACTATCCGGTCCAGGGCCTTCCGATGGGAACCCGTGGCGGCATGCTGATCACGCACATCTTTCCTTCCGACGGTGAATACACGCTCATCGTTGAATCGGTCTTTGGAGACAACATGGCCGGTGGGAACTTCGGATCGGTTCCCTGCGAAAAAATAGAAGTTCTTCTTGATCGTGAGCGTCTGCAGCTAATCGACTGGGCGGCCGGTCGAAACGGCGGCGGAAATTGTGGCGGTGCTCAGCGCGGTGGCGGCCAGGCAGGTCAGGGCGGGCAAGGCGGTCAGGGCGGGCAAGGAGGTCAGGGAGGTCAGGCAGCTGGCGGTCAGGGCGGGCAAGGAGGTCAGGGAGGTCAGGCAGCTGGCGGTCAGGGTGGTCGTGGTGCCCAGGCTCAGGTCGCGGCTGTTCCCGTTCCTCCAGCAGGAGAGCAGGCTGCTGAGGCTCAGGGTGGAGCTGGAAACCGCGGCGCCGGCGACAACGCTCCGCAGGGTGCGGCAGCCGCGGCGAACGGTGGCGGACGCGGTGGTGGCGGCGGCATGAGGGTGAAATTCACCACAACCGCGGGGCCACACGAAATCGGTGTCACCTTCCTGGCAACGAATGGTGCACCGCTGCTCGACATGAACAAGCAGTTCCTGCGATCAACCGTGCAAACAGGGCCAACTCCCGGCTTCACCTTCTATCCGCATGTCGGAAGCATCAAGATCGATGGCCCCTACAATGCGAAGCAGGCGACGGATTCTCCCAGCCGACGGAAAATCTTTGTTTGTAAGCCGACGAGTAAGGCAGATGAAGCTGCGTGCGCGCGAAGAATCGTTACGAACCTGACCACCCAGGCGTATCGACGCTCCGCGACCGCTGCGGACCTCGAGTCGCTTATGAACTTTTATCAGACCAGCCGCAGCAAGGAAGACTTCGATCATTCGATCGCTAACGTTCTTGCCCACATTCTTGCGTCGCCTCAGTTCCTTACCCGTACTGAGGTCGAGCCGGCTACGGTCGCTTCCGGCCAAAGCTACGCCATCAGTGATGCGGAGTTGGCATCACGCCTCTCGTTCTTCCTTTGGAGCCGCGGGCCGGACAAGACTTTGATGGACCTGGCCGCGCAGAAGAGGCTCAGCGATCCCGCTATCCTGGAACAGCAGGTTCGCCGAATGCTCAGCGACCCCCGTTCGGAAGCGCTGACCAAAAACTTTGCGGGCCAGTGGCTCAATCTGCGTAGTCTCGATGCCACGAGCCCCTTGCCGATGATCTATCCGGATTTCGATGATCCGCTTCGTCAGGCAATGCGACGCGAAGTGGAGATGCTGTTCGACAGCATTCGCACCGAAGATCGCAACATCGTGGACCTGTTGACCGCAGACTACACGTTTGTGAATGAGCGTCTGGCGAAGCACTATGGATTGAAATACATCTATGGCAGCCAGTTCCGCCGCGTTGAACTGGGACCAGATATGGACGTTCGCAAGGGTCTCCTTGGCAAAGGAGCTGTGCTGGCGACAACAGCCAAACCGGAACGAAACTCTCCAGTGACGCGTGGAAAATGGATCATCTCAACCCTGCTCGGCGTGCCGCCTCCGGATCCGCCGCCAAACGTTCCACCGCTGATGCCGAAGCCTTCGGACTCTCGCGGAAACGCAAAGGCATTGTCGATGCGGCAATCCATGCTCGACCATCGCGTTCGCCCGGACTGTATCCAGTGCCACGCCCTGATGGATCCGATCGGATTTACGCTTGAAAACTTCGATGCCATCGGACTCTGGCGTACCGAAGACGCTGGAGAGAAAATCCTGGCTTCGGAAACGATGTACGACGGAGAAAAAGTTGAGGGTCCTGCCGGGTTGAGGAAGTGGGTCCTGGGCTACTCCGATCAATACGTCCGTGTTGCAACCGAAAAGCTGTTCATTTACGCACTCGGCAGAGGGGCTGAGGCGCAGGACATGCCGCTGATTCGCAAGATCGTGAAGGATGCGTCGCGCAATAACTATCGTTTTTCTTCTTTGGTGCTCGGGGTTGTAAAGAGCGAACCATTTCGAAAGAATATGAAAGTGCAACAAACCAGCATTGGAACTGGCAGTGGCAAGGAGGGCAATTAAATGTTTATAACCAAGAAAAGTATGCCGCGCCGAACCTTTCTCAGAGGTGCGGGCGGTGTTTTGGCCCTGCCTTTACTGGAGGCAATGATTCCTGCGAGCACGGCCCTCGCGCAGACGCCCGCGGCACCGAAGACTCGCTTTGTCGGAGTCTTCTTCCCGCACGGCATGGCTCCTACACATTGGGAAATGCAGGAAGGCCCTTTGCCGGAGAAACTATCGACCATCATGGCTCCGCTGGAGTACGTGAAGGAAAAGTCCGTGATCCTCGGTGGCATGTGGTCAAAGTCCGCTGAACCGCCCGAGGGCACCACGGGATCGGATCACTGGGTTGCGGCCGCATTCATGACAGCGAACAAGCCGAAGAAGACCACGGGGTCGGATTCGACGGTGTGGAGCCCCACCATTGACCAGGTGATCGCCAACAAGATCGGTCAGGACTCCACGATGCCGTCGCTGCAACTGGCCGTCGAAGATCCGGGGAGCAATTCCAGCAGCTGCGGCGAAGGTTATGCATGTTCCTACACCAACTCTATTTCATGGGTTGGTACCTACGATCGTGAGAACAAATTGATCGGAACGAAAGCCCTGCCGATGGAACTGAATCCGCAAGTGGTTTTCGAACGCCTCTTCGGAAGCGGCGCCACACCGGAAGTGCGTGCTGCAAGACGCGCACAGGGTAAGAGCATTCTGGATGCGTTCACCGAGTCTCTTGGCGGCTTGAAGAAGAACGTCGGGGCCCACGACCGCACCACCCTGGATCAGTACACCGATGAAGTTCGAGAGATCGAGCGCCGGCTTGACCTTGCGGCGAAGGCTTCCGAAGTGGCGCCATCGATTAATGAGCCCAACGGCATCCCCTCGAATTTCGATGAGCACATCAAGATGCACTATGACCTGGTAACGCTCGCATTCAAGGCAGACATCACCCGGGTGGCGACACTGCTCGGTGCGCGCGATCTGACCGGACGCAGCTATCCGTTCCCGAAGGGCGAGTGGTTCCCCAATGGCGGCACCAGTGTGAGCTTCCATGGTGGCTCTCACCATGCAGACGTGCCTTCCAGCATGGCAAACTACGCGCAATTGAACCGCTACCACGTATCGACAACGGCGTACCTGGCCGAGCAGTTCAAGAAGACGCCGGATGGCGACGGAACCCTGCTGGATCACTCGCTGATCCTCCACGGAACCAACATGGGAAATTCGAATCAGCACCAGCACTTTGACGTACCTCACATCCTCATCGGCGGCGCGAACGGAAGACTCAAAGGTGGTCGCTTCCTGACCTACGATCGAAGAACCGTAACGACCGGAAATCTATTGCTGAGTGTTCTCGATATGTACGACATTCACCAGGATTCGCAGGGCGATAGCACGGGGCGCCTTGCCAAACTCTAACGGACAGGGAGAACGGAGACCATGACAAGACGATTGATCGTTTGCTTCACCACGATCGCTCTCGCGTGCGTTGCGAGTTTCACTATCGGTGCAGGCAAGAGTCCCGTTGCGGATGCCGTTGAGAAGGGCGATGCCGCCACGCTGCGCGCATTGCTCGTCGCGAAGACGGATGTCAATGCTGCACAGGTCGATGGCACCACTGCGTTGCACTGGGCGGTCTACCGGAACGACGCGGCTGTAGTCGATCAATTGGTGAAGGCCGGCGCCAAGGTTGGCGCGAAAAACCGCGAGGGCATCACCCCTCTGTACATGGCTGCGACCTACGGGGACCCAACCATTGTCGGCGCCCTGCTGAAGGCGGGCGCAAACGCAAAAGAACTCGGCCCGAACGGCGAGACTTCCCTGATGCTCGCTGCGCGCAACGGAAATCCTGCCGTCGTCAAGCAACTAATCGCTGCCGGAGTGGACCTGAACGTTAAAGAGCCCCTGCGTGGCACGACTGCCCTCATGTGGGCGGCAGAGCAATCCCATCCCGATGCCGTCAAGGCGCTTTTGGATGCCGGCGCGGATTGGAAGATCCGGTCCGGTGGCGCCGGCACGAGTCGCCCCTACGTCACAGGTGCCGTGGGCAGCAATGGGATTAATGCGGCAAAGAACCGAATCCGCGTTCAGCAGGAAACCGGAGTTTCCATTGACGACCAGATCAAGGCATCGGCTACCGCAGGCGGCGGAGGCCGCGGCGGTGGTAACCGTGGCGGCGCTGGTGCTGCCGGTGGTGCACAGGGTCAGGCCGCCGCGGCGGGGACCGATGGGCAGAACGGCGGCTTCGGCAATCGCGGTCGCGGAAATAACCAGGGCGGTCGTGGTGGCAATAACCAGCAGGGTCGTGGTGGGAATCAGGGTCGCGGCGGTAACGCCGGCGCACCCGCTGCAGCCGCAAACGCCGCAAATGCAGAAGCTGCCACGGACGAAAATGAAGATCAGAACGCTCCAGAGGCCGGTCTCCAGGGAGCTGGCGGCGGCGGATTGACAGCGCTCATTTTTGCAGCACGGCAGGGTGATCTCGAATCCGCAAAATATCTGTTGGCAGCCGGCGCTGATGTGAATCAGACGACGGCGGGCGGCTGGTCACCTCTACTGACAGCAACAAACAATCGCCACTATGTGCTCGGAAAGTACCTTGTCGAACACAACGCGAACGTGAACCTTGCCAACGGCAAAGGTTTCACGCCTCTCTATCTGGCGACGGACAACCGGAATATTGAAGGTGGAGACTATCCCGTACCGAAGCCCGATATGGATCATCTCGACTACATCAAGATCCTTTTGGAGCATGGCGCAAATCCAAATCAGAAGGTTTCCGATAATACGGAGACTCGTACAATCTTCACTAATCAGTGGTTCTTTGAACCTGGAACGACGCCTTTCGTGCGAGCCGCACAATCGGGCGATCTCGAACTCTTGAAACTCCTTCTCGCGCATGGGGCTGATCCAAAGATTGCCAACGACTTCGGAGATACGGCGCTGTCGGCTGTTGCCGGAATTGGCTGGGTCGAAGGTGTGACCTATGAGCACTCGCGACAGGAGAGCCTTGAAGTGGCGAAAATGCTGCTGGATCTCGGGCTCAATCCAAACTCGCAAAACCGAGACCTGCGGACTCCACTCATGGGTGCCGCTCATAAGGGCCACAATGATCTGATCGAACTTCTCGTGACACGCGGCGCGATGCTGGATACGACGGACAAGGGTAGCCGCGACACGAGTAACGCGAACAACGTCATTGCCGGCCACCAGTGGATCGCGCTCGACTATGCGGACGGTCTTGTACGCGTCGGAGTGCAGTCCGCCAATCCGCATCCTGAGACCGCAAAGCTGATTCGCAAGCTGATGGGTGAGCGCGGAATGTTTGTTCCGCCAGCTAACCGCGATTTCAACTCCATCTGTATCGTGGACATCTGCAAGGAACGGCAGGCCGACTTCCTCTCCAAGTAAGCGGCCCGAGCAAAAAGAAGAGCGGGGTCAGACGCCGAATTGAACTCGGTATCTGACCCCGCTCTCTTTTTGGGTTCAGGGCCGCTGACAGACTAACGTGGCCGGAAGTTTCGTGCCAGGTAGTTCAGAAGAATCGGGAAATCATCATCGGTCAGAGGAGCGCCCTCGTTGATCATGTGAACGAGAATGTCATCCCATTCCTCACGAGTGGCTCCTGTGTCGCGGATCCGGTGCAGTTCGTGACACATCGTGCAAACCTCCAGCATGATCTTCTTTCCCGCACCGTCGGGCAGTGGCCCGTGCTGCTCGGTGAGATAGGCAACCAATACCGGCAGGTCTTCTTTTTTTACCTGCGCGCCCTTTTCGATCATGCTGTTGACGAGCTTTGTCCAGCCTTCCAGGTCCAGGGCCTGTGTCTGGATCGTCCTGTATTCGTGGCAGCCCATACACGAGCTGTTCATAATGATCTCGCCTTTGGACGGCTCTTGTTGGATCCCGCCCCCTGCGGAAAAGGCTATGGCTGCCGAGCAAAGGGTGGCTGACACCCACAGCACCGGTCTAGCGTTTGTCCATTTCATCCTTTGCTCCTCGATTTAGTCTTCGCAAATTTTAACAGAATTCTGGCCGCCCTATTGCTTTGTGGGGCATACTCCGCTCTAGTGATTCAGAACGCGCCAACCATCTCCCGCCGCGGGTTCGTTTCTCTCAGTTTGCTGTTTCTGTACCCTTTTCAGCTGTCTCCAGATCGCATTGAGTTTCTGAGTTTCGATCGTCTGGAGCCATTGCTGCCCGGCAATCGATTCACTCTGCCCGGAGACCTCAGCGGCACCCGAGACCAGATACGCGCGGCATGGCCGCGATGGATACAGAGCCATGATCGAGAGATTCGGGCTCGGCTGGTTCGTGGCGAAGAGGACACTCTGGTCAACTTCATCTTGTTCGGTGTGTCGTTTACGGATCGGCCCCGAGTGTTACCGGATGACGCTTCGGAGACTGCGCTGCGGTTGATCGATGAGAGGACTCAACACTTCATAGCAGCCATCGCGATGCCGAATTCGGACAGATTGAACCTTCTGAATAATCTCTTGTCGCGCCTGGGTTATAGGACCAGTACGGAACCGGAGAGGCAGCGCCTGCGGCAATACATTTCGTCGCAGGTCTCTCGGTACATGGCTGAACGCGAACAGTATCGCGCGGCGATGAATCGGGCTCGGGCTGATACTTCGACATCCGACAATGCCGCTTCGCGGGTGTACAAGGATCGCGGCCTTTCTGTGGACACAGACTTCCGTCCAAACTATGCACTCGATCAGGCGCTTGCCGACGTGAAGCGGCGCGGCCTTCTAAGGTCGGTAAAGCGTGTGGCGATTGTTGGCCCTGGCCTGGACTTCACGGATAAAGACTCGGGTTTCGATTACTATCCGCTTCAAACGCTTCAGCCGTTCGCTTTAATCGACTCTCTTGTCCGACTGGAAATGGCTCGCGCTACAGATTTAAAAGTAAGCATTTTCGATATCAGTACTCAGAGTCTCGACCACATTTCGCAGGCGATCTCCCGAGCGCGCTCTCGTCAACCATACACGCTGCAGTTGGTGCTGGATCGAACGCCCTCATGGAATTCAGGCGCTCTGAATTACTGGCGCCGGCTGGGTGAGCGAATTGGTTCCAATGTGAGCCCGCTAACGGCACCTTCTCAAATTCGGAATGTGGATCGCCGCGCGGTTCGTATTCCTCCCGAGATCGTCACGACCCTGGCGCCACAGCCTCTGAACATCGTGACCCAGCACGTTGAGGCGCCGTCGAGCCAGAAGTTTGACCTGATCGTCGCCACGAACATTTTGCTTTACTACGATCGCCTTGAGCAGGCATTGGCCCTCCTCAATATCGAGTCAATGTTGAACGCCGGAGGAGTCGCGCTATTCAACGATCCGGTGGAAGACTACGCGGGTCTCAGGTTGCGCCGGGTGGCGACTCTTCCTGTGCCCTACACACCCGACCAGAGTGACGAAGTCCGAATCTGCACACTTCCTACTTTTCAGCCTCAGCTGGCTCCGGCATAGGATTCTGGTACTGCGTTTGCTTTAATCGACTATGGACTTGTCGTATCCTCTACCAGGACATTCTTAGCTACGGTGGACTCATGAAGAAGAGACTGGCGATTGTCACGTTTCTCGGGACGATTTCGGCCCTGTTGCTTGCGTTTGTGGTGTATGGGCAGGGCGGCCAGCGAGTCCAGGCCTCACCTTCGGCCGCGCCGGGCGGCCGGCCTCAGCAGAGCCTTACAGCCCAGCGAACGTTGATTAACGACTACTGCATCGAGTGTCACAATAATAAAGCCCGCACTGCAAATCTCTCCCTTGAAGCGCTCGATATCGCGAACGTCGGAGCCAACCGAGAAAAATGGGAAAAAGTCGCGCGCAAACTGCGTGCCGGGATGATGCCTCCGCCCGAACAGGAACGCCCGGAGAAGGGTGAGTATCTGGCATTCGTAACGTGGCTTGAGAATGAATTGGATCGCACGGCTGAGCCCTACACCCCCGCACCTGGTCTGCATCGATTGAATCGGACGGAGTACGCCAACGCAATCCGCGATCTGCTGAATCTGGATATCGATGTTGCAAAATACCTTCCTTCCGATGATTCCAGCGGCTTCGACAATATGGCCGGCACGCTCACAGTGTCCTCTACTCTCGTGGAGGCCTACGTGGGCGCAGCGCAGAAGATCAGCCGTCTCGCGATGGGTGAACCTGTCACTCCGAGCCTTTACGTGTATCGCTCGCCTGAGGACAGTTCGCAGGATTATCACGTTGAAGGATTGCCTTTTGGAACTCGCGGTGGCGTTCTGCTGGATTACATCTTTCCATCCGAAGGCGAGTACACGGTCACGATCACCCCGATCTTTGGAGACAACATGTCGCCCACGGGATTCGGGTCGGTCGAATGCGAGAAGGTTGAAGTATTGCTCGATGGCGAGCGCATTCAGCTGGTCGATTGGCAGGGTGGCCGAGGCGGCGGTGGCGGCAGCAGCTGCGGAGGTGGAGGCAATCGAGGCGGTGAAGGCAACCGTGGCGGCGGAGCAGGCGGAGCCGGAGCTGGCCAGGGTCGCGGCGGCAACCGGGGTGGGGCCGGCGGTGGTGCTGCTGCCGGTCAATTAGCCGGTCGCGGTGGCGCTGCAGCGGCAGGGACGGGCGGAGCAGCACAGGGCGGTGGTGCGGGCGCGGCTGCAGGCGGCCAGGGTGGAGCAGGCAATCGCGGCGGTGGTGGTGGCGGGATGAGGGTGCGATTCAAGACTTCTGCGGGGCCACACCAACTTGGCGTGACGTTCCTCGCGACGAATTTTGCGCCGCTTCTCGACTACAACAAACACTTCATGCGCGACACCGTCCAGACGGGGCCGACGCCAGGCTTCACGTTCTTCCCGCACATCGGTACGGTGCGCATCGAAGGCCCCTTCAACGCAGTGAAGGCGACCGATTCTGCAAGCCGTCGAAGGATCTTCGTTTGCCGGCCGCCAGGCGCAGCAGATGAAAGTGCCTGTGCCGACAAGATCCTCCGGACCCTTGCCAGTCAGGCCTATCGCCGGCCGTCAACGGACGCGGATCTACGCGAGTTAAAGCCGTTCTATGAGGAGGGAAGACGAGAGGGAGACTTCGATCATGGCATCGAGACAGCGCTCGCTCGTCTGCTTGCAGGTTTCAAGTTTATCTACCGGGCCGAGGCACAGCCCGCAACGGCGAAGCCGGGAGTACCGTATGCCATCAGCGATCTCGAACTGGCATCCCGTCTGTCCTTCTTCCTCTGGAGCTCGGGTCCGGATTCTGAACTGCTCGCTCTCGCCGGCCAGAGACGTTTGCGCCAGCCCGGTGTATTGGCTGCTCAAGTTCGGAGAATGCTCAAAGACCCACGCTCCGAGGCGCTGTCCGTCAACTTCGCAGGGCAATGGCTGAACCTGCGCGGCTTGCAAGTGACCAGTCCTCTTCCGCTCATTTATCCTGACTTTGATGATCCCCTGCGTCAGGCGATGCGTCGAGAGGTAGAACTGCTGTTCGACAGCATCGTTCGTGAAGACCGAAGCGTCGTGAGTCTCCTCGATGCAGACTACACGTTTGTGAATGAGCGCCTTGCCAAACATTATGGCATTCGCAATGTTTACGGCAGCCAGTTCCGCCGCGTGACACTGGGCCTCGACCTTGATGCGCGGAAGGGTCTACTCGGTAAGGGAGCAATTCTTGCAACCACAGCCAAGCCCGATCGGAATTCTCCGGTCACTCGCGGAAAGTGGGTAATGACGAATATCCTTGGCGTACCACCCCCGGATCCGCCTCAGGATGTTCCGCCTCTTCCTGCGCGTGCTAACGACGCTCGCGGAAACGCTGTCGATCCATCGATGCGAACCAAGATGCTGGATCATCGCAAAGCCGGCCCTGCTTGCGTGAACTGTCATCGTCTGATGGATCCCATTGGTTTCACGCTCGAAAACTTTGATGCTATCGCCCTCTGGCGGACCAGCGATGCGGGCGACCCGATTCTCGGCAAGGAAGTCGTCTATGACGGATCCACCGTCGAGGGCCCTGCTGGACTGCGAAAATGGCTCCTGGGATATTCGGATCAATTCATGCGCGTGACGTCGGAAAGACTTCTGACGTATGCGCTCGGCCGCCGGCTGGATCCGGAAGACATGCCTGCAGTGCGCAGGATTGCAAGAGGCGCCGCGCAAGGCAACAACCGATTCTCGGCGCTCGTTCTGGGAATCGTTGAGAGCGATGTGTTCCAGAAGAACATGTTGCCGAGGCAAACGGGAGTTCCCTCTGCTTCGGAGGCCAACTAGTCATGTTCATCACAAAACGACATCTACCACGGCGTACTTTCCTGAAAGGCGCGGGTGTCACTCTGGCGCTGCCTCTTCTTGAAGCAATGATTCCTGCGGGCACCGCGCTCGCTCAGACCGCTGCCGTTGCTCCGCCGCGTTTCGTGGGAATCTTTTTCCCCCATGGATTGGCTTATTCCCACTGGGAGATGCCCGAAGGTCCGCTTCCTGAAAAGCTTTCGTACATCATGGAGCCCCTGACTCCAGTTCGCGACCATACGGTGATTCTGGGTGGCCTTTATTCCAGGTCTGCCGAACCTCCGGAGGGTACGACGGGCTCCGATCACTGGGTTGCTGCGGCTTTCATGACAGGTATCAAGCCGCGGAAGACTGCCGGTTCCGATGCTACGGTTGGCAGCACGACGATCGATCAACAGATTGCGCAGAAGATTGGCAAGGAGTCTTTGCTTCCATCATTGCAACTTGCGGTCGAGGATCCCAACTCCAGTTCATCCAATTGCGGCGAAGGCTACAGCTGCTCGTACACGAATTCGATTTCGTGGATCGAAGTGGACACTCCTTCAAGTGAGCCGGTACCGTGGACGAAACCGTTGCCGATGGAACTGGATCCTCAGGTTGTCTTCGAGCGCCTGTTTGGCAGTGGCGCCACCCCCGAAGAGCGCACAAAGCGTCGCAGTCAGCGGCAATCGATCCTGGATTCCATCGTGGCGGAACTTGCGTCCGTGAAGAAGGAACTCGGCGCCAGCGACCGGCGAACCGTGGATGATTTTGCGACCGAAGTTCATGAAATCGAGCGTCGCATCCAGCTTGCAGCCAAAGCCTCCTCGGAAGTGCCGCCGATTGGCGAGCCTCAAGGCATTCCCGACGATTTCGACGCGCATATCAAACTACATTTCGACCTGACCAGACTGGCGTTTCAGGCAGACATCACCCGGGTGGCGACTCTTCTCGGGGCTCGCGATCTTACGGGAGCGGTCTACCAGCTTCCCAGGAATGAATGGTTCCCCGAAGGCGGCCGGACGGGGAGCTTCCACGGCCTGTCGCATCATCAGGAAATTCCCAAGAACCTTGCAGACTACGCAAAGTTGAATCGTTATCACGTTTCAACGCTGTCCTATTTTGCGCAGAAGCTGAAGGCAACGCCCGATGGCGACGGTAACCTGTTGGATCATTCACTGATTCTCTACGGGTCCAATATGGGGAATTCGAATCAGCATCAGCATTTTGATGTCGGACACACACTGGTTGGGGGCGCTAACGGAAAGCTCAAAGGAAACCGGTACCTCACCTATCCGACCAAAACAGTCACAACCGGAAGTGTGTTGCTCAGTCTTCTCGACATGTTCGGTGTACAAAAAGACAGGCAGGGGGACAGCAACGGGCCGCTGCCAAAGCTGTAGCGTGGGTAGTCATCGCGGAGAGAACAAGATGATGAAACGATTAATGGTGATCTGCATCGCAGTTTTCCTGTCCTTCATCGCAGGGATCGGGCTTGGCGCGGGTCCCAGTGAGATTGCCAGTGCGGCCGAACGCGGCGATCGTGCTGCGGTTAGAACGTTGATTGCCCGGAAGGCCGATGTTAACGCGGCTCAGCCGGATGGTGCGACAGCGCTTCACTGGGCGGTCTACCGTAACGATACCGAGATGATCGATACCCTTCTCAACGCGGGTGCAAAAACAGAAGTAACGAACCGCAATGGCATCAGTCCTCTCTACATGGCATCGCTGTACGGCAATCCGGCGGTGATCAACCAGTTGATCAGGCGTGGTGCCGATGCTAAAGCGAAGGGACCCAATGGCGAAACCATGGTGATGCTTGCCTCGCGAAATGGTAATCCCGAAGCTGTGAAGGCACTGATCGCAGCGGGTGCCGACGTTAACGCGAAGGAGCCGATCCGCGGCACAACTGCACTGATGTGGGCTGTCGAGCAGAAGCATCCTGCCGCTGTTAAAGCATTGCTGGAGGGCGGCGCTGATTTCAAGGCGCGGTCAGGAAACGCGGGGAATCCCAGAAACTACATGGCTTCTTCCGGCGCAAACAGCAATGCCGGGGAACAGACCGCCAGGATGCGACTTTGTGTCGCCGCCAACGGCGGGCCATCAGTCGAAGAGCAGATCCGTCTTGGCAACACTTCGCTCAATGACAAGGAAGGCCCATGCGCGGTGTTTGGCCGCAACGCCGTTGGTCGCGGTGTAGGAGGAGCTACCAGCCGTGACGCTGCTGAGGGTGGTGCTCGCCGAGGAGGCGGTGCACAACAGGCTCGTGGCGGTGCTGTGCCCAGCGTCGAAGCTGCGGTTACGCCGGACGACAACGCCGAAGACGATGGACCGGTCGCGGGTTTGGTTGGCAGTGGCGGAGGTGGACTGACGGCGCTGATTCTCGCCGCCCGCGAGAGTGACCTGGAATCTGCAAGACTTCTGATCGACGCGGGCGCCGACGTTGATGAAGCATCCAATGCCGGCTGGACGCCTCTTCTGATCGCTACCAACAACCGCAATTACATTGTTGGAAAGTTTCTCGTCGAGCGTGGCGCTGACGTCAACAAAGCCAACAGCACAGCATTTACGCCTTTGTACCTCGCTACGGACAATCGGAACATCGAAGGTGGAGACTATCCCGTCCCCAAACCGGACATGGATCACCTGGACTTCATCAAGGTCCTGCTTGACCACGGGGCGAATACTAACGCCGCCGTGAATGGAAACACCGAGACGCGGACGATCTTTACGATGCAGTGGTTCTATGAAGCCGGAGCTACACCGTTTGTTCGCGCAGCGCAGTCCAGTGACACCGCACTCATGAAGTTATTGCTCCAGCACGGAGCCGATCCGAAGGCTGTCACCAGGAATGGGGACAACGCCCTTCATGCCGCTGGTGGAATCGGCTGGGTGGAAGGTGTCACTTACGAATGGTCGAAGGAAGAGAACGTCGAGGCTATTCGAATGCTCCTCGATCTCGGATTGAAGCCGAACGATCAGGACAAGGAAGGCCGCACTGCTCTCATGGGCGCTGCCATGAAGGGCCGCGTTGACGCCATCCGCCTCCTGGTTGAACGTGGCGCCGATCTCAACATACGCGACAGGGGAAGCCGCGATACGAACAATGCAGACTCTCAGATGGCCGGACATACGTGGAGGGCTGTGGATTACGCGGACGGCCTTGTGCGAGTGGGCGTCCAATCTGCGAACGCATATCCCGAAGCGGGCGCGTACATTCGAAAGCTGATGGCGGAAAGGGGCCTCGAGTACCCACCAATGAATCGGCCGCTCGATTCGATCTGCATTGTGGAGATTTGCAAGGAGCGGTCGCCCGAATTCCTGAACCAGTAGGTGAAGTTAAGGCTGCGAGTTCCGTCGCCTGGAGGAGAGCGCTCGCGTAATAACGTAGACAATCACTACTGCGAGCACAACGATTGCAATCCTGACAGGCCACCCCATCAGATCCGATAGCGAAACAATGTCAAAGCCGACTTCCTGGAATAACATTGGAGCTTCTCCTCTCTATTGGGAGCTGAAGTTCCGTGCGAGGTACCGCAGAAGGACCGTATAGTCTTCGTCGCTCAGCGGTGCTCCCTCATTGAGCATGTGATTCAGGAGGTCCTCCCACGATTGCCGATCGCCACCACGCACCCTGACGCGATCCAGCGTATGGCACTGCGTGCAAACGTTGAGAAGGACCGCCTTTCCCGCGCCGTCCGGCAGTGGGCCGTAGGCGGACACGAGATACTTCACCAGAACCGGCATGTCGTCTTTCTTGACCTCTGCGCCCTTTTCGACCATCGCGTTGACGATCTTCGTCCAGCCCTCTTCATCAAGAGCGGTAGTTTCGATGGCACGCAATTCGTGGCAGGTTGTACAGGCGCTGTTGAGGATTTTCTCGCCAGGTTTAACCGGAGGGAGTTGGGCCGGCTGCGCCGGCTGACTCGGTTGCACCGCAGAGTAAGCTGCTGCGCCACAAACCAGCGTCGCCGTTAGACAGAGGATTGGCTTTATCCCCGATCCCTTCATTTCTTCGCTACGCCCTTGAGAATTACCGGCTGTGCGGCGTAGTTCTCAAGAGCGATAGACTTCGTTGCCGACTCAAAGGTGACTTTTGTGGTGAGCGATGTTTTTCCTTCGCCCTGTCCCGCGCGATTCACTCGCAGCTCAATCACACTGAAGGAATTGGGATCGGGCGTTGCCGCGGCAGTGGGTTTCCAGGCCTCGGGGCTCCATGCACCAAGCTTCCGATCAGTCAAAAGAATGATGCGCTGGCCCCCATCCGCTCCCGGAATGCGATAGGCATATCGAATGGAATAGCCTGCGCTGGCGCTCGTCCATAGATACCCGACTGTTTTCAATGCGCCCGCCACTTCCTTCTCGCCGTACCACGCGAGCACAGAAGCGAGCCGATCACGATCCGCGTCGGTTGACCACTGCAGCAGCTCTATGGTGATGGGCTCGCCGGCGCCATTCACATTTGCCGTTGTGGCCGTGTAGCGTTCGATTGGCCCCTTCACCTGAGCCTGGATGGCAGTCGCGGTCAGAACGAGAGTTAACGCAATACATCTGAGACTGTTCGCACGCATGGTCTAACTGTGACTCCTATTGTCGCGGCACCGGCTTGCCGTAAACTTCGAACCTGGCGACGTCCGACCAGCCACCCTGGCCGTGTCCGCTGCTGGGCATCAAATCAATAAATCCGATTTCATCGACCTTACTGAGATCTGGAGTTGCAACGAACGCTCCCGTCGTCACCGCGCGCTCCGGATCCATCCGCACCCAGCGCAGGCCGGACAGCGAGAACTCGCGTTCCTGCCAATCCACTGTAGTGCCGTCTGCAAAATCCCCGACCAGCATAGTGCCGTCTGCGAGCTTGATCAGAGGACGCACCTGATGAAAGCCGGACATCTTCGTGACCCATTTGATTCGTGCCAGACCCGTCAGATCGGCCATTCGAGTCTTGTCTCGCAGAGTCAGGCCACAGGGTGTGGTGCACATGCCTGTCCAGGGATGCGGAGGATTTGTCTCGTTGGTCGGGCTGCCTGCAATCAGCATTTCCTTGCTGGAGGGGCCATACAACTTCAGCTCGAGATTCGGATTGGACACACCCTCCTGGGTGAACGCATGTTCCTCACCGGCAGGATTATTCCATTCCTCTTTGAAGAACAGCGGCACCCGGCCTGCAGCAGCCCCGCCGCGAGCTCCCGGTGCCCCCGCCGCCCCGCCGCCACCGCGCCCGCCGGCGCCTCGAGCTCCCTGAGGAGCAGGGGCTTGTTGAGCCGTTAGTGTGCCGATTGCACCCAAGAGAATCATGACTCTCAGTGCAGACAGGAGAGTTCTGGAATTGATCATTGCCGGGCCTCCATGAATTGCCGTTTAAATATCGATGTGCCGGGCAAGTATAAATGCAACGGACATGCCACGTAAACAATTGAGGGCTTCTCGATGCGGTCGTTGCAATCGTGCCGGAGCCCCGCGGGCATGCCGTGCTATATTGCTGTCCCTCATGGAAACGATTGGTGTTCGGGAACTTGAAACCGCGGTTTCGAAGGCTCTCGAAGCTACCCCATTTGTCGACATTCACACGCACTTGTTCGCGCCTGGTTTCGGGAAGATTGGACTCTGGGGTATCGACGAGCTTCTCACGTACCACTATCTGGAAGCCGAGCTTTTTCGCTCCGCTTCCATCCATCCAAACCGGTATTGGGGCCTCAGTAAGACCCAGCGAGCCGATCTCGTCTGGGACACTCTCTTTGTACGGAATGCCCCGGTTTCGGAAGCCACGCGTGGTGTCATCACGGTCCTGCAGGCATTGGGCCTCGATGCGAACACACGCGCTCTTGGACCGTTGCGCGAGTTCTTTCAGGACGTGAAGCTCACGGAACACATCCCGCGCGTGTTCAAGCTGGCGGGCATTCGCGAAGCGGTAATGACCAACGATCCGCTTGATCCCGACGAAGCTGCCGTATGGATGACTGGTATGAGGGCAGAACCACCGTTTCGAGCGGCTTTGCGAATCGATCGGATCATCAATGAGTGGGACGTGCATTGGAACGCGGTTGCGTCTCAGGGATATGCCGTCCAGCAGGACTGCGGCGGTGACACCTTTTCCGAAGTTCGTCGCTTCCTGGCCTCCTGGGTCACACGCATGGAGCCTGCTTACATGGCCGTCTCCCTGCCGGATACCTTCTTCTTTCCAGTTGATGACTCCCGCACGCGTTTGATTCAAGAGTCCGTGCTCCCATCCTGTCGAGAGTTCAACTTGCCGATGGCTTTGATGATTGGTGTTCGCCGGCAAGTTAATCCGTTGCTGAAGAATGCCGGTGATGCTGTCGGCAAGGCCGATCTGCGCTCCCTGGAAAACATGTGCCGTGAATTTCCAGACAATCGCTTTCTGGTGAGCGTGCTGAGCCGCGAGAACCAGCACGAGTTGTGCGTCTATGCTCGAAAGTTTTCCGGCATTCTTCCATTTGGATGCTGGTGGTTTTTGAACAATCCTTCGCTTGTTGAGGAAATCACGCGCATGCGTCTGGAAATGCTGGGAATGAGCTTTATTCCGCAACATTCCGATGCCCGCGTTCTCGAACAGGTGATCTACAAGTGGCGGAGCAGCCGCCAGACGATCGCGCCTGTCCTCGCCAATGCCTACCGTTTGCTTGTTGAAAGCGGACGCGCTGTCACCACCGATGACATTCAGAAGGATGTCACGCGCCTTTTCCGAACGAACTTCGAGCAATTTCTGGAGAATTCATGAGCCCTGCCCCGGGAGAGAGCATGCATGCTTGAAATGTCCGGGATTTCGAAGAGGTTTCCTGGCGTCACTGCTCTCGACTCCGTTCAGTTTTCTGTAGGCCGGGGTGAGGTCGTCGGCCTGGTCGGGGAGAACGGAGCGGGGAAGTCTACACTGATGAAAATCCTCGCGGGCATTCATATGCCTGATGCAGGAGCAATTCATCTCGACGGGAAACCCGTTTCGATTCACTCCCCGAGAGATTCTGCGGGGCTCGGGATCGGTACGATTCACCAGGAACTTGAGGTCATCGATACCCTTGATGTCGCGGCGAATGTTTTCCTCGGGCGTGAACCAGTTTGGGGCGGACCGCTCCGCCTCGTGGATCGAAAGAAGATTCATGCGGAAGCCGGCGAAGTTTTGAAGCGTGTTGGTCTGAATACTTCGCCCGATTTGCTCCTTCGACATCTTTCGACCGCGCAGAAGCAGCTTGTAGAAATTGCCCGCGCTCTTTCGCAGCATGCCCGTCTCCTGATCATGGATGAACCGACGTCCAGTCTTACGCTGAGCGAAACCGAGCGGCTCATCCAGGTCGTGGCGGATTTGCGGTCAAACGGAGTCAGCGTCGTTTACATCTCCCACCGGCTTCAGGAAATCGAGCGACTGGCGGACCGCGTTGTGGTCCTTCGGGATGGGAGGAACGCAGGCGAATTGCGCGGAGGCGACATCAGCCACAATCGCATGGTTCAGTTGATGGTGGGTCGTGATCTGAAAACCTTCTATGCCGGCAGCACCTCGCAGCTCGGGTCCGTTCGCATGGAGCTGCGACGCTTTCGAACAGCTCGATATCCAGCGCAGGCGGTCTCCCTTTCAATTCACGCCGGCGAGATCCTGGGCATGGCAGGGCTGATCGGCGCAGGCAGGTCTGAACTCGCGCGGGCCGTGTTTGGGATCGATCGCCTGCGTGGCGGAGAGATTGTGCTCGAGGGCGCCGTTGTTGATATTCGCTCGCCCCGGGATGCCATCCAGAGAGGGGTTTATCTGGTGCCGGAAGATCGGCGAAACTCAGGACTTTTGACCGGCCTGTCGGTGCGTGAAAACGTGACGCTGCCCAATCTCTCACAATTTTCCTCCGCAGGGTGGATCCGGCGCGCGGATGAGGCCGCAAGTGCGCAGGCCTCGTGCGCGGAGTTCAAGATCAAGACCGCTTCCGCTGAAACACGGGCCGGGACGCTGAGCGGTGGGAACCAGCAGAAGATCGTGCTGGCAAAATGGCTCTCTCTAAAACCGCGAGTCATTCTTTTCGATGAACCGACGCGAGGAATTGATGTCGGAGCCAAAGCAGAGATCTATCAGCTGATGCGCCGCCTTGCAGCGGAGGGTATCGCCATCCTTATGATCAGCAGCGATATGGAAGAGATCCTGGGCAACAGCGATCGTGTTGCTGTCATGCATGAAGGCAGGCTGACCGGCATCCTCCAGCGTTCTGAATGCACAGAGGAAGCCGTTATGAGGCTGGCGGTGGCGTAATGCGGAAGGAACTGGGGATTCTCACATTGCTGGCGGTGTTGTGCATTCTGGTTGCAGCGCTTAATCCGCAGTTTCTCAGCGCTGCCAACATCCAGAATACGAGCCGGCTGATCGGGACATATGGAATCTTCAGCATCGGTGTCGGCATCGTCATCATAACGGGGGGTATCGATCTTTCCGTTGGATCGATGTTCGCACTGCTGGGAGTTCTTCTTTCCCTGATGTTGACGCAGTGGCACTGGTCTCCGTTGGTTGCTGTGGCTGTAGTGGTTGCACTGGGATCTCTTCTCGGGGGGATTCACGGCTTCCTCATCACGCGCCTGAGTTTGCAGCCGTTTCTCGTGACCCTGTGCGGTTTGCTGTTATACCGCGGTCTTGCGCGGTACATTGCGTCGGATGCCGTGCAGGGGTTTGGCGCCGGCGTTGGGTTTGAATGGCTCCGTGACTTTACGACAGGCAGCATCGGGCGAGTCCCTATGCCCTTCGTCCTTATGGTTGCGATCGCCGCAGTCATGTGGGTGATGCTGCATCGCTCCGTCTATGGACGGTACCTGTTTGCTGTTGGTCAAAACGAAGAGGCGGCACGCTACTCGGGAATCAACTCACGCCGTGTCATTGCGAGTGCGTATGTCATATCCGGTTTTCTTGCGGGGATTGCAGCGATTCTTCTGGCCTTCTACACAAACTCCGTTTCGCCGTCCTCCCATGGAAACTTCTACGAACTGTACGCGATCGCTGCAGCGGTGCTCGGGGGGTGTAGCCTCCGTGGCGGCGAAGGTTCGATTCTTGGCATCGTGGCAGGTACGGCTCTCCTGCAGGTGCTGCGGAACCTGGTCAACCTTCTCGATATTCCGAGTTCCCTGGACTTTGCTGTCATGGGCGCTGTGATTCTCATTGGCGTGATCGTGGACCAGGTGCTGCGAACTCGCAGATCGACTAAAATGTCGGCGGATTCATGATCATCACACGTTCACCCCTGAGAGTGTCCCTCGGAGGAGGCGGTACCGATCTCGCGTCGTACTATTCCGAACACGGCGGCTTTTTGATTGCGGGCGCAATCGACAAGTACGTCTACATCAATATTCATCAGCGATTCGTGGACGGCTTTCTATTGAAGTATTCGCAGCTGGAGGAAGTTGCGTCGATCGATGAAATCCGTCATCCGATTATTCGCGAATCTCTTCGCGTGGCGGGCATTACGGCTCGAAATCTGGAGATTACGAGCATCGCTGACATTCCTGCAGGAACCGGGCTTGGGTCGTCCGGCAGTTTCACGACGGCCCTGCTGAAGGCACTGCATGCGTTCAGGAAGAACCTCATCGCCACAAACCAGCTCGCGGAGCAGGCCTGTCATATCGAGATCGATATTCTGAAAGAACCGATCGGAAAGCAGGATCAATACATATCCGCGTATGGCGGCATTACGTGCTTTGAGTTTCTCAAGGACGGCACGGTGATCGCGACGCCGCTCGCGATCTCTGAAGAAACTCTGTTCACTCTTGAGGACAACCTGCTCCTGTTCTTCACGGGATACTCGCGTTCGGCCTCCTCGATCCTCAAGGAGCAGAACGACAAGAGTAAGGTTGCCGATGCCGAAATCACCCGGAATCTCCACTTCATGAAGGATCTGGCCTTCTCAAGCAAACGTGCTCTGGAGAGCGGAGACGTTGCGGAGTTCGGTCGTCTGATGGACGTTCACTGGGAGCACAAGAAACGCCGCAGTGCGGATATGACCAATGGGGAGATTGATCGCTGGTACTCGTGCGCCCGAGAAAATGGAGCGCTGGGCGGAAAACTCGTTGGCGCCGGAGGAGGCGGGTTCCTGATGTTCTACGCCGAAGACAAGACACGCTTGAGGCATGCCATGCGGGAAAGAGGACTGAAAGAGGTTCGCTTCCGTTTCGATTTCGAAGGCACGCGCGTTATTTCGTGAGGTTTCGGGCGATATGAGCGGCAACGCGGAACTGATGCCTGCAGTCATTCTCGCCGGAGGCCTTGCGACCCGGATGCGTCCTCTCACCGATAAGATCCCCAAGGCTCTCCTCGAAATCGAAGGGCAGCCCTTCCTGTGGCATCAGCTTCAACTGCTAAAACACAATGGCATCCGGCGCGTCGTGCTGCTGGTGAGCTATCTCGGTGAGATGATTGAAGAGCAGTTTGGCGACGGCTCGGCTTTGGGCATGCGAATTCAATACTCCTACGACGGCCCGTCATTGCTGGGAACAGCAGGCGCAATCCGCCAGGCGTTGCCGTCGTTGTCAGGGCCTTTCTTCGTGCTGTACGGCGACTCCTACCTGCCTTGCGATTACAGAGGTATTGAAGAGGCGTTCCAGCGAAGCGGTGCTCCGGGTCTCATGACGGTTTATCAAAATGAAGGCCTCTACGATGTCTCCAACGTCGATTACGACGGCGGCCGGATCCGCAGGTACGATAAGCATCAACGATCGGCGGCCATGCACCACATCGATTACGGCCTCGGCGTATTCAACCCGGCCGTGTTTGCGGCGCTGCCTGCAAATGAGCGGGCGGATTTGGAGACGGTCTATCAGAGACTGATCGCTGCAGGAACTCTTGAGGCGTTTGAAGTTCACGATCGCTTCTACGAAATCGGTTCTCCTGAAGGGCTGCGGGATACAGCGGAATTTCTTCGAAGCCGCGGCCGAAACCCCATAGAACTGAGCTAGAATCTCCTTCCAGTCAGTCTCACCGGATTGAGCCAGACGATAATGCAAAAAGTACCCTACAAACCGAGCGGCTTCTCCGCCGCATTCCTGACCGAAGTCCAGGAAGTGGCGCGGAGGCTGAGTGCAGACGCCATCGAAAGCGCGGCGGCTCTCCTTGCCCAGGTGCGGGACCGCGGCGGTCGCCTGTTCATTCTTGGTGTGGGCGGAAGTGCAGGGAATGCAACACACGCTGTTAACGACTTTCGGAAACTCGCCGGTATCGAGGCTTACGCTCCTACGGATAACGTGTCCGAACTGACGGCGAGAACGAATGATGAGGGCTGGGCGACAGTCTTTTCTGCATGGCTGAAGGTGAGCCGCCTGCAGCAACGCGATGCCGTTCTGGTTTTGTCGGTCGGCGGCGGTAATGTCGAAAAGAATGTCAGCCCCAACATTGTTTCCGCGCTCGATTACGCCAAATCTGTTGGTGCCAGTATTCTGGGGATTGTAGGACGCGACGGTGGCTATACAGGCCGTGTCGCCGATGTCTGTGTGATCATTCCGACCGTTCATCCGGACCGGATAACGCCGCACACAGAGGCCTTTCAGGCCGTGGTCTGGCATCTGCTGGTTTCGCATCCTGTCCTCCAGCAAGCTGCTACTAAATGGGAATCACTCGAGAAGCCCGGGCGCCGCGCAGTTTTTTTTGATCGGGATGGCGTGCTGAGCAACGCCGTCGTCAGGAATGGTAAACCTTATCCTCCCGGAGCGCCTTCTGACTTCCACATCCTGCCGGGTACGGCCGAATCGCTCGCCCGATTGCGTGCGCAGGATTTCTTACTCTTTGTAGTGACGAATCAACCCGATGTCGCTCGCGGCCAACAGACTCGCGATAATGTCGAACTCATGAACCGCCAGCTTCGCGAGGAACTGCCGCTTGACGACGTGTTTACGTGCTTCCATGACGATTCAGATGCCTGCGATTGCCGGAAGCCGAGGCCTGGATTGATGACGCGCGCGGCTGAACAATATGGGGTTGACTTGAGCCGTAGCTACCTGGCGGGCGATCGCTGGCGAGACATCGATGCCGGCGCGAATGCGGGATGTAAAACTATCCTGATCGATCGCGGGTACGAGGAGCAGGAGCCTGCCGCGGCTCCTGATGTCCGGGTGAGATCCCTACCGGAGGCGGTCGATTGGATTCTCTCCCATACAACGGAGATTGCGTGAAACCTGTCTCAGATCTGAAGATCAAAATTTTTGCCGATGGCGCCGACAAGGCGCAAATCCTGCGTTCGAAGGCCAATCCCCTGATCAAGGGATTCACGACGAATCCGACGCTGATGCGAGCGGCCGGCGTGACCGACTACGAAGCGTTTGCCCGTGAGATCCTCCAGATCGTCCAGGATCTTCCGATCTCTTTCGAAGTTTTCGCGGATGACTTCGCGGAAATGGAGCGGCAGGCGAAAAAAATTGCGAGCTGGGCGGAGAACGTCTACGTCAAGATTCCGATCACCACGACACACGGCGAGTCCGCAATGGGCCTCGCGTCGCGGCTGTCGCGTTCCGGAGTCAAAGTGAACGTGACTGCCGTACTGACTCTCGATCAGGTCCGTTCGGCTGCCGATGCTCTTGCCGGCGGCGCCCCGTCAGTGATTTCGGTATTTGCCGGTCGCATTGCCGATACCGGACGCGATCCGGTGCCCATCATGGCGGAAGCCCTAAGGATTCTCTCAACGCGTCCCGGCATCGAGTTGCTGTGGGCCAGCCCACGTGAACTCTTGAACATTTTTCAGGCCGATGATGTGGGGTGCCACATCATCACGGCGACCGAAGGTGTCCTGTCAAAGCTTCAGACCGTCGGTAAGGACCTCCAGGAATACTCTCTCGAAACCGTCCAGATGTTCTACAACGACGCATCACGCTCGGGATACAAGTTGTAGGCAGCATGAACGCGCGACCCCTGACTATTAGTGACTCGGACTCCGAACGGCGAGTGCAGGATCCGGACCTGCTGCTGAGGGTTCCTGAAAACGATGTCCAGGACCCTGAGCTTTCGGTGGTTATTCCCGCTCTTAATGAGAAGGTCACAATCGCGATGTTTGTGGACTGGTGCATGGAAGGCCTCCGAAAGGCAAACATCAGGGGCGAGGTGCTGATCATCGACAGCTCCTCTGACGAAACGCCCGAAATCGCTCTTTCCAGGGGTGCTCGTGTGCTCAAGAGTCCCAGGCGCGGCCTTGGACGCGCATACATCGATGCGCTTCCGTACATCCGTGGCAAATACATCCTTATGGGTGACGCGGATTGCACGTACGACTTTCGCGATCTCGAAGCATTTGTCGAAAGCTTTCGACGCGGATACGAATACGTGATGGGGTCGCGTTTTCGCGGTTATATCGAGCCCGGTTCCATGCCTCCACTCCACCAGTATCTCGGAACGCCTGTTACCACGTGGCTGCTCAATTTCCTCTACTCGAGCCGGTTCTCTGACATCCATTGCGGCATGCGCGGAATCACGAAGAATGCGCTGAAGCGCATGGACCTCCAGTCGCAGTCCTGGGAATACGCATCCGAAATGGTGTTGAAATCTGTCCGCATGAATCTGCAGACGACCGAAGTTCCGGTGCGTTTTCTCAAGGATCAGGAGGGACGCACCAGTCATCACAAGCGAGCCGGGTGGTTTTCTCCATGGCACGCTGCGTGGATCAACATGAAGGCCATGTTTATCTACGGTGCCGACTTCTTTCTTTTCCGGCCTGGCTTGTTAGTGCTGCTGGCCGGACTGCTTCTGACGTTTCCCATGACCTTCGGGCCACTCCGTTTTGGGCGGATCACATTCTCACTCTACTGGATGCTGCTTGGTCTTACGTTGTCCGTCCTTGGCCTGCATGGTGTGTACGTCGGTGCGCTCGCACGGGTCATCTTCGATTATGGCGGAGAGCGCACCCGACGATGGCTGGGGCGGTTCCCCTACACGCGTTCTGTAATCCTGAGTGGTGTCGCCGTTGTTGGAGGAGCAGCTCTGGCAGCTCCATTACTTGCCCAATACCTTCTGTTGGGTTTGCGCTTGAATAGCCTCGGCCCCGAAAGCCACCTTGCCGTAATTGGATTGATGCTGATAATTGCTGGCGCCATGACGTTTACTTTCACTCTGGCGCTTCATGCCGTAGCCGCCAATGTCCGCCGCAGGTAGGATGCAGATGCGGGAAGGCATGCGGGATCAGGCCTACGGCCAGAACTACTCCCCTACATTTGTCGACCGCTTCGGAGTGTGGCTGTCAGCCAGGCAGATTCGGCGCTACACGGGTTCCCTGGCCGGCAAACGGCTCGGCGATTTTGGATGCGGCTACCATGCCTCCTTTGTTCGAAGCGTGTTGCCGGAACTCGAGGAGGCCGTACTCGTGGATTCCGCACTCGCTCCGGACCTTAAAAAGCAGGCCCGGATTCGAGCAGTTGAGGGAATTCTTCCCGCAGTTTTGGAGCAGGTGCCGTCTGCTAGTCTGGATATCGTCCTCTGTGTCTCTGTGCTGGAGCACCTTTGGAATCCCGGTGCAGCGTTGGAAGCATGCTTTCGCATCGTTCGGCCCGGTGGCCTCTGCCTGTTCAATGTCCCTTCCTGGAGAGGGAAGTGGTTTCTTGAATTCTCCGCTTTTCGCCTGGGTTTGAGCCCCAGAGACGAAATGGACGACCACAAGGTCTATTACGACACAAAGGACTTCTGGCCTTTGCTGGTGCGTGCGGGATTCTTACCCAGCAATATCCGATGCTTCTCGCACAAGTTCGGGTTGAATACATTTGCCGTTTGCCGTTCCCACAGCTCGTCGGGTAAAAAACAATGACACGATCGTCAGGCTACTTTATGGTCGGCGGCGCCGGTTTTATCGGCAGTCACTTCACCGACCGGTTGATGGCAGACTCCGCTGTACGCCGCGTGACGGTCTACGATAATTTTTCATCTGGCCGGGAATGGCATTTTCAGAAGCATCGTGCCAACGACCGCTTCGCAGTCATTCGCGGGGACGTGAAAGATCTCGACTCTCTGACTCGCGCTATGGCCGGCCATGACGTCGTCATTCATCTCGCTTCGAATCCCGACATCGCGAGGGCGGCCATGGAACCGGACATCGATTTCCGCGAAGGGACGCTGTTGTCAAACAACGTCGTCGAAGCGATGAGGCGAAGTGGGGCAACAACGATTCTCTATGCGTCGGGTAGTGGAGTTTATGGTGACCTTGGTGAATTGGAGGCTCAGGAAGACCATGGTCCGCTGATTCCCATTTCAACGTATGGCGCGAGCAAACAGGCAGGAGAGGGCCTCATCAGCTCCTACTCCTATATGTTTAACCTGACCGGACACGCGTTCCGATTTGGCAATGTTGTCGGGCCGCGGCAGACCCACGGCGTCGGGTTCGATTTTCTTCGGCAACTCCTCAAGAATCCGAATAAACTCCGCATTCTCGGCGATGGCACCCAGAGCAAATCGTACATTCATGTGCGGGACGTGGTGAATGCAGTGCTGCTCACAGCGGAGCGTTCGCCGCAGAGTTTCAGCGTGCACAACGTGGCAACAGGGGACTACATCACGGTGACCGAAATCGCGCACCTTGCTGTCGAGTGTGCCGGGTTGGATGCGGGAAGTGTGGAATTTGAATATACCGGCGGGCGACGGGGTTGGAAGGGCGACATTCCCATTGTCAGACTCAATACAGACCGTATTCGAGGCCTCGGCTGGACGTGCAGTGCGGGCTCACGCGAGGCGCTTCGTGAATCGATGCTGGCGATGTTACCCGATCTAAAAGCAGGCCGACTATGAGCGAGGCAGCTTCCCCTCTTCGTGATGATTGGAACCGCCATTGGCAGGAATATAGCCGGACTGCTGAAGAGAACCCTGCTCAGAAGTACCGCAGAGAATTGATTTTCTCACTGCTCGGTCTAAGCGGATCCGGAGCCGCAGCTCGAATCCTCGATATCGGCAGCGGTCAGGGAGATATGGCCGCGGCCCTGCTCAGCCGTTTCCCTTCGGCGCAGGTGCTCGGACTGGAGCTCTCTCAATCCGGTGTGGAAATCTCCCGGAGGAAGGTTCCCAGGGCGCGATTTGTTCAGCGGGACCTTCTGGAACAAAGCGAAGTGCCGGCGGAGTTGCGGGGATGGGCCACCCATGCGGTCTGTTCCGAAGTGATCGAACACGTCGACGGTCCTGGCCGGTTGCTCGCCAATGCCCGGGCTTACATGGCTCCAGGCGGCCTGCTCGTTCTCACGGCGCCAGGAGGGCCAATGTCGGCTTTCGACAAACACATTGGCCACCGGAAGCACTGGCTCCCTTCCGAGATTGCCACAGTGCTTGGCCAGGCAGGCTATAAGCCGATACGAAGCACGGGAGCGGGATTTCCTTTCTTCAATCTTTATCGCTCCGTTGTGATCCTCCGCGGCAGAAAGCTCATCGATGATGTTCGTTCGAGTCCGGAAGGAACGACATCGCTCAGCGCACGGATTGTTATGGCGGTGTTTCAGAAGCTGATTCGCAAAGGTCTGAATTCCTCATACCGAGGGTGGCAGATGATCGCCACAGCCCGATCATGACCCGATTGAAGGCCGTACATCGAACGGCAGCTTTGCTCTTCGTCACGCTTTTCGCGCTGTATCTCGCGATGTCTCCGGTCACGACGGGAGGGCGCGGCTACATCGGCGAAGAGATCGATTCCGGCACGCGAACGATGGCGATATTCAATGCGTGGTGGAAGGGACGTCCTGTGCCGGAGATGATCTGGGCGCGTCATGGGCTCGTTCCAGTACTCTTCGACATTCCATTCATCAAACTTGGAAAGTTTGTTGTGTCCCCGGACTTTGCGATGTCACTGTCGCCCATCTTTTTTACCGCAGCCCTTCTGACCGTCCTGTATCTGTGGCTGAGAAAGCTGACATCTCCAGCGATGAGCCTGCTGCTGGCGATGACGGGCGCTTTTGCGACGATGCTGTGGCCTTACGCGTACATTGGCCTGGAGACCAAGCAATCCTTCTTTGTCCTTCTTGCCGGATACCTGGGGCTGGCCAATGGAAGGATTCGAACCTGGCCCAGGTTGATTCTGTTCGCAACGGTTTGTGGACTTGCAATGACTGTCAAATCGACCGGGATTGTTTTGTGGCCCGCGTTCGCATTTTTGATTTATGCGCAATTCAGCGGTGAATGGCGGTCCCGCATCCGGCAACTCCTCGCTTGTGTGGTCGTGACAGGCTGCGTTTGGGGAGTGGGGGAGTTGACACGGCAGTTCTATTGGACGGCCTACGGCGGGGGGTATAGCCATTTGAAGGGCTGGATCATCGAAACACCCCTTCATTTCTTCATTAACGTGATCGGTATCTTCGGTTCTCCCACAAAAGGGCTGCTGGTTTTCGCTCCCGTGCTGTTGATGTGCCTCTACGCAGTTCCGCTCGCGTTCCGCAGAAAAAGGGACGTAACGCTATTTGCACTGCTGGCCACGGGTTGTCTTCTGGGGTTCATCTCTCTGCTCATCGCACCTGCGGATGAGGTCTGGGGGCCACGTTACATGCACATGACGGTTGCCCCACTGCTGCTTTGTATTGGGGCAGCCTGGCCTTCTGTCAACTGGAAGCTCTATACCGCGATCATCTTCCTGGGAGTCGTCGGTACGTGTATCTCTTTTCTGGGCGCGTTCTACTACTACGGGTCGCGCGCGGGTGCTTTGTTCGACGGCGGACAGAACACCATGGAATGGCTCATCGGTGATCCGGCCTGGAACGAAATCACTTTCGATGCGCGTGCCTTTCACGTCTGGCTCAAAGGTTGCCCGTCCACACCCTGGACGCCGCTCCATATCTGGGTGTGGGAACCACCACCAGGGGCGTCACCCTGGAAATCCGTCGAACTCCAGAAATTTTGCCAGCCACAATCAATCCTTCTTCGCGAGTGGGGAAATCAATCCGAGGGGATACTTCTCAAATTGTTCAGGGCGTGTCAGGTCGCACTCGTCATCGGAGTACTTTCGCTACTGGCCCTGATTGGAAGCACGATTAAGGAATCTCGCAGTTTACGCACCTGACGACAGCGTTCAGGGCTTGATCATTTCCTCTGTCTTGAGCGGCAGACGTTCGAAATGCCTGTTCGATGTCAGGTGGATGCGTTCATTTCCAACAAAAGTTGGATAAGCCTCGAGATTCACCTCCCGCGCTCCGAAGGACGTTTCGTACATTCCCCACCAGTTGGCTGGCCACTTTTCCCAGTGCACATCTGCCCCTTCGCTTTGAAGGAAGGCAACTTTGTCGTGGGGAATGGTGGGATCGGTGGTGAGGTTTTGGGGAATTTGACCCCCATATTGATGCAGGTATTTGGAAAGCTTCGCGGACATTAAAACCGGTACGGACGGCGACTTCCGCACATAGTCGGTGAACTGGCTGACGAAGTCTTCCTGGTGGTGTCTGAACTTGACCGTAACCGCCGCGTCAACCTGCCATCCATAGCTGAGAAGCAATGCAACGCCCAATATCGTGGCAAATCCCCACCGCAGCCGGGGGCGAATGCGATCGCTGAGCGCCATGATTCCGCGTGCCGCTGCGAGGCAAAGAAAAGGCGCAACGACCATCAGGTTGCGCACGAGCATCGCCCCTTGTGTGGAAAAGTAGAAGACGTAAACCCCCACGAAGAGGAGCGCCAAAACATTGAAGGCACGCATTTCCTTGCCAAGAATGACAAGGCCAATCATGCACAGCACGGCAAGAAGCCCGGACACAGTCCAGTAGGGCGAAAACAATTCCAGAAAGAAATATTTCAGAATCGCAAGTAGATGGGTGAGGCCGGGTTTAACCGTATGACCAAAGAAGCCGGTTGCGTAAATTTCGCGCTCAAACTTTAACTCCGCGACGAAACGAAACGGATCTATCAGAATTCCAGGCGATGTGATGACGAAGGTAGCAAACGCTATACCTCCGAGCTTCGCTGTCCGCTTCAGGATGGAAGTCCAACGCTCACCCATTTGCCATTGCATGCGAGTGGCCGCGGCAATGACAAACAGAACGACAAGGGCCCCAGGATACTTCGTACCGGTTGCGAGCCCGGCCGCCACTGCAGCGAAATCGAACCAGCGTCGCGTCTTCCTGGTCAGGCCCAAGGCGATGCACAGGAAAGCAAGCAGGGCGAACTGCGCCATGACGACATCCGGAGCGATCCAACGGCTGTGATACCCAAACTCCCACGAGCCGCCGAGAATGGCAGCTGCCAGAAAGGCTTCGACACGGGTTCGCCCCAGAATCAGGCAAAGCCAATACAGCCAAACGAGCGAAAGCGCGCTGAGCACCAGATAGATTCTTCGCACTCGCATTCGAACGGGATGCTCGTAAAGGATGGGGGAAATAGCTGCGGACAGGGCTTCTCGAGTGAAAGGATCGTGGGTGAGGAAGTGGCTGACCTCGGGGGCGAGCCCCGCCCAGGTGAGCAGATAATTGACGCCGCCGTAGTTGTAGGTCGCTGCGAATATGCCCTCAGCCCCCTGCAGAAAAACTCCGGTCTGCAGCGTGGCTTTAACCGAAGCAAATTTGGCGCTCGGTTCGTCCCAGTGGGTGCCGAAATCCAATCCATAGAAGCCGATCCACAGGAAACAAATCAATATCGGCAGCAGCGGCAGCATGAACCGCACGTGCCTGTTGGGAGTTGAAGTGTTAGTATGTTTTGGCGATTCGACGTTGGGCTTCAAAAAGTTTTGATCCTCGAGGCTCAAGAGAATATCCGATGTTATCTGGCAAAAGAATAGCGGTAGTGCTCCCAGCGTATAACGCAGCGCGCACGCTCGAAAGAACGGTAGCCGAAATCCCGAGGGATATTGTCGACGAGATCCTGCTGGTCGATGACTTCAGTAAGGACGAGACGATCGATGTGGCGCGCCGCCTTGGTTTGCGGGTGTTTCTGCACGGACAGAATTTTGGGTATGGCCGTAACCAGAAGACGTGCTACATGGAAGCCCTGCGCCTGAATGTGGACATTGTGGTGATGTTGCATCCCGACTACCAGTACCAGCCGCGCCTTGTCCTGCCGATGGCGGCGTTGATTGCATCCGGTGTTTATGATGTTGTTGTTGCTTCGCGCATTCTTGGCGGCGAAGCACGGAACGGCGGCATGCCGCTCTATAAATACGTTTCAAACCGCTTTTTGACGTTTGTTCAAAATCTGTTCATCGGCGCGAAGCTGTCCGAATACCACTCCGGTTATCGTGCCTTCTCGAGTGATGTACTGCGATCCCTTCCGTTGTTGGTCAATTCTGATGACTTCGTCTTCGATAACGAGATGCTCGCCCAGATTATCTTCTTCAAGCATCGGATTGGGGAAATCTCCTGCCCAACGAGCTATTTCCCGGAGGCTTCCTCCATCAATTTCCGGCGCAGCGTGAAGTACGGTTTTGGCGTGCTTTGGACATCTCTGCGATTCTTTCTGCAACGGCTGCAACTCGCAAGATTTCGGATATTCAGCGGACAGGCACAAGGACTTGGCGACTACTATCGGCAACTGGAGACCGATGAGTCTGCTCCTGACGACCAACGCCGAAACTACTACAGCTCTGTTCCCCCACAAGCCTAGAAAACAACCTTTTTCTCTCGCAGATTTACCCGCCTTTGCCTGAGAACAAGCGCAAGGCTCAAAGCCACTGCAGCCAGAAGAGTCACTATTGCGCCAAGCATGAGAGACGCTGGACGGAACTTGTAAACGACCTGGTGGTCGCCCTGCGGAATGAAGATTCCACGAAAAGCGACGTTGGAATAGTGAATCGGTATTCTGGCGCCGTCCAGGTAGGCTTCCCATCCCGGATAGTGAAGTTCGGAACTCGATAAAAAGCCGTCGCCGTTGGCATGAACCTGCAGAACGACTTCCTGATTTGCGTACTTGACCACTTGCGCCGTTCCGTCTCCAAGTCTCTGGCGCGGGGCATCAATGCCCTCGACCACAGCCATCCGCGCCGGATCCCACTCATCCTTGTTCAGTAGCTCGAGAGACTGGTCTTTGCTCGCACTGGGAAGTACCGATCCGACGAAGAAAAACCGCGGGAGGACATTCGGATTTTCGTACAGATATCGTCCTGGAAATGTGCGCGAGAGAGTGAACCGGGATTGTTGGAGATTCTTTTCATCCAGAGGTTCGAAGGTCATGAGGTACCGGACGTTCATCAGGGACAGGAGTTTCGGTTCGACTGTCTCAACGGTGCTGAGAGCCCAGGGTATACCGCCGTGCAGTCGCATTCGAGCCGTCAGCAATCGTTCCGCGGATAAGGGATCGATCCCGTTCGCGCTGGGAACCCCTGTCAGCAAGGTCCAGCTCGCCCATGTGTTGTCGTTTTTACCGTCGATGCGGTAAGGAGGAAAGTGAGATCGAGTGGCTTCGCGCATGGCCGCAAGAGCCAGAGGTTCACCGTCGATCGCAACGTCGAGTCCGATGGATGCGGGATCGTATTTCGCCGTATTCATTGCGCGAGCAGAACCAAACCAAATCAGGTCCGCCGCAGCCAGCAGAACGATCGCCCACGCCCAACGTCGGAGGAATTGGAGGGACTGAAGTCCGAACGCACCGAGCAAAGCCACAGACAGGGAAAGTACGGGCATCCAGGATGTCGGATAATAAGGTCCCGCGATGAATGCAGGCAGCATGGAGTACGCAGCTTTGCCGATCGGCGTGTAGTCACCCAAAACGCCGAACACGGACACCAGAGTCAGCCCGAGAATCGTGAACTTGATGCGCGATGGCCGGACAAATAATGAAAACGCGGCAAGAGCAAGAACAACAATCCCACAATAGAAGTAGGACAGCGTGATCTCATGTGTGGGGTCGCCGCCTGTCAGCGATCCAAGAGCGTTGGGACGAATCAGCGTTTTGAGAATTTCGAGAGGCAGTCCTCCACCCGATCCCTTCCATGTTGCGCGTAAATGACCAATGCTCAGAGAAGTCAGTTCTACCGCGGGGATGAGTTGGATCGCGGCCAGCAGAATTGCAGTGGCTCCGGCTGCTATGGTGAGTAGAACGAGCCTAGGGCCGGACCGCAGCAGGATTGCGTGCAGAGTGGCGAACAGTCCTACAGCGATAAAGGCCCCCAGTGCCGCAGGCGCAAACCCCGCCAGCAGCATCAATGTCAGCGACAGGCTCAGCAGCGTAAAACGTGGCAGGGTGGGTTTCTCTGCAAGAAGGATTACCGACAGCCATGCCAGTGGGAGCCAGCATCCCGTCTCGATAAATCCGATATGCTCCGCTTGAGACGCGAAAAAGAAACCCAACTGATACCCTGCTGCCGCCATTAATGCGACGGCGCCACTCAAGCCCAGGCGCCGGGCGAGCCATAACGTGAATACCGCGGCGAGAAACACATGCGCGACAAGTTCGATCTCGAGGGCGCGCAGCATCCTTACGTGCGGCGAAGGTCCCACAAGCAGGACAGTGAGAACGCGAAAGGGATAGAAATAAGCAGGCTGTAGCTGAGCATAGATGGGCCGGCCGCAGTAAGTGTTTGGGTCCCACAGCGGGAGCTGTCCGCTACGTAGAGACTCGCTGGCGAACACGGCCTGTGGGACGTGATAGAACGGCAGGTCCCAGGGGATAAATGTGTCCGATGTGAACAAAATGGTTCGGTAGGCGAGCAGAGTGAAGAGCAGCAGGGCCAGGTAAGGCGCGATTCGTTCCAGCCGTTTCATCAGGGAATCGCTTGCGGCACAATGCCAGCCGTGGCGAGGTTAACGCCACGCAATGAAACCGGGGAAATGTTGTGCGTGTTCCTCATCAGAGAGTTGCAGAAGGCCGCTAAACAGACGCGGAAGGATACCACACCAAATACTTCGTCCGGGCCCCGGGAATGCGGTTGCCATCGCAGGCCACGAGGAGAGCTCCGCTGCTGACGAGACGGGTTATCCTCTTCAGATGGCCGTAAATTCAAAGATCGAATGGACTGACGCAACCTGGAATCCTGTGCGGGGATGCACGAAGATCAGCCCCGGCTGCACGCATTGCTACGCTGAAACTTTCGCAGAGCGGTTTCGCGGAGTGCCGGGCCACCCTTACGAGCAGGGATTCGACCTTCGGTTCGTTCCCGAGAAGCTACTCGAGCCTCTTCGATGGAGGTCTGCGAGGATGGTTTTCGTGAACTCAATGAGCGATCTGTTCCATGAAGACGTCCCGGATGATTACGTCTGCCGGGTTGCGGAAATCATGGATCAGGCAGACTGGCATACCTATCAGGTGCTCACGAAGCGGGTCGATCGCATGGCTCACCTTCTGCAAACCAAACTGCGTTTTGCCGCGGAGCGTTCCCACATATGGTGGGGTGTGAGTGTCGAGAATCGACAGCACGGCCTTCCGAGAGTGCGGCATCTTCAATCGACTCCCGCACGTATGCGCTTTCTGTCGGTGGAGCCGCTGCTCGAGAGCCTTGGCATGATCAATCTTCATGGCATCCACTGGGTCATTGTCGGCGGTGAAAGTGGCAGGGGCGCTCGCCCGATGAAAGCAGAGTGGGTCCTTGAACTGCGCGACCAATGTCAGCGGGAGGGCGTAGCTTTCTTCTTCAAGCAGTGGGGCGGCTTCAACAAGGCAAGGACCGGCCGGACGCTGGCAGGGCAGACTTACGACGAGTTTCCAGCTTCTACAAGGAGACCTTTCCCGGATACCGCAACGCTTGCCGCCTTGAGAGAGCGACTCGCGTCCTCGGCTACTCCGTGGTCACCGTCAGTGCCTCATTTACGCTGATCTTTTTAGGCGCATCCGGATCGGAGCCGGAATAGCTGGCTACGATTCTGAATCCGGTGTCGCTGGTTTCCACTGAGTATGCGAAATGCTCGCGGCTCGGAACCTCTATGTCACCGCCGGTCCGCAGTTCATCGAGCGAGGCATATCGTGCATTCGCCGCCCAATAGCGCCGTTCTGCGTTCGCAATGGCCATAAGGTCGTTGCGCACGGCCAGCACATTGACAGTCGTTTCGGGATTACTGCCAATCGCCGTCACGGACTGCGCCTGACGTGTATACACATAGCCGCCGACTCCGACGACGACCACGACGGAAATAAGTCCCAGAGTGCGTGTCATAGCCGTCGAGTCTAAGCGAGTGTCATCGCTGTGCAACGGCTTTTGCAGTGTGTTGTTTCACGCCGACTTTGCCGCGCTTCCCAGCTCGATTCCCTGGTCCATGGCAAGGCTCCGAAACGCCGGGGAGATGTCGGCAAGCGCTTCAAAGCTGTCGGCGACGGCATGTATGCTCCCGCCGCAACCCTCATTGCGGTCCAGCAGAATAAAACGGTCGCAAATCCGGCGAACAGTGTTCAGGCGATGCGTCACGATCAAGGCGCCGCAGTTGTGAAGTACCGTCGCGAGACCATCCTGCACCAGTCGCTCCGTCGTCGCATCCAGCGAACTTGTAGCCTCGTCGATGATCATGAATCGCGGCTTCTTCAGGGCCGCCGCGCCGATCATGAGCCGCTGATTCTGGCCTCCGGAGAGCTTGATGCCGTTGAACCCTATCCGCGTGTCGAGTCCATCGACGAGCCGATCACCGAAATCGATCTGAAGCATCCGCATGACGGTCCAGATGTCGTCGTCGGTAATCGCTTTCTTTCTTTCCTCGCTCAATCCATAAGTCAGGTTGTAGCGAATCGTTCCGTCGAATACCTCGAACTGCTGCGCCACGTAACCGATCTGTGTCAGCCATGTCTCCAGCCGGATGTTCTGGAGATCAACGCCGTCGATCCGGATACTGCCTTCAGTGGGATCCATGTAGCGCAACAACAGTTTCATGATCGTGCTCTTGCCCGCGCCGCTGGGGCCAATCAGCGCGACTTTCTCCCCGGGTTCGATCGCGAACGACACATTCTCCAGTGTCGGAATCGTGTCCTTGTCCGCCGTCTGGTGTTCGTAGTGATAACCCACACCGTCGAATTCCACACGGAACGGCTGGGCCGGCATGACCGAGGAGGGTTCTTCGCACGTTCCGATTCCCTTCGGTATTGTCAGCGCTTCTTTCATCCCCATGATGGAGGGCGTGTAGAAGTTGAACTGGTGCTCGATATGGCCGATGTGCCACAGCGTCGTCGAGAACTGGGTGCCCCACGAGACGAGGAACCATAGCGAGCCGAGCGCCATGTCTCCCACCCACACGGAGCGGACACAGTACGCGATCAGCGTGAACAACAGTGCGTCGGCGATGGTGTTTCGATAGGTTGCCTGACGGATAAACCAGAACCAGAATTTGCGATCCGGCTGGATTGCCTGATCGAACAAGCGTTCGATCTCGCGCCTCTCGGTTTCTTCCTTGGCATTGGTTTTCACGCGCTCCACACGCTGCCACCGCTCGACACGATACCGGTTCAGGAACCGCCACATCTTGTCGATCGGCAGACACACCCGCAGCACGCGCTGGTTCAGAAACAACGTCCAGGCCAGGTGGCTGGCGAGGATGAGCATGATGATCAATCCCACAGCCCATCGCCCGCTTGTAATCGTGAAGATCCAGAGGGCAATGAAGGGCAGCGCGATGTTCAGGAGCGCTTCGATGCCTTCGAACAGGAGCATTCCTTCAAGTCCGAGTACGCGGTCGTACCCTTTCTTAACGTTCGCTTCATTCAGATGGTTGCTTTCACTGATGTGCATGCCGAGCGACTTCTCCAGAAAGAGTTCTGTCGTACGCACATCAAGCTGGCGCATGTTCTCGCCGCCCAGGTACTCGCGCGTAATGCTCTGCTTGTACCGGATCAACTGACGCAGGATGAGAAGAGCGCCGTAGATTGCCAGCAGCACCAGAAGATTTCTGACCTGCGTCTTTTTCGGGTCCAGCAGATTCGTGATCTGTCCGAACATCAGGGGCAGAACAACCGTCAGAAGGCACGAGAGCGTCATCCACCCCACCATTCGGAGCATGAATGCGCGCCCCTCACGACTGACCAGTTCGTTCCAGACCCAGGCGATCATGTCCCCCATGCGGAGGAACTCCGCCTTGTACTCCTGCCAGTTTGTTGCAACTTTGCGGTCTAATTCGAGATCGCTCATGGAATCACTTTTCAAAGAAATGGAGAATGGATCCGCGCGAGCTCGCGCAGAAAGCCCATCCGCCTGGTTATTGTTGGGAAGTACCGCGAGAAGCCTGAGAAGCGCTGTGAGACCTAATGCTGGCGCTTATGCAGGTTGGAGAGGTACGAGTGGGCTCCTCCGCGCGCGGCACTCCAACAAAACATCGCGAATTGGGACGTTATGTTGATGCGCATCGGAAATCCTCCTCGTTGCAGACGTAAGTTAATGGTTGGGGGGACGAAAGAGAGTGTAAACGAGTCGTGTTTGCGCCGTCGAGGGATTTGTGGTTCGTCCTTCTCCCGGAGGAGAAGGACCTACCGGCGGACAGCACTCAGCAGGTCAATGCGGCCGTGTCCGAGTTTTCCCGAATACTGCGGGTTCACGGCATCAACATTCACCGTCGATCGCCCGATGACCTCTGTCGTATCGCGATAGTCCAGCGATCGGATAAGAGCCGCCATGCCGGCCACCATGGGGGCGCTGAACGATGTGCCGTTGGCAATGCCGTAACCGCCACCCGGAGTAGCGGAGATGATATGGGTTCCCGGGGCGTCCACAAACACATAGCCACCGTAGTTGGAAAAGGAAGCCTTGCGATCCAGGAGGTCCGTGGCTGCCACCGCGATGACTCCGGCGTAGGCGGCCGGGTACTGCGGTGTTGCTGTGTTGTCGTTTCCTGCGGAGGCTATCAGCACCACGTTACCTGCTCGCGCATACTCGATCGCATCGCGCAGGACCTTTGCGTCGGTCAGGGTGCCAAAACTCATGTTCAACACCTGGGCGCCGTTCTTCCGCGCGTAGCGGATGGCCTTCGCGAGGGTAAAGAGGTCCGAATTGCCGTTGTCGTCAAACGTCCGAAGCGGCATTATCGTGGCATCGGGCGCCACAGTCACGAGAAGGCCTGCACAGAATGTACCGTGAGCGGATGCGCCCCCGCCGCTGTTGAACAGCGGGGAAAGCAGACGGATGCCGTTCCCGTCCAGGAAACCAGCGGTGGATTGGTCGTCGTCGAGAAAGCCAGCAGTGGACTGATCATCGTCCAGGAAGCCAGCAGTGGACTGATCATCGTCCAGGAAGCCAGCAGTGGACTGATCATCGTCCAGGAAGCCAGCAGTGGACTGATCATCGTCCAGGAAGCCAGCAGTGGACTGATCGTCATTCAGAGCGGCAGCGCCCTGATAAGCGCGATTTGCCACGAAGTCGTAACCGGCTCCGAGATGTCCCGCCAGCGCCGGGTGCCCAAAATCAACCCGCGAATTGATGTCGGCAACGATGATGCCCCGGCCTGTGGAGTATTGCTGCGCCGCTTCCTTGCGGATCATCTGCAGCGCCGGCTGGCTTCCGTACCAGGCGCTGCTGTTGTTCCAGGGAACTTCGAGCGCCGTTTGCCCGCTGCGCGGAAGCGACAGGGCTCGATTGGATTCGATCCATTCGACTCCCAGGAGTTTCAAAACCGGCGACAGCACAGGCAACGCGGGAACCTTCAGCAGATAGGTATTGGCGTCCGGTATCGAGTCCAGGACGGTCCCGCCCAGCAGGTTATTGATGAGCGTCAGGTTGGCCCCTGGCAGAATCTTCACGACCACCGCGACCGGGTTTGCGGCTTGTGTGCTCGACGTGAAGAGCATCAATGCCAGTGCAAGAACCGCTGCTGTGCGCCATCGTGTCCAGAGTGAACCCCGTGCCATGGGAGCCATTAGGCGGTGGGGTCACGGGCCCTTGAATGGGACGAAGGTAGAGCCGACTATCCCCTTATTTTTCAGCATGAAAGGGATGTCCCGATTTTAGGATGGTCGCCGGATGCCGACTTCTGACAGGGACTTGATTGAATCTTGCCTGAGGGGTGAGCAGTCTGCCTGGACCGAGCTCATCTCCCGGTACGAGCGACTGATCTACTCGGTCGCCCGAAAACTGTGCCCTCAGCCGGATGACTGCGCCGACGTTTTTCAGCGCGTTTGCCTCGATCTCTACCAGAACCTGAAGCAACTGCGAGACGCGCGGACTTTGCCGGCATGGCTGATCACGGTGACCCGGCGCCGTTCGTATGCCTTCATCCGGGGGAAGCGCGACGATATTTCGATTGAAGACTATCTCGCCGAATCCGACCCTCAGGTTGAAACCGTCGAAGCAGAATTCCTGCTCGAGCGCGCCGTGTCTGAGCTGCCCGGGCGGTGTGAGAGTCTCATTCGTCTTCTCTATTTCGACACAGCCGAGCCCACCTACGCCGAGGTTTCGCAGCGTCTGGGAATACCAGTGGCAAGCATTGGCCCGACTCGTGCGCGCTGTCTGGAGAAGCTGCGGAAGATGCTTGAACGATGAATGCCGGCGAGCGCGATTTATTGAAGCAGACCTTTGAGAAATACTGGGCCGAGATCCGCGGCTCACAGCTCTACGCCGGCCAACCTCGCAACACACGATCCGGCGCGGGGGTGAATCTTGCGGAGGATGCCCTGCGACTCGCCACGGACGCAGCGGACGAAGAGCTGCTGCTCGAAGCCTGGCGCATGATGGCCTACAGCCTGTCCGCGGATGAGCGTTGGCTTGACGCGATTCCTTACTACGACAAGGCGATCAGCGGATACGAGAAGCGTGGCGAATATGCCTTTTCGGCGCGCCGGCTCCGCATCGGCTATGTCTCTGCACTCATGCTCGCCGGCCGCTATGACGATGCACTCGCCGCCGCTGCTGTGGCGGAGCATTGGCTGCAAGAGAGTGGCGACAAGGAAGGCTACGCCCGCCTCTGCACCAACATCGCAAACCTTCACCAGCGTCTCGATCAGTACCAGCAGTCGTGCGACTACTACGCGAAGGCTCTGGAAGTCTTCGAGTCGACAGGAGACCAGCGATCGGTCGCGTTCATCTATCAGAATCTCGGATATCCCCTGGGCAGACTGGACCGATTCGAAGAAGCAGAGGCCATGTACGTGCGCGCGGAAGAGCTCGCGGCACAGCTTGGAATGCCTGAGCTGGAGCTGCAAGCCAGCTACAATCGCGCCTATCTCTTCTTCCTGCGTGGTCGCTACAGCGACGCCTTGCAATTGTTTGCCCGCGCGCGGGCACACTTCAGAGACTCAGGCAGCCTTCTGCATTTTGGTTTGTGCGATCTCGACGAGTCTGAGATCTATCTTCATCTCAACATCGCCGGTGACGCTGCTGCCCTGGCTCGAAACGCGAGCGACCAGTTCAAGCGGATCGGCATGGTCTATGAGGAAGCGAAGGCCCTCGCGTTTCTCGGCGTTGCGCTGATGCAGATGAATCGATTTACGGAGGCGCTGGAAACATTCCGTCAGTCGCAGCAGGCATTTGCAAGGGAAGGTAACCAGTACTGGATCGCGGTTCTCGATCTGTATCGGGCCGATGTCTACCTTGAGCTCCAACGATACTGGGAGGCACACTCTCTCGCCGGTCAGGCGAGACAACGTTTTGAAACGCTTGGGATTCCTTCGCGCAGAATGCTCAGTCTCGTGATTCTGGGCAGAATTGCGCTCAGTCTGAACGACATTCACGCTGCTCAAAAATACATGCAGGAAATCGAGACGATCGCGGAACAGGATCGGATCGCGCTCCTGCGGTTTCCGTATTTCGTGCTGAGTGGGCAGCTCGCGGAACGAATGGGAGACTGGAAGCGTGCTGAGGGGGCTTTCAGCCTCGCTGCAGACGATCTCGAAATCCACCAGTCACGACTTCAGCAAGATGATTTGAAAGTCACGTTCCTTCGCGGGCGGAACGAAGTCTATGAATCCCTGGTTCGGCTCTGCCTCAATAACAATCCCGACCCTGTAGACGCGGCGTATTTCTGGTGCGAGCGTGCGAAGTCAAGAGGGCTTGTGGAATTGCTCTCGCACCACTTGCCGTCAGTGCAGCTTCGCGGGGAGCAATCTCTTCTCAAGCGCATTCATCGACTCCGTGAGGAACTCAATCTGCAATATGTGCGGTCGCGGCCGGAAGCTCGTCCGAATCTCTCCACCCCGGACTTTGATGCAGTTGTCCTCAAGGAGCAGGAACTGGCGCGCACTCTGCGTGAGGTCGCAGTATGCGATCCTGAATACGTGTCGCTGCAGCAGGTCAATCCGTTGAGACTTGCAGAAGTCCAGGAATTCATCCCGGCTCATAAGACGCTGGTCGAATACTTCATTACAGAGGACGAAGTCATTGCCTTCGTGATCACACGTGATGACTCGAAGGTCTTCAGACGACTCGCGCCTCCCGGGCGCATACGAACCCTTCAGGAGCGGCTGGCCTTCCAGCTCGAAAAGTTTCTGCTCGGGCAGGACTATCTAAACGCGCACTCCGCACGGATCCTGGAAGATACGCAACGGCACCTGAAATCTCTCTATGACGCGCTGTGGGAGCCGCTGGCTGCCGAGGTTCGAACGCCACAACTGACAATTGTGCCCCATGGGCTGCTCCACTTTTTGCCTTTCCACGCATTCTTCGATGGTGAGCATTACCTCATTGATCGGTTCGAGATCGCCTACGCTCCGAGCGCTTCCGTCCTGCGGTATTGCGCCGAGAATGCAGACGTTGTGGACGCGTCTCCCCTGATTGTAGGGGTCGCTGACGAACTGGCGCCTATGGTGGATGAGGAAGTCCGTCTGCTCGGAACGATGTTTGCCGGCGGCCGCGTGCTTGCGGGAGATGCGGCAACGCGCGCAGCCTTTTCCCAGGCGGCTCGAACCGCTTCGTTCATTCACATTGCGACGCATGCGAATTTTCGGCAGGACAATCCGATGTTCTCGAGCTTCAAACTGGCCGATGGTTACGTGACCGCTCTGGATCTGTTTTCCATGACCTGCAAGACCAATATGGTCGCCCTTAGCGGATGCCAGTCTGGACTTGCCGAAGTCAGTGGCAGTGACGATCTGCTGGGTTTGATCCGTGGGTTTCTGTATGCGGGCGCCCGATCCCTGCTGTTGAGTCTCTGGAGCGTTAATGATCAATCGACGGCGATGCTGATGGCCGAGTTCTACAGGGAATGGACCAGCGGGGCGAACCGGGCGAAGGCGCTTCAGAACGCGATGATCTCGGTCCGCCGGACGCATCCGCATCCGTTCCACTGGGCGCCGTTCATTTTGGTGGGGAAGGTCTAAGGAAATTTGAAATTGGAGAGTCCAGCATTGGAGATCGTAGATTGGACTGCAGGCCTGGGAAGTCCAATCTTCGACCTCCAATCTCGAATCTCCAATGCTGGACTCTCCGATTTCAAATTCTCTCGGTACCGAGAACGCTCCATGCCCCCTGTAGGAAAAAATTTCCCCCCCATGTATTTTGAGGCTCATCCCCCCGCCCTTTACCTGTGGAGGCAGCAATGCACCTGAGCACGGAAGAGACTCTGGATCTGATTGAGAAGAAAGCATCACAGGCTCAGACTGAGTTCTGGAACGCGCACATTCCGGGTTGTGCCGCTTGCAGCGCCCACATGCAGGCCTGGCAGGAAATCCGAGATCGGTTGCACAGGCACAATCTGGAGAGTGCTCCTGCCTTCGTGACCCATGCCGCGAATGCGATCTTCGAGCCTCGCAACGAGAAATCGCTGCGTGAGGTCATCGCGTCGGTTCTGTTTGACAGTTTTTCCCAGCCGGCTCTTGCGGGGGCTCGGGGATCTGCGGCTGCGAGGCAGCTGTTGCTGTCTGCTGAGCAGTTCGATGTTCACCTTCGGATGTCGACTGTCGGAACCCAACGTCGTATCGCGGGCCAGATTCTGTCGCGCGGTAAAGACATGGATCTGACCGGAGCACAACTTCACCTGCAGAGCGAAGGGAAACGCATTGAGACGGCTGTAGCCGATCAATTCGGAGAGTTCGAGTTTCTTGAAGTTGCCGACGGACCGTTGGATCTCGTGATCGAACTCTCTGACATAAAGATCAGAGGTACTCTGAATCTGGGTTAAGACGACCCAGTCACTGCGTTCGCGACTTTAAACATGGAGGTTTAAAGGTTATGACAAGATGTCGACTGATTATCGCGTTGCTTGGAGTGATCTGGATCACTTCGGCCGGTGTACAGGCCGTTAGCTCCGCTCCAGTGTCCGTTCCGGTGGTTGTGAAAGTACTGCCGGGCGCAAACCTGTCGCTGATTACCAACCTGCTTGGCGGGACGGTCATTGACACGATTCCCGAAGCCAACACCGTTCTGCTTAGATTGCCGGCCCTTCCCGTGCTCTCGCCTGTTCTTAAGCTTCTGGGCGTCGAGTGGATCGAACTGGATCGCGGTGTGTCACTGCCGGTGAATGGGCAATTCGGACTTCTCGATGTCCCCTGGAGCAGGGACCGTGACTGGTATGCTGCGCAGCCTGCCCTGCAATTGATCCGCGCTCAGGAGGCGCGGGAGTATTCCACCGGGCGTGGCCTGCTGATCGCGGACATCAATACTCGAGTTGACTATGGTCATCCCGCCCTCGCGGGACATCTGGGGGCAGGCTACGACTTCGTTGCGAATCGTTCGACGACCGTCGCTTATTTGAACGATGACCAATCGACCGCAGGATTCCTCGACGACGATCAATCGACGGCCGGATTTCTGGATGACGACCAGTCAACTGCCGGATTCCTCGATGGCAACGGCATCCGATTGCTCGACTCTCTGTTCGACAATGGTGGAGGCGCATCGGCTCACGGAACCTTCTGTGCCGGCCTCCTGGTCGCGGTAGCTCCAGATGCGACGGTAATGCCGCTTCGCGCCTTCGACGACAATGGAAATACGGATCTCTTCACCCTGGCGAAGGCCATCCGCTACGCGCGGAAGAACGGCGCGCAGGTCGTGAACATGAGTTTCGGCACCTTGTCCGACGCGAAGGTTTTGCGCGATGCGATTGAATACGCGAAAGCGGGCAATGTGCTGCTGGTGGCCTCTGCCGGAAACAATGACACATCCTCTCCGCAGTATCCAGCTGCCTACCCCGGGGTGATCGCAGTGGCGGCGACCGATCTGTTTGACCGCAAGGCGTCGTTCTCCAACTTCGGTGACTATGTGTTCGTCGATGCGCCGGGAACACACATCATCTCCGCAATTCCCGGAGGCGGCTACGGCATCGCCAGCGGCACCTCCTTCAGCGCGCCGATGGTTGCCGGCATGGCCGCCCTTATCCGGTCGCTTCGATACAACGACACAGTCACGGTTATCGCACAGTCCACGGTTCGCATTGATGGCAGCAATCCGAAATATTCGGGAAAGCTCGGCTACGGACGTGTCGATCTGCGCCGCGCTGTCCGCACTCGCTAAGGAGGAGATATGAGCGCAGTCATCGATCGAATCGACAGTTCGTTCCGAGTCGCTGAACTTGAAGATCGCGCGGCCCAGCAGACGCTGGCCATGGCAACGTCCCTGATTTCGCTGGTCGATCTTCGAGACAAGTACACCGGAGGACACAGCAGCCGCGTGGCGGGATACTGCCGTCAGATTGCTCTTCAAATGGACCTGGCACACGAGCAAACAGAGGAGATCGTCCTCGCGGCGGCCCTGCATGACATCGGAAAGATCGGCGTCCCGGACAGCGTACTGCTGAAGCAGGGAAGCCTCAGCGAGGAAGAGTTCGAATGGATCCGCAAACACCCGGAGTTTGGATGGATGGCGGTTCGCAATGTTGACGGCTTTCAGAATGCGAGCCTGATGGTTCTCCACCATCACGAACGCTGGGACGGCAATGGCTATCCTGGAAATCTCAGAGGCAGCGAGATTCCGCTCGGGTCCAGCATCATCGCGGTCGCCGACTCCTTCGATGCTTTAACGACGAATCGTCCCTATCGCATGGGGCGAACAGCAGAGGAGGCAATTCGCGAGATCTGTCGTTGCGTCGGCACGCAGTTCAATCCGGATCCTGTCCGGGCATTCTGCGATTCCATGCGGTAGGAGGGATTTTCATGCCCTGCGCATCCCTCACCCGCCGCTTCGCGGCACCCTCTCCCGAGGGGAGAGGGAAAGCCCGAAGGGCCGGATGAGGGATTGTCAGGATATCCCTGCTTTTTTGTGGCGACTGGAGTTGATATTGTTTCGCCCGTGAGTCGCCGTGAAGATTAAAGACATTCGCGCTACAACCGTTACGGTTCCTCTTGAAGCGCCTCTGCGTCATGCGAACGGCGTCCACTGGGGACGCTTCGTTCGAACCATTGTCGAAGTTGAAACCGACAATGGACTCGTTGGCCTTGGCGAAATGGGCGGTGGCGGAGAATCCGCTGAAGCGGCTTTCCGCGCCATGAAGTCTTACCTGGTCGGGCACGATCCTGCACGCCTCGAGGAAATGCGCTTTCTGATCGCCAACCCTACCGCCTCTCTCTACAACAACCGAACTCAGATCCTCGCGGCGCTGGAGTTTGCGTGTCTCGATATTCTCGGGCAGGCCTGGGGCGTTCCTGTTTCCGACATCCTTGGCGGCCGCGTTCGAGACCGGGTGAAGTTCGCGTCGTATTGCTTCTTTCGTTATCCAAATCCCAAAGACGGAACAGGCGAAGTGCGCACCATCGATCAGATGGTCCGGCATGCAAGGGAACTGCGAGAGAAGTACGGATTCACGACGCACAAGGTCAAAGGCGGAGTCTTTCCTCCCGACTATGAACTTGAAGCGTATCGTGCCCTTGCCGCTGCATTTCCTCAGGACTCGCTTCGGTTTGATCCAAACGGAGTGTGGTCCACAGAACAAGCCATACGATTCGGCCAGTCCATCGAGGACCTGAAGAACGACTATCTTGAAGATCCCGTGTTTGGTTTGAACGGAATGCGGCGCACGCGGGAAATGGTCCGGATTCCCCTCGCTACAAATACCGTGGTCGTGAACTTTGAACAGCTGGCGGCGAACGCGCTCAACACCGCTGTGGATGTGATACTTCTCGACACAACGTTCTGGGGCGGCATTCGAAGTTGCGTCAAGGCAGCCGGTATTTGCGAAGCATTCCAGCTTGGCATTGCCGTGCATTCCTCAGGGGAACTGGGGATTCAACTCGCGACGATGCTGCATCTCGGCGCGGTGCTGCCAAACCTTACCTTTGCAGCCGATGCCCACTATCACCAGCTGTCCGACGACATCATCGAAGGTGGATTGATGAAGTATGAAAACGGCGCCATCAGAGTCCCGACAACACCCGGGCTTGGCGTAAAGCTGAATCGCGACAAGGTTCGCCAGTATGCCGATCTGTACAAGAGACTTGGCGGCTATCCGTATGATCAGGATCCGGCTCGTCCCGGGTGGGCGCCACTGATTCCAAACGATCGCTGGGCTGATCCGGGCGATGCTCGCGCAGGTTCGATTCCTTATTGATATGAACAACCTTCTGGATATCCGTGATCGCGTGATCGTAGCAGCAGGCAGCACTTCCGGTCTTGGACGTGCGATCGCGATGGGTTTGGCGCAGCATGGCGCCATTGTCGTTCCGTCCGGCCGGCGCGAGGAGGAACTGACCGCGCTATGTCGAGAAATTGATGCGACCGGACAACGGACACTTTGCCGTACGAGCGACGTTCGCAACCGTGCATCGATTGATGGGTTGCGAGATGCAGTTCTCGAAAAATTCGGCCGTATCGATGTTCTGGTCAATGCCGCGGGAGTTACATTCAAGCAGCCGACCGTCAGCGTCTCCGAGGAACAATGGGCCGCGTTGATGGATACCGATCTCACTGGAGTCCTGAGGGCCTGCCAGTCCTTTTATGAACCGCTTAAGAACAGCAGGCGTGGAAGGATCATCAATATCGCGTCCCTCGGGTCGTTTCTCGCCTTCTTTCAGGTCGCGGCCTACGCGGCAGCGAAGACCGCCGTGCTGTCCCTGACACGAAGCCTGGCCTGCGAATGGGCAAGGGATGGCATTTGCGTTAATGCGATCGTTCCCGGCGTGTTCCCAACAGAACTCAACAAGAACCTGATTATGGGTACTCCGCGGGGAAACGAAATGCTGATGCGGACTCCAATGGGCCGGTTTGGAAAGGCTGAGGAACTCATTGGCGCTGCCATCCTTCTTGCATCGGAAGGCGCGAGTTTTATTACGGGGCAGACCATCGCGGTGGACGGCGGGTATCTTGCCTCGGGAGTGAATCAGTGAAATCCGGAGGTTCCATGCGAGCCGCGCTAGTCTTTATTCTTTTGGTTCTCTTTCCT
>Ga0068859_100000312_pt1 | contig 48531 bp, 52 predicted proteins | sample KBSSwiS22_FD_66585 | JGI IMG/M metagenome (GOLD analysis project Ga0068859, IMG submission 66585) | Switchgrass rhizosphere microbial communities from Kellogg Biological Station, Michigan, USA - KBS Switchgrass S2-2 | ecosystem: Host-associated > Plants > Roots > Rhizosphere > Soil ... | reverse complement strand
GCTCTCAGCCAAATCCAGCGCTGCGGAAATCCGCCAGCGGCTGAGGATCGAGGACGGCTCGGTCACCGCGAATGAGCCGCTTGCCGCTGCGATCCAGCGGGCGCAGCGCCGCTATGGGCTGGAGCCGACCGGCGCGCTGGGCGCGCGTACGCTGGCGGCCCTCAACGTGCCGGTCGGCGATCGCATCGCGGCGGTCATGGCCAATATGGAGCGCTGGCGCTGGCTCCCGCCGGAACTGGCGGTCGACCGCGTGCAGGTCAACATCGCCGCAGCCGTGCTGACGGTGTTCGAGGGTGACCGGCCGATCTCCTCGATGCGCGCCGTCACCGGCGGCCCCGGCAACGAGACGCCAATGCTCGTGTCCAACATTCATTCGATCGTCGTCAATCCGCCCTGGAACGTGCCCACTTCGATCGCGACCCGCGAGCTGTGGCCAAAGGGCCGTGCGGCGCTTCGCGCGCAGGGCTATACTATCGTGACGATGCCCGACGGCAGCGAGCGCATCGTCCAGCCGGCAGGGCCGAAAAGTGCGCTTGGCCGGCTGAAGTTCGATTTTGACAATCCGTTCGCGGTTTACCTGCACGACACGCCCTCGCGCGCCAAGTTCCAGAGCTATGACCGATTGGCGAGCCATGGCTGCATCAGGCTGGAAAAGCCGGTGCCGCTCGCCGAGCGGATGGTGCGCGATGACCCGGCGCTGGCCGGCCAGGTGCAGACGCTGATCGACAGCGGCAAGACGCAGCGGATCAAGCTGCCCAAGCAGGTTGCCGTCTACCTGCTGTACTGGACCGCCTTTGCCAGCGGCAACGGCACGATGAATTTCCGTGATGATCCCTATGGCTGGGACAAGTTGCTCGCAGCCAAGATCGATGAATCCATGCGCCGCGCACAGGCGGTTGTCAGCGCATCCAAGGAGCCCTGAAGTGACGACCCGTACCCCCTATAGTCTGATGGCACTTGCCGGTCTCGTCGTGCTGGCGGGCTGCCACACGAACACGTCGGACGAAGCGGCGTCGCAGAACAATGTCACGGAAGCGCCTGAAAACGAGTCGGTCGAGAAGCCCGACATCACCCAGCCGCCACGCGCGACCAATGTGGCCGAGGCTGCGGCAAACCAGATGGAGCCGCCTTCGATCAGTGAGGAGCAACAGACGCTGGATGACGCCGACGCCACCGGTTTGACCAGCAGGCTGCCCGACGAGAACGTAACGCCTCCGCCGCCTTCAGACGGCGCGAGCGGGATGGCGCGCCAACACTGACTGCGATCTGGAAAAATGGACAGTTTTGCGCTAAGCTGGCCACCATGAATCGCCGCGACTTCGTCAGCTACGCACTGTCCGGCTTGGGGCTCGCCGCCGTGCCGTCGATGCTGCGCGCTGCCTCCGGCACGACATTGCTCGCTATGCCGGGCCTTGCCACGAATGCGGCTCTTGGGCCGCTGCTGGAACGGGCCCGCGCGGCATTGGACGCCCACCCCGAGAGGTTAATGCTGCGCGACCGCGTCGCGCTGGCGGATTTCAGCGCCGCTTCGCACCAGTATCGGCTCCACATCGTCGACCTCGTCACCGGCCAGACGCTCTCTTATCTGGTTGCACACGGGCGGGGCTCCGACCCGCTGTTTTCCGGCTATCTCCAAAGCTTCTCGAACGAACCGGGTTCGCAGGCTACGAGCGAGGGCGCCTATCTCACGGGCGAGATCTATGATGGCACGCATGGCGTCTCGATGCGGCTTGTGGGCCTCGATCCGACCAATAATAACGCCGATAGCCGTGCGATCGTCGTTCACGCGGCCCCCTATGTGAGCGAGGATCATATCGCGATCTGGGGCAAGACCGGGCGCAGCGAGGGCTGTTTTGTCGTCGCCCCGCATCTCATCACCCAGTTTCTGGGGCTGCTCGGCCCCGGCCGGTTGCTTTACGCGGCCAAGGTTTGAATCTAGAACTTCCACCGCGAAGCCACGAACACGCTTCTTCCTATTCTGACACCAACGGGTCCCACCTGCAGTGTGTTCGCAATTGTGCCGAATTCCGCGTGATAGGCGTGAAGAAGATTTGATCCCGTTACCGACATTTCGAGATTGTCCGAAGCCGTGGGCCAGTTCCTCGATCGACATGTTGTTGAGATCGGGCGCTGCCTCGGCTCTGACGGACAGCGACAACGGGCCGCCTAGCGCCACCATCCAGCGATAGCTCCGCAGTGAATTCGCTGCCGATCAATTGACATCATAGCGTCAGCCCCTGCGCTCCCGACATCGCTGATGCCTTACCTGGACCTCACCACCAGCGCCCATTCCGCGCGACGGGTTCGTTCTGCGGCAAGTGGCAGCCGGACATCCGATGCTGCTCGTTCGGATGGGCTAGCCACATCATGAGACGCGAGATGGCTTCCGCACTCGGGCCGGCTCCAAGGCGTTGGTATAACCCCTTGAAACGCATGGTGAGCCCTGCTGGATTCGAACCAGCGACCTACTGATTAAAAGTTTCCCGGCACGGCTATTGGCTAGAATTGACCATAGTGGGAAATGCGCGGAAACCCTTGACATTATGAGCGCTTGACCATTAGCCTGAGTTGAAATCGATGGGCAAGAGTGGGTGAATGTGTTTCCCTCGTGTTGCCCTAGGCGGGATTTGGGCTAATGGACAATCGGAAGGTCAAGCTCACCAAGACGGTGGTGACGAACGCCCAGCCGGCCGAGCGCGAATATATGATCTGGGATTCGCGGGTTGCTGGCTTCGGTCTGCGAGTGCGCCCGAGCGGGTCGAAGTCCTTCGTGTTCGTCTATCGCAGCGCCGGTGGCCGCGCCGGCAAGGTGCAGCGCGTCACCATCAAGGCGGACCATCCCGATGTAGCATTCGGGCGCGCGAAGGAACTGGCTGGCCAGCACCATGGCGGTCGCGATCCTGTGGCGGAAAGGCAGAAGGCTGACGAGGCGATCCAGCGCGTGCGTCGGACCCTGAGCGTCGCGCAGGTGCTCGATCGCTTCGTCGCGGAGCACGCGAAGCTCAACCTCAAGGAAAAGACGTGGCGTGAATACGAACGACTGGTCGAGAAGGCGATCACCCCTGCGATCGGCAAGATAAAAATCGACGCCCTGACGCCGGTCGATGTGCGAGGCATGTATGAGGGCCAGCGGGCGACGCCGACGCAGGCGACGCTTGCGGTTAGAGTGCTCTCAAGCGCCATGAGTTGGGCCGAGGAAGCCGGCCTGCGCCCGCCGGGCAGCAATCCGGCGCGGATCAGGCTCAAGGGGACGCGGCGTCGCGAGAGGCTATTCAGCGACGTCGAGGTCTCGCGCCTGCAGGCTGCGATCACGGCGCTTGAGAGCGAGGAGAAGATCGGACGGACGGTCGCGATGGGGCTGCGGCTCTTGTTCGCGACCGGATGCCGCGGTGGCGAGATTTGTCAGCTCGAATGGCAACACGTCGATCTTGAAGCGGGTGTGCTGCGCTGGCCGGACTCCAAAACGGGGCATCTTGAAAAACCAGTCGTGTCCGAGGCTCGTGCCCTTCTCAAGAAAGCCGATCGGATCGTCGGAAGTCCATGGGTCTGTCCGTCGCCCAGCATTCCCAAGAAGCATCTGCGCATCGAGACGCTGGAGGCCGGCTTTGAGCGGGCGATGAAGCGCGCCAAGGTTGTGGCAAATGAGCGTGCGAGCCTGCATTTGATCAGGCATTGGTTCGCCAGCCGAACCTATACGGACCCCAACATTCCGCTTCCGCTTGCGATGCGGATCGTCGGCCATACCTCCGTCGCAACAGCTGTGAGATACAGCCATGCTGGACCCGAGCAGGTCGCAAAGGCCGCGCGTGAAGCCGCGACGCGCCGTACGCGTGCCGTCCGGGAGGCGGGCAAGCGCGGCAAAGTCGTGCCAATCGGAACCGCGAAATGAGCACGGAGCCGGCCGAGCGCGCCAAGTCGGCGGTGCGCGAATTCTTGGAACGGGTGAAGGATCATTTCGACCCCAAGATCGTCGACGATGCGCAAATTGCGGTGTTTCGTGCTTCGGTCATGTCAGGCGAGAGGAATCCCGAGCGTCCGGAGAGCGCCGAAGGGATGACGCCCGCACAAATGCAGGAAGCCTATCGTGAGCACCCGGATCGGGCCTCATATGACGACGGCAAGGGCGCGACACTGGTCGAAAAGGCTGCGCATGATGCTCTCGCGGCGGCGGCGCTGACTGAGATCGCCGTCGAGATCATCCAACGCGGAGAGCCCCTGCCCCCGAACCTTCGAGAATTCGTCGTCGCCCGCCTGCAACATCGTCCGACTGGCAAGCAAGGCCGACCGCGCAATCAACCCCGCGACACGCTCATAGCCACCGCCGTGGCGCTGGCGAGAGAGGCTGGATTGCGTCCAACGCGCGATGAAGCCAGCCGAGACAGAGAAGGCCGGGAGAGCGGTTGCTCGATCGTAAGCGCCGCGCTGGGCGAGTTGGGCCACCCGGTCACAGAACGCACCATTCAGAACATTTGGGGCAAGCACAAGCACATGGACCCTGCCCGGAATTGAAATTTATTGTTGGGCCATGACCTGCCCCATTTTACCAATCATGGTCCTCTCCTCTCAAGTTGAGGACGCGATCAATGGATCAGGCAGACCAACTCTTCGATACCGAAAAGGCGGGCGAATATATCCAGAAACCGCCGGCCACTCTTGCTTGGTGGCGCGTCGTCGGGCGCGGCCCGCGATATTTGAAGATCGGCCGGGCGGTCCGCTATCGCAAGTGTCACTTGGACGAATTTTTAGAGGCTGCGATCCAGTTTCCAGCGCACAGTGACGATGCGGCCTGATCGGCGCAGCAACAGCCGCAGACAGGACGTAAAAGAGCGCCTGAATTCATCTCACCACCACGGCAGGACCACAAATAAAGGGGATCATTCTATGTCCTGCCCCACTCGCCGCATTGCCGCTATCCGGAGCCGCCACCAGTCCGGTCAGGCGGAGGGCGGAGATGCCTGATCTCCGCGTCGAAATGGCCGCTGCGGCGCGCCATCTGGCCGAGACAGATGGAAAGGTGGCCGAGGGGCTCGGTATCGCGAACTGGCGCGACCTTATTGCTCGCGGTCTGATCGGGATCGCGTGCGGCGCGATCGGGCGCGGCGACCTTTTCACGCCAGCTGAATTCGGCCATGGCCCGGTTCACCTCATCGCCGGTGCCATAGCGATCGGCGGGATCGTCGACTATGCCGCCTTTCTTCCGCAGCGCCCGGAACATTGGGGATTGCGGACCGGGGACGGGCAGTTTCTCGGGCCCGACGATGTCCGCCAAGCGATTAAGGGGTACGGCTGGGGGCCTGATCTGGCGACGCTGCACTTGCACGCTACGCCTCTAGCTTGGTTGCAGGCCGAGGGGGAAGGTTGCGTTGTTATCGACGGCTTTGGGTCTGATACCGGCTTTCTCTTGCGTGAAGTCGAGAGGATCGCCGTACCAAACCCGGCTTTTGGACGCGCCTTGCGTCGCCAGCTCATGCCGCCGCTTAGGTTGCCGGAAATAGTGGTAAATGGGGGGACCAATGGCGCGCGCACTTGCCGATGATAGCAGTGGGACGGCTTTGAACGGCAAGGCCAGCAGCAGCGCCCTAGACGGGGCAAGCTTGCTCAACAAGCTTAAGGCCTTCATCGCGCGCTTCGTCGCATACCCAAGCCCTGATGCGTTGGTCGCCCATGTCCTATGGATCGCGCACTCGCACATCATGGATTCTTGGGAGTCGACGCCGCGCATTGCCTTTCTGAGCGCGGAGCCCGGCAGCGGCAAGTCGCGCTGTCTTGAGGTGACGGAGCTGCTGGTTCCGCGCCCTGTGGAAGCGGTCAACGTCACCCCGGCCTATCTCTTCCGCAAGGTCGCCGCCGACGAGGGGCGGCCGACAATCCTATTCGACGAGATTGACACCATCTTCGGGCCAAGAGCCAAGGACAACGAGGAAATCAGAGGTCTGCTTAATGCCGGGCACCGCAAAGGTGCCGTCGCCGGCCGTTGCGTAGTTCGCGGGAAGATCATTGAGACCGAGGAAATTCCCGCCTATTGTGCAGTGGCACTGGCAGGGCTGGGCGACCTTCCTGACACGATCTTCACCCGCTCCGTCGTCATCCGAATGCGCCGTCGAGCGCCCGACGAGGTGATAGAGCCATTCCGTCGGCGAGAACATGCGCCGACTGGCGAGGCTCTCCGGGATGAATTGGCCGCTTGGGCGGCACAGATCGAGCCATCCGTCACCAAATTCTGGCCGGCCATGCCGCCCGGTATCGCCGATCGAGACGCGGACGTTTGGGAGGCTCTTCTAGCGATAGCGGATGCAGCCGGGGGAGTCTGGCCGGAGCGTGCTCGTGTTTCTTGTGTTTCGCTTGTTTCGCTTTCCAAGGTGGCCACACCCAGTTTGGGCATAAGGCTCTTAAGCGACATCAAATTGGTTTTTGACGATCGGGAGAACGTGGGGACGGACGAGCTTTTGACCGCGCTCCACAGCCTCGACGAAGCCCCATGGGGAGACATTAAAGGAAAGCATCTGGATTCCCGTGGATTAGCCCAACGTCTGAGAAAATACGATATCCGGCCCACTCAGATACGAATTGGTAGTGTCACCATGAAGGGATACCGCCGCGTCGACCTGCATGATGCATGGGCGCGGTATTTGGGACCGCCTACCAGTGAATGCGAAACATCCGTAACATCCGAAACCGCCTCACCACAGCACTAAGGCGAAATGGGCTGCCACACGCACGCACCGCCTCGCGATCTTTTTCTCATGGCGAGGCAACGCCATCGCCTTCCAATTCATAATCAGTAGGCCTAACTTGCAATATCCCAAAAAACGTGGATTATTACGCCATACTGCTAGCGATTCTCGCTATTGGGAAACACTGGGGCAACACGGGGTGCCAAAAAGGGATCAGAAATTGAGCGGGGAGCGTGCCGACATCGTGGAGCTACCATCGCGCCAGCGCAGCGCTGTCAGCAACGGCAGTAGGCTGTTCGTGCAAGGCGATGGCAGTAGCGCTTGGTCTAGGCGCTTCCGCGATTTGGCGGCTCAGCACGCCGCTGATCTTGGCGGCCTCGTGATTTTGTCCGAAGCGCAGCAGAGCCTGATCCGCCGCGTGAGCGCAATTGAGGTTGAACTTGAGCAGATGGAAGGCCGCATGTCGAAGGGCGAGGCGGTCTGTCTTGACGGCTATACCCGCGCCGCCGGGCATCTTCGTCGGCTGCTGGAAAGTCTCGGGATTGAGCGCCGCGCTCGCGATGTGACGCTCGGCGACTTGCGCGCCTATCTCAAGACGAAGGCAGCAGCGCGATGACGCTCGCGGTGGATATCGACGCGGCGCTGCTCGACCCCAATCTGCTCGGCGCTGGCCTCGGCGATGCTGTGAGCTGGGCGGCGTGGATGTCGGTCCTGAAGGCGGCAAACGGCATCCCGCTTAGCGGGGTCGAGCGTCGCACCTTCGGCACACTCGCGGGTGGCAGGAAGCCGCCGGCATCCCGTGTCCGGGAGCTTTGGTGCTCGGCCGGCCGGCGATCGGGCAAGTCCAAGATGGCAAGCGCTATCGCTGTCTATGAAGCGCTGTTGAGGGACAATCGAGGCCGTTTGTCGCCCGGTGAACGGGGCTTCGTTTTATTGCTCGCGGCGAGCCGCAGCCAAGCCGCCGTTCTGTTCAGCTATTGCCTCGCCTACATCGAAAGTTCGCCCTTGCTGCGACAACAGATTGAGTCGACCACGCAGGATGAAATCCGCCTGCGGGGCGGCGTGACGATCGCGGTTCATCCGAACTCGCACCGCACAATTCGAGGAAGAACCCTACTCTGTTGTATCTGCGACGAAATTTCTTTCTGGCGCGACGAAAGCTCGTCGACGCCCGACATTGAGGCGGTTCGAGCGATATTGCCGGCCTTGAGCACGTCACAGGGCCAACTGATTGGGATTTCGAGCCCATATCAAAAGCGCGGTGTGCTGTTCAGTCGTCACCGTGATCACTACGGCCGCGATTCAGACGTACTTGTCATTCAAGCGAGCACAGCGGCGCTCAACCCGGTGCTCGATCGAGCGGTGATCGACAATGCGATGCGGGATGATCCGATAGCGGCGATGTCTGAATGGCAGGGCGAATTCAGGAACGATCTGAGCGCATTCCTGAGCGACGAGCTGATCGACGCCGCGATTGACCCGGACAGGCCCTTGGAAATCGAGCCGCGAGCGGGGCTGAGCTACACGGCATTTTGTGATCCCTCGGGTGGCAGGGGCGACGCTTTCGGGCTCTGCATCGGGCATAGCGAAAACGGACGGTTCATCGCCGATGTGGTGCGGGGCCGGACGTCGCCATTCAGTCCGCCAGTGGTCGTGCAGGAATATTCGCAGTTGGCGCGCGAATATCGCTGTAGGTGCATCCATGGCGACAATTATAGCGCCGAGTGGGTAGCCCAATCGTTCCGCGATGCGGGTCTACAATACAAGCGGGCCGAACTGGCGAAGAGCCCGATCTATCTCGAATGCCTGCCGATCTTCACGCGCGGCGGAATATCGATCCCCAACCATTCGGCGCTGATCCGAGAACTCCGCTTGCTGGAACGCCGAACCGGGGCGGGCCGCGATCGGGTCGATCACCCGTCCCACTGCAATGACGATCACGCGAACGCGGTTCTGGGCTGCGCATGGCTCGCGATGCGCAAGCCGAAATTCCAGCGGCTCGGCGTGGGCTCGATCAATGTCGGCGAGGCTCGCGCTGTGCGGCCAGCCGGCGCAGGCATCTATTTTTGAGGGAGGCGGACAATGGGAATTGCAGAAATCTCGGCGATGATAGGCGGCGCGGCCGAGCGGTTAGGGCTGATGAAAAGCGGTGTCGCGAATCTGGACGGCCGGATCGCACGATTGGAAGCCGAACGCAAAACGGCCGACCCGAGCCGGGCGTGGTCGATCGCGCAGGAAATTCGGAATCTGACCGAGGAAAGGATGGCCGGCGCGGAACTGCTCAACGAGGCCGAGCGCCGCGCGGCTGAGGGGCAAGCAACATTCCGCATGGCGGAAGATGCGGCGATGGCTAATCTCTCGAAGATCAGCAGCGCCTGCACCGACGCCGCGCGTCGTCTGGACGCGGCGCTGCGCGAGGCAGCCGGAGCGATGACCGATCTGGAAGCCGCAGCGTCGCCGTTGGACCTGACGCTTCTACCGTCCGGCAGCTTACAGCGTCGTCTTCGTATGAATTGCGTGTACGATGCGGTGCGCGCGGCCTTCGCTGAGCGCCTGAGTCCTGTGGAATCTCGATTGGAGCGCCAATCGATGGCGGAGCAGATAGTCCTGCTGCTCGGCGTGGCGCGCGAAAATGCGGGCCGGTTGAAACGTCGGCGGCAGGAGGTGGCGTGATGGGACGCACTCGTATTATTCACGAACTGACGCTCGACAAGATCGCGGCGGTTGATTTCCCATGTCAGGAGGGAGCCGTGGCCACCATCACGAAGCGCGCTCGGACTGGCGATTGGCAAAATAGGGAGGAGGAGCGAAACGAAATGGGCTGCGAGGATTTCACTGCGAAGGTCGCGTTTGTCAGGAAGCGCGACGGCCTCTCCCGCACTGAGGCGCTCAGCGCCGCCGCGCTGGAGTTTCCCGACGAGCTAGTTGCCTACCGCAAGGCTGCCTCGCCCGACCTCGACGCGCCGGATCAGGATGCGCTCGCCCGCCAGCAGGCCCGCCAAGTCTACCACGATCGAGTCCGCGCCGTTGCGGCCTCGCGCGGCATCCCGCGCCATATCGCGATGGCTAAGGTTAGCTCTGAGCAGCCTGACTTGCATGCACAGGCATTCGGCTGATCGGGCACGGTTGGGGGCGTTGCTCGCGTCTCTCGCGCTGTCCCGAGCCCACAGGGCGGTGGCATCGTAACACCCTGAGCCGGCGGCGGCGGGCTGCAGTCTCGCCGCGCGGTCGGGCCCGGCGGGCGTGGCTCCCTGCGCCCGCCGGACACCAACCAGTAGGTTTAGGGCATTTTTAGGTCGAATGTCTGAGATGGGTGGTTTGCGGACAGGCTGCTTCTGATGGACATTCATACATTGGCTGACATACTACACGTGCGAATATACCAAGCTGCTCGCCACAAAAGGCCAACCTGTCATAGATGTTCAAAGATGTTCCTGCGCAGGTTTGGCTGCTGATCGCGATCGCGGCGATCGCCTATGCGCCAGCCGTTTACGTTTATAGGTTTTTGGCACATTCGCCCGCCCGTCGTGACATTACGCGACTATCCGAAGACCTCAGTTGGCGGACATTGCGGCAGTTTGGTCTCAGTATCGCAATGCTTGGGGGGCTTGTTGCGCTGGCAGTTTTTATTTTTACTCCTGCGGCTGCGCAGTTTGCTCGTTCGCCAAGTTTCATGCCCCTCCTCATGGGAGCAATTGGCGCATGGGCGTTAAGCTCGGTGCCTAGGGGGTTGGCGGCAGGTCAAGTCCAGCCATTCGTCCGGGGGATTAGCAGCACCTTCGAACGCGAGATGCAGCCGAAGCGATTTTGGGCGTCGATCAGTTGGAACGCGATCTTTGGCTGTCTCTGCATATGGCTGGCATATGTGACGCTTAGGGACGCGCCGGACGAAGCGCTGAAGGCTAGGTGTTACGACTGGAAAACGACGCACACCCCGCAAGAGGAGCTTTCCGCATGCAACGAGCTGCTCCGGAAGCGAGATGATCAGAGCAATGATTACGCCGATATAATATCGGCTAGAGGATATGCCTATCATCGCGCTGGGGACTATCGTCGCGCGCTTTCCGATTACTCGACAGCTCTCCGCGTCGATGGAGACAACTCTTACGCATTATACAATCGCGGACTTATCTATCACGGTCGCGGAGACTACAAAGAGGCAATCGCAGATTACAGCCGCTCTATTGAGTTGCGCCCTGAGAACGCCGATGCATACATTAACCGAGGCACGATATATCTCGACACGGGCCGGTTCAAAAAATCCATTGCTGACCTGACAAAGGCTCATGAGCTTGACCCACGAAACCCAGGCCCGCTCGCCATCCGAGGAATGGCGCACGCTTGGAGATATGACCTCCAGCGCGCAAGGACAGACTTTGCCGCCTTGCGAGCTATTGACCCCAGAAACCCAGTTTTAATGCAGGGAGACGCACTTCTGAAAATGAATGCGGGTGATCTTACTGGGGCAATTCAACATCTCACAGCAGCACTCAATCGCGATCCAAAGGATGCGTGGTCACTGCGAATGCGGGCTGATGCATACCGACAGCTTGGCGAAGCGGAAAAGTCGCGGGTAGACACTGATCGATTGGCCCTATTGGCTAAAAACGGCAAATAAGACTGCGTTGCTCGACCCGGTAGCAAAAGCCTTCGTTCCATGTGCCTAATTTGCGCCGCAGAATGCCGATGGGAATGTCCGCTAACAGGTCGCAGCGCCCGGCTCTCAAACGGCAATAAGGTCGTCGATTCACGACATAGGCCCCCAGCGGACGGCAGCCCTCGGGCGTGGACTCCCTGCGCTCGCCGGGCATGTCTCCTACTCATCGGCTGCCAGAACCATACTAGCCATGATTGCTACGATGATCGCGCTGTGCCACCGCTGCCGCCGCCGCATTCGAGCGTCTGGGACGAAGGACCGCCTTAAGCGCTAAGTCCACCGGTGCCACCAGAGAGCACACCGGTGGTTAGTCAAAGAGGCTGCGCTCACCACCGGTGACTTTAGATTCGCCACCGGTGGCGACCCTCCACGCCGACAAGTTGCCCAGCTTATCGGGTACGCGCTCGATCAGGTTCCGCTTTGCCAACCGGTAGAAGACTTCCTTCATTGTGTTTTCGGAACGAATGCCGGTGATCTCGCGGCCCGCCCGATTTGAGATTTCTTCATGTGTTTTGAGGTATTCCATGACGGCGTCTTCTGGGGAGCCAAGGGGGGAATGGTCGAGGTAAACCACGACAGAGTTATCTGTTTCTTCCAGCTCGGGAATCTTCAGGCGTAGCTTTTTCATGGCTTCGAAGGCCGTGTTTAACCCCTCTCCCACGTCCTTGTTTGGGGCGTTGGGGAACTTGGTCATGATACGGATCAGCTTGGGATTCCGAGCCGACTGGGTAATCAGGAAGTTTTGGAGCGTGACGTGGCCTGGTAGGCGCCCGGGGCTTTCGACCTCAATTCGATTATCATAGATCCGAATCTGAATATCCGCCGGTATGCTGTAATCGCGGTGCAGAACCGCATTCGTGACAATCTCGTGCAAGGTTTCTTCTGGATAACTGATCTTCTCTAGCCCCCGCAAGCCAAGCTTCTTGATGTCTTCGACGAGCTGTTTTGTGGTCTCGACTGCCTTTGCAATCAGGTCATATGCGCAACCTTCAATCGTGAGGGGGTCAAACGCCAGCGTCTCGCGCGTGCCTTCCTCCTCTCGCGATTTATAACGGAAAATCTTGATTGCCGACCGCTTCGGCAATGCTGCTTGCGGTTCATCTGCGAACAACAAAACACATGCAACGGTGGGCTTGCGGAGCGAAATCAGAAACTGGCTCTCAAGCCATTGGTCCGGTTCAGCGCTCGGAACTACTTCAAGCATGAAACCGATCATCGTCGCGCTGTTGGTTACGATCTTTTCCGGTATCGCGAGCGTCTCATCCTCGAATGTGACAACGCCTTTGTCCAAGCGGAGGCGTTGAAGCCCTTCCTCTGTATCGACGGGAAGATTTTGTGCGCCACTTCGCTTGAATGGTCGTCCGTCCGTTGAGTGTATAATGTCCTTGGTCTTGGGAACCGTTAGGTGAAGAACGTACCCGGGCTTGCCTTCACATCGCAAAAAGACCGCGTTGAAGTGATTTCCTAGCTGCCCGAGGGTTTCAAGTACTTGGAAGAAGGCATTGGCGGCCTCCATGTCGGGGAAGCCGACCCACTCCCGCAACTTGGAACCATCTGACTGTTCGGTTTCAGCGATGCCGAGAAAGATTTCGCCGCCCGCAGTGTTAGCGAAAGCTGAAACGCTTTGGGACATTTTTGCAGGCTTCAGTTCGACCCGCTTCACGTCGAGGTAGTGGCCCTCCTCAATGAGTAGAATCGTTTCGGCTTCTTCAGGCGGAATAGTTTTCAAGTCAGCCATGCATCCCCCACCGGTGGTCAGCGAGAATTAGGTCGCATTACCACCGGTGAGTCAACCGGACGGGTAACGCCCTATTTCAAGGGGCGCGCAAATCCTTCGTGGGCAACAAATCCGCCCGGTGCTGCCCTAGTGTTGCCCCGGAGGAGTCCGGGGCAACACTAAATTAGCGGGTGGCAGCAACTCCCTGTATTTCAGGGAGTTTTGGTGAGCCCTGCTGGATTCGAACCAGCGACCTACTGATTAAAAGTCAGTTGCTCTACCAACTGAGCTAAGGGCCCCCTGTGCCATGCGGGGCCGTCCCTACCGGGGGCCGGGGGTGCGGTCAACCGGCTTTGCCTTGGCGAGCCTCGCGGCAAGGTGGGCGACGCGAAGGCCGCTCACCGGATCGCGCCACCGCGGCGCCACTGCGCGGAGCGGGCCGAGCACAAAGCCGCGTGTCCGGAAAGCGGGATGGGGGACCGAGAGGCGGTTGCCGGCGAAGATACCGCCGCTCCACAGCAGCATGTCGAGATCGAGCGTGCGGGTGCCCCAACGCCGTGCACGGCGACGCCTTGCCGCCAGTTCCAGCATCTGAAGATAGCCGAGCACTTCCATCGGCTTTTCGTCGGTTTCGATCAGGGCGACCGCATTGGCATAGGTGCGCTGTGACGGGCCGATCGGGCGGCTGGCGATGACCGGCGATCGAGCAACGAGGCGGAATGGCCGCCGATCCAGCGCCGCGAGCGCCGCCGCGACAATTGCACGCGGACCAAGTCCACGGGAGAGTGGCTGGTTCGAGCCGATCCCGATCGCATAGCACCATTTAGGCGCGCCGCTCTTGCGCTTCTTGCGGCCTGCTTTGCTTGCCTTGCCCATAGCCACGGGCCTATCGCGGCACCATGACCCTGACCAGCCCTGAATCGCTGCCTCGTGTGAGTCCCTTTCCCGACACGGAGCCACCGCGCGATTGCCCGCTCTGCCCCCGCCTGGTCGCCCTTCGCGCTGAATGCCGTGCCGAGTATCCCGGCTGGTGGAATGCGCCCGTCCAGGCCTTTGGTGATCCTGCAGCGCGCATCGCGATCGTCGGCCTTGCGCCCGGCAAGCATGGCGCGAACCGGACGGGCCGGCCGTTCACGGGGGACTATGCTGGTGAGTTGCTGTTCGCGACCCTGGCGAAGTTCGGGTTGGCGGAGGGCGCCTATGAGGGGCGGGCCGACGACGGGCTGACGCTGCGCGACATCATCATCGTCAATGCCGTCAAGTGTCTGCCCCCGCAGAACAAGCCGACGCCGGAGGAAATACGCACCTGCCGCCAGTTTCTCGACGGGCAAGTCGCCGCGCTGCCGAATGCGCGCATTTTCATTGCGATGGGACAGATCGCGCATCAGTCGGCGGTCAAGGTGCTGGGCGGCAAGCTGCCCAAGGCGCGCTTCGGCCATCTTGCCGAACACCGCATGCCGGACGGGCGCCGCCTGATCGACAGCTATCATTGCAGCCGGTACAACCAGAATACGGGGCGGCTGACAGCGGATATGTTCGAGGCGGTATTTGCGCGGGCGGTCGCCTTGCGCGATGCGGTGGTTTAGAGCCGCTTCAGATAGCTGCTGGTCGATACATCCGGCGCACCGTCCAGCGCGCCCATCGATCACGCCCTCGCAGCCCGGCAAGGGGCGCACCGCATCGGCGAGCCTGCTCACGGCGCTTTCGAGATCGGGTTCCTAGCCTGCTTTGGTGTTGAGAATTTATGTCTGCACAACACTGATGCGTCGCGCCCACCGTTTCAGATATCTTCTGCGATTCGCCCGTAAAGCTCCGGTCTCCGGTCGCGGAAAAACCCCATGCCGGCGCGATGCTTGCGCGCCTGCTCCAGGTCCAGCGTCGCCACGAGCGCTCCGGCCTGCCGCTCGTCCACGTCCGCGACGAGGTCGCCCCATTCGTCGCAGATGAAGCTGTGGCCATAGAATTTCTGGGACCCCAGCGGCCCGTCCTCCTCGCCGATGCGATTGGCGGCGATCACGGGCATGCAGTTGCTCACCGCGTGGCCCTGCATCGCGCGGCGCCACATGCGGCTGGTGTCGAGATCGGGATCATAGGGCTCTGACCCGATCGCAGTCGGATAGAACAGCATTTCGGCCCCCATCAGCGCCATGGCGCGCGCGCTTTCGGGATACCATTGGTCCCAGCAGATGCCGACGCCAATGGTGCCGTACCGGGTCGGCCAGACCTTGAAGCCCGAATTGCCGGGCCGGAAATAATATTTCTCCTGATAGCCGGGACCATCGGGAATATGGCTTTTGCGATAGACGCCCATCAGGCCGCCCGCATCGTCGATCATGGCGAGCGAGTTATAATAATGCTGACCGTCGCGTTCAAAGAAGCTGGTCGGGATGTAGACGCCGAGTTCGGCGGCGAGGGCCTGCATGGCCACGACAGCGGGGTGTTCGGCCACGGGCCGTGCATTGGCGAACAGCGCCTCGTCCTGGGTCTTGCAGAAATACGGGCCTTCGAACAGTTCGGGCGGCAGGATGATCTTCGCGCCGCGCGCGGCTGCCTTGCGTATATGTTCGTCGACCTGGGCGATATTGTCTGCCTCGTCGTCGGAAAAGGCGAGCTGGAGGGCGGCAACAGTGACCTGAGTCATGGCGGTTATCCGAGTGATGGCATTTGCTGGCTGCAGCAGTGGAAGCTGCCGCCGCCCCGCAATAGGGCATCGGAGGGCAAGCCGACAAGCGTCCGGCCGGGAAAGAAGGGCCGCAGCGCCTCGATCGCGGCCATATCATTCGGCGCGCCATATTGCGGCACCACAACCACGGCATTGGCGATGACGAAGTTCATGTAGCTGGCCGGCGCGATCTCGCCGTCGATCAGATAGCGGCCAACCGATGGCATGGGTGCGACCTCTATGCCGTGAGCGCGGGCGCGGGCGGCGGCGTCGGCATAGATGGCGGCATTGGGATCGTCGGCGGAGGTCGCTTCGGGGACCGCTAGAACGCCGGGGGCGACGAAGCGGGCGAGATTGTCGACATGGCCGTCGGTATGGTCCGCGATCAGGCCATCGCCCAGCCACAGCATGGTGGTAAGCCCCAGCGCCTCGCCGAGCCGCCGCTCCACGTCCTGCCGGTCGAAGCCGGGGTTGCGATTGGGGTTGAGGAGGCATTGCTGCGTGGTGACGAACAGGCCGGTGCCATCGGTGTCGATCGCGCCGCCCTCGAAGATCCAGTCATGATGCCGGACGGGCAGGGGCGTCGTTGCCGCCAGCCGCACACCGATATCGGCATCGCCGGCCATGTCGAACTTGTCGCCCCAGCCGTTGAAGTCGAAATCCGCGAGCAGGGGGCGTCCGCGCTCGACTATGCAGATCGGCCCGGTATCACGCAGCCAGATGTCGCCAAAACGCTCGACCAGCACGGTGACGCCCTTATCGACCAGTAATCGGGCCATCTGTGCATCGGCCTCCGTTCGCGCGACCAGCCGCACCGCCTCGCCCGTATGCACGGCGTTGGCAAAGGCCGCGACCTGCCGCTGCGCCTCGCCAAGGAGCAAGGGCCATTCAGCGGGGTCGCCGGGAAAGCCGATCCAGAACCAGTCATGGGGGCCCCATTCGGCGGGCATGGAGATGGTCATGGCGCGGCCATAAGGGGCCGGCCGGCAAGGAGCAAGATTGGATGACCCTAAAGGGCGTCGGGACGCTTGCGCCCCACATCCTTCCAGGGCTGGCCGGTCCAACGCTCGAATCGGTCCTTGAACCGCCAGAGCAACGCAACCCTGCGTTCGGCGATGCCGGGCAGGCTTGCGATGTCGAGGCCGGTCCAGGGCAGAAAGGGATTCCGCCGGGCATAGGCCCAGATTTCGACCCGCACGCTTGGGCGAGCAGCAGGGCCCCGCGCGTGGAAGCCAAACATGTCGGCAACGATCAATGTGTTCGCCGGCACCGCGAAGGCGGTCGGCTCCGGCAGTCCCAGCTGCGCCAGCTCCTCTTTTCCGATGCGGAGCGAACCGCGCGCGGACAGCCGGTCAACATGCGCCGGCGCCTGCAGCGCCTTGGCGTGATCCCAGGCGAGGCGCTGCGCGGTCAGCCGATGCGCGCCCGCGACATAATTGAGAGGGCCGTCCTCCGGAGCGACGTCCGTAAGGAACAGCCAGGCCTTCATGCTGGGATGGAAAGCGTCGGCATGGAGCGTGTTTTGCGGGTCGGCATCTGGTCCCGCCTGGTGGGTCAGGATCGTCTGGATATAATAGAGCGGCTCGCTTCGTGAGCTGGCGACATAGCGCATGAGGCCGCGCCAGCGTTTCGACCGCAGCAGCTGGGCCAGTTCGGGAATGGCGCGCAGCATGGTGCGATCGACGGCGATGCGGCGGGTCACCGCATGACCCTGTGCCATTTCGCGCGCTGGCCAGGCGCGATCGAGCAATGCGCGGCGCATCCTGTTGAAGGCGTCCGGCGGCAGCACGTCGCGCCATTCGACATAGCCCTGCCGCGCGAACGCAGCCCGATCTTCAACGGAGACGCCGCCCGACAGCAGCCAGCGGCGCCAGCTGGTCAGGGCGTGGGCGCCCCGCAGCCGGAGCCGGTGAAGGCCCAGGCTGTTGAGTCGCCGCGAGCCGATAATCGGGTTGTCGGCAAAAGACTGAGCACCCGTGAAGAGCTGAGCAATCCAGAGCGGCCAGCGCAGGATCGTGGAAAGGCGTGGCGGCATGGTTCCCCTCGTTTGCACATGATGTCGTTCAAGGGCAATGCTTCCCGACCCGGTCTGTGACGCGAAGGAGCATGAAAAAAGGGCAGCCCCGACGGGACCGCCCTTTTTTGTGTCATGTGGTCCCCGAAAGGATCAGCGCGAATAGAATTCGACGACCAGATTGGGTTCCATCTTCACCGGATAGGGCACCTCGTCCAGCGTTGGAACGCGGGTATAGACGATCTTGGTGGCGCCATCGGGAGCGATATAGTCGGGAATGTCGCGCTCGGGCAGGCTCTGCGCTTCCATGACCAGCGCCATTTCCTGCGCCTTCTTGCCCAGCGTGATCTCGTCACCCGGCTTCACGAGGCGGCTCGCGATGTTGCACTTCACGCCGTTCACATAAATGTGGCCGTGGCTGACGATCTGGCGTGCCGCGAAGATGGTCGGCGCATATTTGGCGCGATAGACCACCGCATCGAGGCGGCGCTCCAGCAGGCCGATCAGGTTCTGGCCGGTGTCGCCCTTCATGCGCGAGGCCTCGAAATAGTTCTTCTTGAACTGCTTCTCGGTGACGTCGCCATAATAGCCCTTGAGCTTCTGCTTGGCGCGCAGCTGGATGCCATAGTCGGACATCTTGCCCTTGCGGCGCTGGCCGTGCTGGCCGGGGCCATATTCGCGCTTGTTGACCGGGCTCTTGGGACGGCCCCAGATATTCTCGCCCATACGACGGTCGAGTTTATACTTGGCGCTGGTGCGCTTCGTCATGTCAGTCTCCATCAATTGCATGCCGCGATAAAGCGGCCAAAGACCCGGAACCGCGCGACGTCATGACAGGCATGGGCCGGGCCGCCGCTTCACCGGGATGCGGGGCCAATTGCGAAGCGGCGGCTATTAGCGCTTGTTGCCCCCGAGTCAAGCCTCGACAGGCCGCGCGCGGCGTCCTAGGGGGCACGGCATGGACGATGCGCTGCTGCCAGATGATTGCAAGACCATGGCCGATGTGCGGCGCGGTGTCGACGCGGCGGACACTGCGCTGGTCGTGCAGCTGGCCCTGCGCTTTGCCTATATGCGGGCGGCGGCGCGGATCAAGACGGACCGCGCGCATGTCCGCGACGAGGACCGCAAGGCCGAAGTGATCGCCAATGTTTGCGCGCAGGCAGAAGCGCTTGGCCTGCCGGTCGATGCCATCGGCGATCTCTGGGACCGCCTCGTCGAGGCGTCGATCGCCTATGAGCTGGAGGCATGGGACCGGCTGAGGTGAAGAAGCGCCTGATCCTCTTCCGTTCTCCCTGAGCGAAGTCGAAGGGCCCGGCAGAGCCGCAGGCCAAGCCACTTCGCTTCGCTACCTATCCATAGGCACGGGCAAAGAAGACCGCGGTTGTGCCGGCCGTCACCGCCAGCGTCCAGAGACGAACCGCAAAGGGTGACAGGCGCTTGCCGACATGCGCGCCCAGCCACCCGCCGACCACCGCGCCGACCAGCATCGGCACGCAGGCCTGCCAGCGCACCATGCCGAAACCGATGAAGACCACCGCCGCCGCCAGATTGGCGACCGCCAGCATCAGCGTGCGCGGCGCGAACATCGCGCGCGGCTTGAGGCCAGCCAGCAGGCCGTAGAGCGCCGTGGTCATCAGGCCGACACCGCCGCCGAAATAGCCACCATAGATGCCAAGCAGCACTTGCATGCCGACCAGCGTCCGCCCGCCGATGGAGACGCGCGCGCGCAGCCAGTTGCTCGCCTTCGGGCCGAATGCCAGCACCAGAAAGGCAAACAGCAGCAGCCACGGGATGATGAGGTCGAACATGTGGGTAGGGGTCAGCACCAGCGCCACGCCGCCCACCATGCCGCCGATGAAGGTGATCGCCCCCAGCACGCGCACTTTCACGCCGCCGACTGGCCCCAGTTCATCCCGAAAGACCCAGGCGCTTGCACAGGCGCCCGGCAATAGGGCGAAATTGGAGGTGGCATTGGCCGTGTTCGCCGGAAGCCCCAGCGCGATCAATGCCGGCAGCGTCGCGAACGTGCCCCCGCCCGCGAGCGCGTTCATCCCGCCGCCGATCACACCGGCCGCGACGGCTGTGGCAATCCCGGCGTATGGATCAGCCAAGCGCCGCCTGCTTTTCCTCTGCCATCCGGTCAAGTTCGGCACGCGTCATCTTTGTCGCCTGCGTCTTGAGCTGGCCACAGGCGGCGGCGATGTCGCGGCCGCGCGGGGTGCGCACGGGCGCTGAAATGCCCAGTTCGAAGATGATCTCGGAAAAGCGCTTTACCCGCTCCGGCGACGAACATTCGTAGATCGCGCCGGGCCAGGGGTTGAACGGGATGAGATTGACCTTGGCCGGCAGGCGGTATTTGCGGATCAGCCGGACCAGTTCGCGCGCATCCTCGTCGCTGTCATTCTTGTCCTTCAGCATCACATATTCAAAGGTGATGCGCCGCGCATTATTGGCCTTGGGATAGTCCGCGCACGCCTGCAGCAGTTCCTCGATGCCGTATTTGCGGTTGATCGGCACGATTTCGTCGCGGACCTCCTTGGTCACCGCATGGAGCGAGACGGCAAGGTTGACGCCGATCTCCTCGGCGGCCCGCGCCATCATCGGCACCACGCCGCTGGTGGAGAGGGTGATGCGCCGCTTGGACAGGGCTAGGCCGTCGCCGTCCATCACCACCTTCAGCGCGTCGCGGACATTCTCGAAATTATAGAGCGGCTCGCCCATGCCCATCATGACGATGTTGGTGAGCATGCGTCCATCGGGGCTGTACTGGGGCGCGTCTTCGTCTTCATCTTCCGCGCTTGCCACGCTGCCGCCCATATTGCCCTTGGGCCATTCGCCCAGCGCGTCGCGCGCCAGCATCACCTGACCCACGATCTCGCCCGGCGTCAGGTTGCGGACGAGCCGCATCGTGCCGGTATGGCAGAAGCGGCAGTTGAGCGTGCAGCCGACCTGGCTGGAGACGCAGAGCGTGCCCCGATCCGCGTCGGGGATGAACACCATCTCATAATCCTGCGCGTCGTCGGACCGCAGCAGCCATTTGCGAGTACCGTCGCTCGACACCTGCGCTTCGACCACTTCGGGCCGGCCCACGATAAAACGCTCCGCCATCCAGCAGCGCATCGGCTTGCCAAGGTCGGTCATGACGGCGAAGTCGGTCTCGCCGCGATGATAGAGCCAGTGGAACAACTGCTTGGCGCGCAGCTTGGCCTGTTTGGACTCGAGGCCCTTATCTTCCAGCTCCGCCCTGATCTGCTCGCGGGCAAGGCCGAGCAGGTCGATGCGGCCATCGGCGCGTGGCGTGATGACCCGGGGAACGGGCACTGGGTCGATATGGCCGGGGATTTGCATGGGCGCGCATGTAGGGCAAATGGCGCGACAATTCCAGTTCCTGCTTTCGCGGGCGGCGCTAGAACAGGAACGCGAAGAAGATCTCCGTTGCCGCCGCCATCACCGCTGTCGCGCTCCAGCCGAGTATCGTCGCCCGCCGGCCCAGTGTCAGGCGCCCCATGGCGCGGGGATTGCGGGCGATCAGCATCATCAGCACCATTAGCGGCGCGGCAAGGACGCCATTGACGACAGCCGCCCAGTAGAGTGCCCTGACCGCATCGACACCGATCGCCTCCATCGACGCGCCCGCGAGGGTTGTGGCTGCGATCGTTCCGTAGAACAGGCGCGCCTTGAGAGGCTTGGAATCGAGGCTTCCCGCGATACCCGCCATTTCGGTCACGGCATAAGCGGCGGATCCCGCCAGCACGGGCACGGCCAGCAGGCCGGTGCCGATGATGCCGAGCGCAAACAGTGCGAAGGCGAAATCTCCCGCTACTGGCCGCAGCGCTTCGGCGGCCTGCGCCGAGGTCGCAATGTCGCGCACGCCGCTCGCATGGAGCGTCGCGGCCGTCGCAAAGACGATCGCGAGCGAGACGATCGTGCTGAACGCCATGCCGGTCAATGTATCGAGCCGGATGCGCGCCAGCTCCGGCCCCGCCTCCCGCGGGGTGATGCAGAGCGGCTTGACGTGGTGGCGATGCTGCTCCTCGATTTCCTGCCCCGCCTGCCAGAAGAAGAGATAGGGGCTGATCGTGGTGCCAAGGATGGCGACCAGCGCCGTCGCATAAGCCGCGTTCCACTGGATTTCCGGCACCACCAGCGCGCGCAGAGCATGCGGCCACGGCACGTGCGCCACCATGACCACCGCGACATAGGCGAACAGCGAAAGCGTCGTCCATTTGAGGATGTCCGAATAGCGCGCATAGCTCAGCCAGATTTCCAGCACGACGCAGACAATACCGAAGCAGAGCGTGTAGAAAACCGCATTGCCGCCGATCAGTAGGGCCAGTGCCGCGCCCATGGCGGACAGATCGGCGCCAAGATTGACGATGTTGGCGACAAGGAGCAGGCCGACCGCCGACCAGAGGAGGCCGCGCGGATAATGGCGGCGCAGGTTGCGTGCGATGCCCGCTCCGGTCACGCGGCCGATTTCGCCCGCGACCATCTGGATCGCCACCATCAACGGGAAGGTCATGACAAAGGTCCAGGCGAGCCCGTAGCCGAATTGTGCGCCGATCTGGCTGTGGGTGCCGATGCCGCTGGGATCGTCATCCGCCGCGCCGGTGACCAGTCCGGGGCCGAGCGCGGCGAAAAACGCCCGCACCCGGCCGGGGCGCGCCGCGCTTTTGATATCGGGCTGCATCTTCATCGGCGTCCACACCCCAAGGCGGCTGCGTCGATCGCGGTCGCCGCGCCGCGCAGCCTGTAAGTATCGGAAAAGCCCGCGCCGGTCCGAGCCCGCGCCGAGATGCTCATGCTGGTGCCTGATCGGATCGCGGCGACCATGGCTGCATCCGCCCGGCGGTCTGGCGCCCAGGCGTCCGCGCCGCCCCCGACCAAGGCAAAGCGGCTGTCGCCGATCGTAACGATGATCTGCGACTGTGTCGCGACCTCGCGGCTGAGGCGGACCTGGACCTGTCCCCGTACCGCCGCGCGCGGCCAGTAACCGATCGCGGCAAAGGGACGCCAGCGCCCGGATCCGCCCATCCGGGCGGGCGCGGCGATCGCATAGCAGCGCGGTGTCTCGGGATCGCGGAAGGCGGCCCAGCTCTCGAATGTGCCCAGCGAATCGCGCGCCTGCGCGCCCGCCGCCAGGCCCGCCACGACCATGGCTGCCAATACCAGTTTCCCGCTCATGGCCCACGCAAAGCCGATCGGGCAGGCTTTTGCAAGCGCAGCCGTTTTGGCAGCGGGTCGAGGCTTGCTCCGCCGTGCGTTTCCGTTAAGGAATAGCTACATCACAGCAACGAGCGGGGGCCCGTCCGGCAGCCCGCAGGAAGCCAAGAAGCGGGACCAGGGATGAAGGCTACCATCGAACGCGCGACTCTGTTGAAGAGCCTCGGCCATGTGCAGTCGGTGGTGGAGCGGCGCAACACCATACCGATCCTCTCCAACGTGCTGATCGAAGCAGCGGCGGATGGCAGCATCCGACTCACCGCGACCGACCTTGACCTCCAGATCGTGGAGAGCGTGCAGGCGCAGGTCGAGCGGGCGGGCGCGATCACCATCCCGGCGCACACCTTCTTCGACATCGTGCGCAAGATGCCGGAGGGGAGCCAGGTGCTGCTCGACGCCACCGAGGGCAAGATGCTGGTGCAGGCGAGCCGCGCCCGGTTCAACCTCCAGACGCTGCCGCGCGACGATTTCCCGATGATCGCCGAGGGCGCGCTGCCCACGGCGTTCGAAATACCCGCCGCGACCCTCATCCAGATCATCGACAAGACCAAGTTCGCGATCTCGACCGAGGAGACGCGCTATTATCTGAACGGCATCTTCCTGCATGTGTCGGACGATCCCACGCCGGTGCTGAAAGCCGCCGCAACCGACGGCCACCGCCTTGCCCGCTTTACCGCGCCGCGTCCCGATGGCGCGGAAGGCATGCCGGACATCATCGTGCCGCGCAAATGCATCAACGAGCTGCGCAAGCTGCTCGACGAAGTGGATGGCAGCGTCCACATCGACCTTTCCCCCACCAAGATCCGCTTTGGCCTGGGCAATGCGATCCTCACCAGCAAGCTGATCGACGGCACGTTCCCCGATTACAGCCGGGTGATCCCGCAGGGCAATGACAAGCTCCTTAAGATCGATCCGCGCAGCCTCCAGGAAGGTGTCGACCGCGTCGCGACCATCGCCACCGACAAGACCCGCGCGGTCAAGATGGCGCTGGAGCGGGACAAGATAACGCTCTCCGTCACCAGCCCGGAAAACGGCACGGCGGCGGAAGAAGTGCCCGGCGACTACAGCGCCGAAGGCTTCGAGATCGGCTTCAACGCGCGCTACCTGCTCGACATTCTGAACGAGATCGAGGGCGACACGGTCGAGCTGCATCTGGCTGACGCTGCCGCGCCCACGTTGATCCGCGAGAGTGACAGTTCCCCGGCGCTCTATGTACTGATGCCAATGCGGGTGTGAAGCGCAGCACCGTCACTCCCCATCCCGGGCTGACCTCTTGATCGAGGCATGGGCGACGAGCCCGTTCAATGCCTCCTTCACGCTCTTGCAGGAACCAGATAGTGCAAGGGCGATCACCGCCGGTCTTCCGAAATTAATGCCAATCCGCGCCGCACCGTTTTGGGCAAAACGTTCGACTATGGCGCGGGCAGGGGGCGGATGGGGTGCCCAGACGTCCCGGTAGCCCATGGTGACCGGGCCATATTCCACCGCTTCGCGTTTGAAGATGACGCTCAGTTCCCGTGCGCGATCCCCATTGCGCACGATGAGCCGGCAATCTTTCCGCCAGGCCCGAACGGCCGTGGCGGGCCCGTCCGGATCAATCGCGGTAGCGAAGTTCAGGGCTTTGAGACGTTGGATGATGTCGGTGTTCAGGCGATCGACATCAATTTGCGTCGAATACCGTTGGAGCCATAGCTTCAGTCCAGCCGAGGCAGCAATGAGCGACGCTGCAGCGAGGGCGCTAATGAGCCATTTCGGCATGAATTCCCCAGGCTATGACCGCACCTGCCGCAACGAAGCTAATGGTACCGAATACTGTACCGCCCCATCCGGTATGTACCAGCTCAAAATACTGGGGAAAACGTGCAAGCGTGGCCAGCCGCAGCACATTCACCGTCGCCATGGCGAGTGCTGCGCCCGCACCGGCCATCAGTAGCAGCGGAGTATAGCGAAGGCGAAGGAACTGCGTGAGCGTGACGAACAGCAATATCGCCAGGGACATGTTGTGGACGGAGGAACAGCCCAGGGCGACGTAAAGGACATCGCTCTCGCCCCGCAGGCTGACGACATTGCCCTCTACGGGAACACCGGCCAGCAGTCCCGCCATTCCAGCGTCAAGGTTCAGCAGGAACGGCCCCATCAGGGCTAGAAGAAACCGTCCCCAGATGACCGGTCCGGTCAGGGCGATCATGACGATTGCGATGCGACGATCCGCGCTGCCCCGGGCGGAGGCCACGGTAAGGTAGGTGCCGCAGAGCAGGAGACCGATCGCAGCGGCGAAGTTGAGCGGAGCGAAGCTCAGGAACAAGGTCAGACAGGCCACGGCCTTGTCTGCGGGCTGCATTGCCGGTTTGCCAGGCGCATCGCTGGATCCAGACGCTTCGGCGGATATCGCAAACAGGGTTCCGATCGCGAACCAGACGATCGCGCTCACTCCGCCAAGGTCAAGGATGGCCGTGACCAGGGACTGGCTGTAAATGGCCGTGGCGATTTTTCCGGCGAACGCATTAACCGCCGAGACGCATCCGACGATCGCGAATAATTCTGCCCGTGAAGCAATCGACGGAAGCCACGACCGCGATGCGTGTAGTCTCCCGCCAACCGCGGAAGCGAAATTCACTTCTGCTTATTCTTTCGCAGCTTGCGCGTGCCATATCCAATGGCTCCAAGCGCCAGGACGCCCAGTCCTGCTATGGGGGCGGGTGTGCCTTTGGACCCGCCATTGCCATTGCCGTGGCCAGCACCCTGACCACCGCCCTGGCCGACGCCGCCATTGGGAATGCCCCCTTTATTGGCGAATGCAGGACCTGTGGCGACTAACAACGCCAATGTGGCGAGCGCAGGCGCCCAACGAATCGCGGTCTTCATGGCTTTCCCTTTCGAAGGTACATGGCCATGCTATGCCGAGTGCTCCGTTTTGACGCACTGCTCTTGTTGTGTAGCCCTAAAGGGCAATGCCGTGGTCAGATCGGTATCCGCCCAGCCTCGATCATCTCCTCCACGCACACGAACTTTTCGCGCGGCGCCCCTTCGCGGGCGCGTTGCTGTTCGGCCCGGTCGATCTTCTGCCAGTCGCTGTAGGTGACCACGTTCACGCCGCGTTTGGCCAGCAGGGTGTCGAGCCCATTGCCGCCTGCCTTGTTGCCGGCAACCGGCAAATCCTCGACGATCTTGTCCGCGATCATGAAGCCGTCGGGCTTGTTGGTGCCGATCGTGCCGGTGGGGCCGCGCCGCGCCCATCCCACGCAGTATAGGCCAGGCAGGATGCGCCCCTCGTCATTGGCGAAGCGGCCGCGATCCTCCTCATAGGGCACATCGGGAATATGCGGCGTGCGATAGCCGATGCAGGTGACGATGAGGTCGGCGGGGATCGCATAGCGGTCGCCCGTGCCGATGCAGCGCTGGTTGGCATCGAGGGTCGATCGCTCGACGATCAGGCGCTCGACCCGGTTGTCGCCCTCCACCGCCACCGGCATGGCGAAGAAGTCGAATGCGACGATGACGGGCTTGTCCGGGGTCGTCGCGGCGAATTCGCGCAGCAGGTTGACCGACTTGCGCTGGCCCGGATCGAGCACCGCGTCCTCGGCTTGCGGCGGCAGGTCGTCCGGCGAGACCAGCGGCGCTGCGCGGGCGAGTTTGCCCAGTTCGCCCAGTTCCTTTGGCGTCATGGCGATCTGGTGTGGGCCGCGCCGCCCGACAATGGTGATCCGCTTGGGGATCGCGCAGGTCAATGTGTCGAACGCATGTCCGACGATGTCCGACCCGGCGAATTCCTCCGCCGTCTTGGACAGGATGCGCGCGACGTCGAGCGCGACATTGCCATTGCCGATGATCACGATTTCCTTGCCGTCGATTTCCGGTGCCAAGGTCGCGAAATCGGGATGGCCATTATACCAGCCGACAAAGGCCGCGCTGCCCACCACGCCGGGCATATCCCCGCCTGGAATGGCGAGCGGCGCGTCATGGGGCGCGCCGATGGCGAGGATCACGGCGTCATAGAGGTGCTGCAGCTCCGGGATGGAGACATCGCTGCCGACCGAGACATTGCCGAGGAAGCGGACATTGTCGCTCAGCGCAATCGCGTCATAGCGGCGTGACACTGCCTTGATCGACTGATGGTCGGGCGCGACGCCGGAGCGGATCAGGCCAAAGGGAACCGGCAACCGGTCGATGATGTCGATGCTAACTGCTTCGCCGAGCGCTTTTTGGCATGCTTCCGCTGTATAATAGCCGGCCGGTCCCGAGCCGATAATCGCGATATGATGCAAAGCGCTCTCCCTGGACGAAGTTTCCTGCGTCCTGACTAAAGCGGCGCTGTGGGGAGAAGCAAGCAACAAAAAAGGGCGGGCCAAATGGTCCCGCCCCCTGAGCTGTTCGCGCGCTGGTGACGCGCTGGTCGCGAATTGTCGAAATCAGGCGGCGACGGCCACTTTCTTTGCGATCTCGCGCTTCAGGCGCTGCACCTTGAGCGACAGCTTTTCGTCGGATGTCTTGAGCACCCAGTTGTCGAGGCCGCCGACATGCTCGACCGAACGCAGGCCATGGGTCGAAACGCGCAGCTTGACGCCCTTTTCCAGTGCCTCGGAGAGCAGCGTGACATTCTGCAAATTGGGCAGGAAGACACGCTTGGTCTTGTTATTGGCGTGGGAGACGTTGTGGCCGACCTGACGGCCCCTGCCGGTGAGTTCGCAAATGCGCGACATGATTCGTTGTACCCTGTGAAAATTGGCTGCTCGGGAAGCGGGGCGGATAACCCCAACGACCGCCGCCGTCAACCCGGCTGCTTCGGTCGCGGTGCAGCGTCAGGCAACTTTTTGCACGCGGCGATCGTTGAGCTTGCGACAAATGGTTGGTGAGGAGAGATAAAATGGGTCGGATAGTTGGAACTGTGCTGTTGATTGTCGTGGTGGTCTTCGGGCTTGCCTGGGCCTTCGGCCTGGTGAACCTGAACCAGACGCGCGAGGCCAAACTGCCCTCCGTCTCCGTCGAGGGGGGACAGATGCCCAAGTTCAATGCGGACGTCGCGAAGGTGGATGTCGGCACCAAGAACGAGACGGTCGATGTCCCCACGGTCGGCACCACCAGGAAGAATGTTGAGGTACCCACCGTCGAGGTTCAAAAGCCCGCCCAGTAACAGGCTGCTGCCTCTTTCCCCCCTGGCCACCTTTACGGTAGGGAGCGGGGCATGGTGTCCCCGTTCCCGCTGCCAGCGCCCATGCGCCGCGCGCTCGATCTCGCCCGTGCGGCGGCAGAGGCGGGCGAGGTCCCGATCGGAGCGGTGGTGACGCGGGGCGGGCGGATCGTGGCCGAAGGGCAGAACCGCAACCGCCGCGACAATGACCCCACCGCCCATGCCGAAATGGTCGCCATCCGCGCCGCGGCCGCTGCGATCGGCGATTTCCGCCTGGGGGGCCATGTGCTGTGGGTCACGCTGGAGCCGTGCGCCATGTGCGCGGGCGCCATTTCCCACGCGCGGCTGGATGCGGTCTATTATGGCGCGCCGGACCCCAAGGGAGGCGGTGTCGACCATGGCGCCCGCGTCTTTGCCCATCCGCAATGCCATCACCGGCCGGAGGTCTTCTCCGGCATCGGCGAAGGGGAGGCGGGCGAATTGCTGCGCGCGTTTTTCGCGGGGCGCAGGTCCTGATAGTTGATCCGGTATAGCGTGTAGGGAAGCTGGAGCGGCGTCTTCAGGCTGACCGGGGTCAGCCAGGCGGGCACGCGGCCACGTATCATCCAGGCGTAAAAGCCCTGGGGACTGCGCTGCTGATAGATGGTGCCTTCCGGAAAGCCGGGGCAGATCAGCAGATAGCGTGCGCCATGGGCCGCCGCGATCTGGCGAAAGCGCTCCGGCGAGCCATCCATGGCGTGGTGAATGTCGAGAATCGCCGTGCCGTTGCGGTGATAGGGGCCCGCAATGACGCTGTGATGCGTCAGCGCGATAATCCGGGGGCCAAGATCCACCATGGTGAAGATCACGGCAGGCGGAAGCTGATCGAGCGGTGCGAGCGCCGGCAGCGTACGGCAGCGCGCATTGGCGTTCGGCTTGGGCTTTGCCTTGGCGCCGGGGGCGGGCGAACCGCTCTTCTTGGGCGTGAAGGCGGCGACCAGTGGCGAATAGAGCGGATAGATGAAAATGGCGCAGGCCAGTGCGGCGGCGGCGGTCAACGCCACCACGCGCCGGTGCATGGGGCCGCGTACGATCCCGCTGAGCAGCGCCCAGGCCAACCAGGCCACCGGCGGGATGGCGAGCAGCTGCGCGGCGGGGCCGACGCGTATCTGCCAGAACAGCAGCGCGCCGGAAAACAGGATCATGAGCGCGACTGTGCCCCACGCCCATAGCCGGTCGCGATCGCGGCGCACCGCCCAGCATCCCGCCAGCGAGGAGAGCAGGCCCGCCACGGGCAGCGCAATCAGCGGCAGCCAGACTATCCGGGTTTGGACGGTGATCGGCTTGGCTTCGCGGATATAGACCAGCCAGCTGCGCTGCAGCTCCGGCGAGATCTGATAGGCGCCGCTCAGGCAGCCCGGCCAGAGGGCATAGGCGAACAGCAGCAATGCGCCGCCGCCCAGCACACCGGCAGCGAGCCGCGACTGCCAGCGCCTGAAGGGAATTTGCCCGAGGACGAACAGCATCGCTCCCGCGAGTATCAGAAGGGTGGTCCAGACCGGCGACAGCGCATCGCAGACGGGCGCGCGATTGGCATTGCTGGCGAAGAACACATAGCTGAGCGCGGTCGTTGCCGACAGGGCCAGCGCATAGGGCACCATCCGCCGGGCCGCGCCGCCCTTGAACACCCAGCGCAGCGCGATCAGCCCGCCGGCGCCCGCCAGATAGACCATCATCTCCATGCCGATCGCGACGGAGAGCGCACTCGCAACACCGGCGACCAGGCCGCCCCGGATCCACTTGCGGTCGACAAGGCCCGCCAGCGTGATCGCCGTCAGCGCCAGCTGCCAGCCATGATGGTCGATCCGCATCGGCATATACATGGAAAGGCCCATGTCGGCGCAGAGCGGCAGCAGCGCGGCAATCGCCCAGCCATGGCCATGCTCCGACAGCCGCCGGGTGATGAAGGCAAGTGCGAGCATCAGCGGCAGCAGCGGCAACAGTGGCGCGATGCCGAGCGCCAGCTCCGTCGCCCGCGTGGCGCCGACCAATGGCTGCAGGCCGAGCATGAGTGCCGCGATCGGCAGGTCGACGAGGCGGCTCCAGTGAATGTTCGCGCCGCGCGGCGGGTCCATGCGGTGCTGGGTCAGATCCCACCAGCTCTGGCCGTTCAGCCAGTCGCGCACCTGGAGATAGCGCATATTGTCGTCGGTATCGCCCAGCGACATATAATGCATCGCACCCGCGTAGGTGTAGAGATAGGCGCTGGCGATGATGGCCCAGGCGAGGAAGACCAGCCATTTCCACTCCCGGTGGAGCATGCGGTCGAGCGCGCCAAGCCACCCGGACAGCGCCGGCCGCCGACTAAACCCGCTATTGGCAAAGATCGGGCGTTGCTGCACGGGCTGCACTAGACCCCGGTGGCCCAGGACGATATCGGGCGCTGGCTATCAGGACGGTAGAGAATAGTCATGCCATTGCATTTCCCAGCACATTGCCCCGCTCCCTTCCGCATCACGCGCTGGAAAGGCTCGGGCGAGCATTGCTCTAATCGGGCCGGGAAAAACCGCAATGGCCAAAGCGCGGGCCGGGCGCCGGGCACACCGCGTTGCTGATCGGCCAGATCGTCCGCTATGGGCTGGTCGGCGGCGTGGTCACGGCACTGCAGGGCGCGGTCTATTGGCTGCTGTCCAGCCAGGCGGGCTGGGATCCGCAACTCAGCAATGTCGCCGGGTATCTGGTGGCGGTCGCGACCGGTTTCCTCGCGCATGGCGCCATCACGTTTCGCGGGCAGGGCGCGCAAAGCGCCGCGCCGGTGCGCTTGGCCCGGTTCGTCGGTGTCTCGCTGATCAGTCTTGCGCTGAATGCCTTCTGGGTTTGGCTGACCGTTACCGCTCTGGGTGCGCCATTATGGGCGCCGCTGCCATTCATGGCGGTCGTCACGCCCGGCATTGTCTTCGTACTTAACCGACAATGGGTGTTCCGCTAAGCCGCGCCGGTATTTTCCCGAGATGCAAACTGGCCCGGACAAGCAAACGGGCCGCCGCGCATTGCGCGACGACCCGCCCGAACCTTGCGTTCGCTAGTGCGAAATTTCTTACTTCGCGTTCGCGGCGTTGCTCATGGCGTTGGACGCGTTGCTCATGGCGTTGGACGCGTTGCCCATGGCGTTGCCAGCCGAGTTCATGGCGTTGGCAGCGGCCGCGTTGGCATCCTCGGCGGCATTGTTCATGGCGTTGGCAGCGTTCGAAGTAGCCGACTTGTTACAGGCGGCGAGGCCAAGCGAAGCAGCAAAAACAAGCGAAAGAGCGATAGTCTTGGACATGGGCAAACCCCTTTAAAGGTATTAAAAACCGCGCAGGCGGTTTGGAGAACCGCTCTCCCCCCCTTTGAGCCTGCAGGCGGGATACGTATCGTGTTCAATCCGTTAAGGCAATCCCCGCTGTAATAGGCGGTTGAAAGTCTCAAGGCGCGGAAAAGCTCTGCCATTGACCGATATAAAGAAATCTTTATATGTGAGTGCATGTCCGTTCCGCTCGATATTTTCCGTGCCTTGGCCGATCCGACGCGGCTGCGCATCTTTCGCCTGCTGCGGGCGATGGAACTCGCGGTCGGGGAAATCGCACAGGTGGTCGGGCAAAGCCAGCCGCGTGTCTCGCGGCACGTGCGCATCCTGGTGGAGGCGGAACTGGTCGATCGGCGGCGTGAGGGCAGCTGGGTATTCCTGACGCCGGGGCAGGGCCCTGCGGCGCGCGCGATGCTCGACTGGTTCGACAAAGTGCCGCCGTCCGCCGAAGAGCTGTTGTGGATGGATGCCGACCTGGCCCGGCTCGCCGCCGTGCGCGCCGAGCGAGCGCGTGCCGCCGCCCTATATTTTGCCGAGCATGCCGAGGAATGGGATGCGATCCGCTCCCTGCATGTGCCGGAGGCCGAGGTGGAATCGGCCATGGCGCGGTTGTTCGGGACCCGTCCCTTGGGCCGGCTGCTCGATGTCGGCACCGGCACGGGGCGCATGGCGGAGTTGTTCGGCAGCGGCGCGACCAGCGTGCTGGCGGTCGATCGCAGCCCCGACATGCTGCGCCTCGCCCGGGCCAAGCTGCCTGCGGAGGAATCGGAGAAATTCCGCCTGATGGTGGGCGATTTCAACGACCTGCCGCTGGATGACGGCATGGTAGACACCGCCATATTGCACCAGGTGCTGCATTATGCGCCGGCGCCGGACCGCGTCGTGGCGGAGGTCGCACGCGTTCTTGCCCCCGATGGGGTGCTCATGATCGTCGATTTCGCGCCGCACGATCTGGAGGAACTGCGAACCCGCGCAGCCCATGCGCGGCTCGGCTTTTCCGACGACCAGATCATGGCATGGTTCGCCCAGAACGGTGTGGAGTTGACGGCGGTCGAGGCCTTGTCCGGCTCGGCCCTCACAGTGAAGATCTGGATGGGCTGCCAGCGGCATGCGCGCGTGCGGTCGATAAGAGAGGCGACAGGAACGTTCCGATGACCAAGATCAACCCGCCCCTTCCGTTCATCGAGACCTTGCCCGGTGACGCCGACGTGTCCTTCGAATTCTTCCCCCCGAAGACGGAGAAGATGGAGGCGTCGCTGTGGAACGCCATCGAGACGCTGGCGCCGCTCGGCCCGCGTTTCGTCTCTGTCACCTATGGCGCAGGCGGATCGACGCGCGAGCGCACCCACGCCACGGTCGAGCGCATCTTGCGCGAAACCGGCATACCGGCGGCGGCCCACCTGACCTGCGTCGAGGCCGCACGGGACGAGATCGACGAGATCGCACGTGCCTATTGGGCGGCCGGTGTGCGCCATATCGTCGCGCTGCGCGGCGACATGCCCGATGGCGGCGGGCGTTTCGTGCCGCATCCGGATGGATATGATGGCGCTGTGGCTCTGGTGAAGGGCCTGCTGGAGGTGGCGCCGTTCGAGATCTCGGTCGCCGCTTATCCCGAATGCCACCCGGATTCGCCCGACCGGGCCGCCGACCTCGACAATCTCAAGCGCAAGATCGACGCGGGCGCGAACCGGGCGATCACGCAATTCTTCTTCGAGCCCGACACCTTCTTCCGTTTTCGCGACGACGCGGCGGCGGCGGGCATCGACGCGGAAATCGTACCAGGCATCATGCCGGTGATGAATTTCGCCAGCGTCAAGCGCATGTCGGCCATGTGCGGCACCGATGTACCGGCCTGGCTGGCGGACCTGTTCGAGGGGCTGGACGATCATCCCGAGGCGCGCCTGCTGGTCGCCGCGACGGTCGCGGCGGAGCAGTGCCGCCGGCTTTACGCGGGCGGCGTCCGTCAATTCCATTTCTACACGCTCAACCGGGCAGAGCTCGCCTATGCGATCTGCCACATATTGGGCAAACGGCCCGTGGGCGCGGCGCAGGAGCAGGCAGCATGACATTTCCCATATCCGAGGCGGAGACCGCTCTGCGCGCGGCTGCGGCGGAGCGGATCCTGATTTTCGATGGCGGCTATGGCACCGCGATCCAGGGATATAAGCTGACCGAGGCCGATTATCGGGGCGATCTCGACCTCAGCCACGATCAGAAGGGCAATAACGACCTCCTGTGCCTGACCCGGCCCGACGTGGTGGCCGCGATCCACAGCGCTTATCTCGAAAATGGCGCGGACATGATCGAGACCAACACCTTCAGCTCGACGCGGATCGCGCTGTCCGACTATGGCTGCGAGCATCTGGTGCGCGAGCTAAACCTGGCCGCCGCCCGGATCGCGCGGGAATGCACCGACCGCGCGCAGGCCAAGGACGGCCGTCGCCGCTTCGTCGCCGGATCGATCGGCCCCACCAACAAGACGCTCTCCATCAGCCCCCAGGTCAATGATCCCGGCTTTCGCGAAATCGATTTCGACAGCCTGAAGGCACAATATCGCGAGCAGTGCGATGCGCTGATCGAGGGCGGGGTCGATTTCCTGCTGGTCGAGACCTGCTTCGACACGCTGAACGCCAAGGCGGCGGGCATGGCCGCGCGGGAAGCGGAGGCAGCGGCGGGCAGGGGGGTGCCGCTGATGCTGAGTTTTACCATCACGGATATGTCTGGCCGCAACCTGTCGGGCCATACCATCATCGCCTTCTGGTACACGCTGCGGCACCTGAAGCCGCTCACCATCGGCGTGAACTGCGCGTTCGGGGCGGATTTGCTGCGGCCCTATCTGTCGGAGCTGTCGAAAAGTGCGGACACCTTGATCCTCGCCTATCCCAATGCCGGGCTGCCCAACGAACTCGGCCAGTATGACGAACTGCCCGAGACCACCGCGAACCTGATCGCCGAGTGGCAGCGGGAAGGGCTGGTCAACATGGTCGGCGGCTGCTGCGGCACCACGCCCGCGCATATCGGTGCGGTCGCTAAGGCTTTGAATGGCTTTGCGCCGCGCAAGGTGCCGGAGGTGCCCGTGGTGACGCGTCTGGCGGGGCTGGAACCGATGAATATCGCGCCTTGATGTGACCGTCATCCCAGCGACCCGTTAGGGCGGCGCAAGCCAACGCTGGGATCTCCGGCCGCCAGATGATATCTAGAAACGGGAGACCCCAGCCTTCGCTGGGGAGACGATAGGAACAATGACCAAGCAATCCTCCGCCAACTTCGTCAATATCGGTGAGCGCACCAACGTCACCGGTTCGGCCAAGTTCAAGAAGCTGATCATGGCGGGCGACTATGCCGCCGCCGTCGATGTCGCGCGCCAGCAGGTGGAGAACGGCGCCCAGATCATCGACGTCAACATGGACGAGGGCCTGCTCGACGGCGAGGCGGCCATGGCCCAGTTCCTCAAGCTGATCACCGCCGAGCCGGACATCAGCCGCATTCCGGTGATGATCGACTCGTCGAAATGGAGCATTATCGAGGCGGGCCTTAAATGCGTGTCCGGCAAGCCCATCGTCAATTCGATCAGCATGAAGGAGGGCGAGGCGGCCTTCCTCGACCACGCCCGCAAATGCATGGCTTACGGCGCCGCGGCCGTCGTGATGGCCTTTGACGAGGTCGGACAGGCGGACACGCGGGATCGCAAGATCGAAATCTGCGAGCGTGCCTACAAGCTGTTGACCGGCATTGGTTTTCCGCCCGAAGATATCATCTTCGACCCCAATGTCTTCGCGGTCGCGACCGGCATCGAGGAGCATAATAATTACGCCGTCGATTTCATCGAGGCGGTGCGCGAGATCAAGGCGCGCTGCCCGCATGTCCACATCTCCGGCGGCTTGTCCAACCTCTCCTTCAGCTTTCGCGGCAATGAGCCGGTGCGCCGGGCGATGCACAGCGTGTTCCTGTATCACGCCATCCCGGCGGGCATGGACATGGCGATCGTCAATGCCGGCCAGCTGGATGTCTATGACACCATCGACCCCGCCCTGCGGACAGCGTGCGAGGATGTCGTCCTCAACCGCGATCCTGACGCGGGCGAGCGGCTGGTGGCGCTGGCCGAGAGCTACAGAGGCACTGATGCCGCCACGGAAAAGGCGGCGGAGGAATGGCGCGGCTGGCCGGTTATCAAGCGGCTCGAACATGCGCTGGTCAAGGGCATCGACGCCTATGTGGTCGAGGATACCGAGGAAGCCCGGCTCGCCGCCACCCGCCCGATCGAGGTGATCGAGGGGCCGTTGATGGACGGCATGAACGTGGTGGGCGACCTGTTCGGGTCCGGCAAGATGTTCCTGCCGCAGGTCGTGAAGTCGGCGCGCGTCATGAAGAAGGCGGTCGCCCATCTCTTCCCCTATATCGAGGCCGAAAAGGACGAGAATACGAAGGGTAAGGGCCGGATCATCATGGCGACCGTCAAGGGCGACGTGCATGATATAGGCAAGAACATTGTCGGCGTCGTCATGCAGTGCAACGGCTTCGAGGTGGTCGATCTCGGCGTGATGGTGCACTGGACCGATATCCTCAAGGCCGCGAACGATGAGGGGGCGGACATGATCGGCCTCTCCGGCCTCATCACGCCCTCATTGGACGAGATGGTGACCGTGGCGCAGGAGATGCAGCGCGCCGGCATGTCCATGCCGCTCCTGATCGGCGGCGCGACCACGTCCAAGGTCCACACCGCGCTCCGGATCGAGCCCGAATATACCGGCCCTGTCGTCCATGTCCTGGACGCGAGCCGCGCGGTGGGTGTAGCGACCGCGCTGGTGTCCGACACGCAGCGCGATCCCTTCGTCGCCCAGGTCGCGGGCGAATATGCCCATATCCGCGAGGCGCGCGCGAACAAGGCGCAGAGCGCGCTGGTCAGCCTGGAGGACGCGCGCGTCAACGCCTTCGTGATCGACGAAAGCCTGAAGCCGCCGCCGCCGCTCCAGCCCGGCGTGCATGCCTTTCCGGATTGGGACCTGGCCGATCTGCGCGAGTATATCGACTGGACGCCGTTCTTCCGCGCATGGGAGCTGGCGGGCAATTACCCCGCGATCCTCGACGACGAAGTGGTGGGAGAGAGTGCCCGCAGCCTGTTCGCCGACGCCCAGAAGATGCTCGACCAGATCATCGCCGAGAAATGGCTGGTGGCCAAGGGCGTGGCGGGCCTGTGGCCGTGCCGGCGTGAGGGCGACGACATCATCGTCCATGTCGAGGACGAAAAGCATGTGCGCCTGCCCATGCTGCGCCAGCAGGTCGCCAAGCGGGAAGGGCGGGCCAATATGTGCCTGGCCGACTTCATCAGCCGCGACGGCGACTGGATTGGCGGTTTCGCGGTGACGGCGGGGCATGGCATCGAAAAGCATCTTGCGAACTTCAAGGCGCATCACGATGATTATTCAGACATTTTGCTGAAAGCGCTGGCCGACCGCCTGGCCGAGGCCTTTGCCGAGCGCCTGCACAAGCATGTCCGCACCACGCTATGGGGCTATGCGGCGGGCGAGCAGCTTACCAATGAGGCGTTGATCCGCGAGCAATATCGCGGCATCCGCCCGGCGCCGGGCTATCCGGCCTGTCCCGAGCACAGCCTCAAATCCATGCTGTTCGAGATGATGGATGTGCACCACACAACCCGGATCACCCTGACCGAGAGCTTCGCGATGTTGCCGACGGCGGCGGTCAGCGGCTTCTATTTCGGCCATCCGCAGAGCGAATATTTCGGCGTGGCGCGGATCGGCCGCGATCAGCTGGAGGAATATGCGCAACGGCGCGGGGTCGATATCGCGACTGCCGAACGCTGGCTGCGGCCTAATCTCGACTGACGGGGGCGAAAAAAGGGGCGCCGGACCGCCGGCGCCCTCCTCTCCAATCTTCAGATGCGATCAGGCGAAGCTGACGCGCACATGCTGCCGCCGGCGCCGCAAGGCAAAGCCGACCGCGCCGAAGCCTGCGAGCATCATCAGCCAGGTCGCGGATTCGGGTATAGTGTTCACGTTGAACGCGATTTCACCGAAATTATCCGGGGTATAGCTGTCCCAGTAGAACAATGTCAGGTTGCCGGTCTGCCATGCCGGGCCGCTGAAATTCGCCCCGAGATATTGATAGACCCCGTTTATCTTGCCAACCAGCGCCCCATAGGGTGCTGAAAAGCCGCCAATGGTCAGGATACCCCAATTTTTCCCGATCTGCGTCCCGACCAGCTGGCCTGAATCGTCCGCTGCGGTAGCGAAACGGTTGCCGATCAAACCCGTCGCATCGGAGTAGCGCGGCAATGCGCCCGCGCTCCACAAGTCATTCGTGCTGGAAGTGATTGTGAGTGTCTGACCAAAGGTCAGGCCAATGCCGGTGTTGAGCCCGGTGCCTGAACCGCTGTTGCTGCTGTGATCGAACGCCTTGACGATGATCACTGCCGCACTGGCGGGGTTTGCGAGTGTTACGGCCACAGCCGCTGATGCGAGTAATGCAAATTTCTTCATAGAGCCGCTCCAAATCGTTGAAAGGAGTGCCCCCTCCTACTCTGGTGCCTTTGCTTCATGTCCACGTCGGCTCGTGATTACATGCGGCGAGCGCCATCTAGCCTTTGCTGCCCGAAGTTTTTCTGTGGTTCATAGGCGCGCTGGCATTTGCTGGCCTGTTCGCGTCTGCAACATGGTTAACGCGATTCGAATGTGGAGTAAACCATTGTTTACTTTCACTCTATTTCCCATTCCGCCCGGTTTGCCGCGAAAATAACGGCAGCGCAACGAACATTATTTCCAGCAATATGACTGTCGCAAGACCGATCGCGCCGAAACCGGCGAGGAACAGCGCCCGATGTTAATCATGCCCGATGTTAATCATGAACGTGCACGATCGCTCCCGTGGCTTCTGTTATGGCCCCGCCATGCGCCGCCTGTTTTGCCTTGCCGCCATGCTGTTCGCATCCTCTGCCCATGCGCAGCAGGACGCCCGGCCATTCGTCGTGGGCAGCACGGGCATTGCCTATGCGCGCCTGCAGGACGCCGTCGCAGCAATCGGCGACGGTTCCGGCACAATCTTCATTGCGCCCGGCACCTATCATGAATGCGCCGTGCAGGCCGCTGGCGGCATCACCTATCGTGCGCTCACGCCGGGCACCGTGCTGTTCGACGGCGGTATTTGCGAAGGCAAGGCGGCTCTGGTCCTGCGCGGACGCGCCGCCAAGGTGGACGGCATCATCTTCGAACATATGACCGTGGCCGACGGCAACGGCGCCGGCATCCGTCTCGAGAGGGGCGATCTTTCGGTGGAGAACAGCGTCTTTCGGGACAGCCAGGAAGGCCTGTTGACCGGCAGCGATCCCGCCGGTTCAATCACTATTCTCCGGTCGACCTTCAGCGGCCTTGGTCGGTGCGATGGCGGGTTGGACTGCGCCCATTCCCTCTATGTCGGCGACTATGCGAGCCTCAGCGTCCAGCACTGCCGGTTCGAGGCGGGGACGGGCGGCCATTATGTGAAAAGCCGGGCGCGGCGGGTCCGGATCGTCGACAATAGTTTCGACGACAGTCAGGGCCGCGCCACCAACTATATGATCGACCTCCCCAATGGCGCGCTCGGCGAGATCAGCGGCAACGAGATGGTGCAGGGCGCCGACAAGGACAATTACAGCAGCTTCATCGCGCTCGGCGCGGAAGGCGCGCAACAGTCATCGGACGGACTTTCGATCGGCGGCAATGGCGCCCGCTTCGTGCCGGGCGTGGATCGCCGCAGCGCGTTCGTGGCCGACTGGACGGGAGCACGGCTCGCGATCGGCCAGAACACTCTCTCGGCTGGCATCATGCGCTACGAAAGGCGCTGAAAGTGCTGCGCCGCCGGCGTTGATCCGACTGGACCGCGGGCAAGATCGATAAACTGGCGCTCCGCGAGCGCTACGGCACTTTTACGCCCTCCTGATTGCTGCTACTGGCCAACAATACTGATTATTATTTCATGAGGGAACCTCGCAAGCGGCGATCGCGCGACCCGGAAGCGACGCGCGAAATGATTCTGGAAGCCGCACGCATTGCTCTCCAAATATGGCCCGGAAGCGATCAGCCTCTCCGAGGTCGCGCATCTCGCTGGAGTGAACCGCGGCACCGCCTATCAGCATTTCGAGACGCGGGAGAAGTTGATCCAGGCGACGGCGGACTGGGTATCCGACAAGCTTTTCCGGGCGGTTTTCGGGGATCCCGAAACCATCGGCGAGCGCCGTGTCGAGCAGGTCGACGTTGCCGAACTGACTGGCCGCATGGCGCAATTTGCGATGGACAATCCGGAACTGTGCCGGATTTGGCTCCTGCAGCTGCTTTCGTCGCCCGAGCCAACCCACGATCCCTTCTGGCGCGAATATCATAGATCGTTGCAGCGGTTCGCCACGACCGATCTGGCACAACCGGGCATTGATTCCGAAGTATTGTCGGTGATGATGCTGTCCGGCTTCTTTCTCTGGCCAATCTGGGCGCGTTCGCACGCCCAGGGCGAAGTCGACCGGCAAAGCCTGAGTCAGCGTTTCACCCATGAATGCCTGCGGCTATCGCTCTACGGAACGATGCGGAGCGAGAAATATCCCGAGGTTGTGCGGTGGCTTGAAGGGGGCGACGGGCCGCCTGCCGAACGCTGCGCCGCTGGAGGGCCGCTCTGACGATCGACCGAAATATCGTGGGTTCAGTCGAAAAACGAACTGTCTTGCGCGGCAATATGCCCTTTTGAGACCAGGAACGCCGGCGACGGCGCTACGCGAAATTCTATGCAAGTGAGGGATACATCATGTTTTCAGCTATAGTGATCGACAAGACCGATGCTGGCCAGACGGTCAGCCTGACCCAGGTGGACGAGGCGCAGCTGTCCGAGGGCGATGTAACCATCGACGTCCAATATTCGACCCTGAACTATAAGGATGGTCTGGCAATCACGGGCAGCTCGCCGGTGGTGCGCAAATTCCCGATGACGCCGGGATCGATCTGGTCGGAACGGTTCGCGACAGCAGCCATGCTGACTGGAAGGCCGGCGACAAGGTCGTCCTGAACGGCTGGGGCGTGGGTGAAACCCATTGGGGCGGTCTCGCTCAGGTCGCGCGGCTGAAGGGCGACTGGCTGGTGCCGCTGCCCGCCGCGTTCACCGGCAAGCAGGCGATGGCGATCGGTACGGCGGGTTATACCGCTGCGCTGTGCGTCGACGCCCTGGTGAAGTTCGGCGTGACGCCTGACCAGGGCGAGATCCTGGTGACCGGCGCGACCGGCGGCCTGGGAAGCGTCGCCATCGCATTGCTCAAAAAGGCAGGCTTCACCATTGCGGCGGCCACCGGCAAGGCCCGCGAAGGGGATTATCTCAAGCAGCTGGGTGCCGAGACGATCGTTGACCGCGCCGAGCTTTCCGCTCCGGGCAAGCCGATGCAGAAGGAGCGTTGGGCTGGCGTCATCGATTCGGTCGGCAGTCAGACCCTCGCCAACGCGGTTGCGCAGACCAAATATCGTGGCGCAGTTGCTGCCTGTGGTCTGGCACAGGGCGCGGATTTCCCCGCAACGGTCATGCCGTTCATCCTGCGCGGCGTCAGCCTGCTCGGCATCGACAGCGTGATGGCGCCCAAGGCCCCGCGCCTGGCCGCATGGGATTGTCTGGCGCGTGATCTCGACGGCTCGGCCCTTGAGCTGATCGCAATGGAAATCGCCCTGGGCGATGCGATCGAAGCGGCCAAGGACCTGCTCAAAGGCAAGATGCGCGGCCGCATCGTCGTCGACGTAAACCGCTAGAAGCTATGCGTGCCCGGGCGATTGCGTTGCAGTCGCCCGGCAACCAACGGCAGATTACATGCCGGATCAGGAGAAGGGCAAGATGGCGAGGATCGACGTCAACGGCATTGGTGTTTCCTAGCCTGTTCAACCGCTGGCCGCTGCTCGCCCCGCAGAGCCTGGCGTTTGCTGGCGCGGGCCACGCTGGGGCCTAGAATCTGGTCCGTTGAGATGGAATCGTGCTCCTGCGAAGGCAGGAGTCCAGGGTTATCCGGCATGCCCTATTGCCCTGGGCTCCTGCCTGCGCAGGAGCACGGCGCATGTTTCAACATGGGTGACACTGGGGCCTAGCCCTGCCCGATCGTCAGGCCCGAAGGCGGCACGGTTTCCGTTGGCCAGACGTCCAGCTTGGCGTGCGCCGTGGCCGCCGCCTTTGCCCAGAAGGCCGGGTTCTTGGCGAGCAGCCGGATATCAAAACTGTCGGTGGTCCTGAATTCGAGCACCTCAACCCCATTCTCGCCCGGGGTGTAGGTGTAGGGCACGTCCGCGCCCAGAAAGAAGCCGTCACCGGCCGCCAGCACCTCGGTGCCGAGCTTGAGGGAACCTCCGACGACATAATAGAGGCAGTCCGAACTATGGCTGTGGAGCGGAAGTGGAAAGCCGCTCTTGAACCAGGCGTAGGTCAGGCTGAAACCGGGCGCTGCATAGAGCAGCCTGGTGCGATGCCCCTTGTTCATGCCGGCTTCGGCGGCCTGTGCGATCCCCTCCATTTGCGTCGGCGTTGGGGGCAGGGGCGTCATCGCCCCGCTCGCCTCCAGGTCCACCGCCTCCGCTGCCCGAAAGATGGTGAACCGGGGGGATTTTTCAGACGGGCCGGACATGCTCATGGCAAACTCCAAACTGACCGCTCAATGCCCGGATGCTAGCGGATCGCCGCGCGGGCCGTCAATCGATCGCTGCAGTCCGACAACTTGACAATAATAAGCAGCGTTATTATAATCTCGCTCCATGGAAGAAAATGTCGGATCCTTGCTGACCGACGTGGCGCGGTTGATGCGCCGCGCCTTTAACGAGCGCACCCGGGATATCGGAATGACGCGCCCCCAGTGGCAGGTTTTGTCCGTGCTTCGGCGGCATGAGGGGATCAATCAGGGCGGCCTTGCCGACCTGCTCGAAGTGGAGCCCATCACGCTTTGCCGGATGATCGACAGGTTGCAGGAGGCGGAGTTGGTCGAGCGGCGCCGTGACCCTTCCGACCGCCGCGCGTGGCGGCTTTTCCTGTCGGAAAAGGCATATGCGCTGCTGGAACAGTTGAAGCCGCTTTCGACGGAAATGCTCGGTGCCGCGCTCGAAGGCATTTCCCAGGAAGAGCACAGGAATCTGGTCAACACGCTCGACCGGATGCGCCACAATCTTTCACGCAAGACAGTGCCGTCGATGGTCTCCCATGGCTGAGCGGGATCCCCATATCGAAATGGAAACGCTCCAGGCGAGCGCAAGGCCGGCGTCACGGATTCGCAATATTGCCGTGATGCTCTCGGTCCCGCTGCTATTGGCGGGAAGTCTGACCTATTACTACTTCGCCAACGACCATTATGTGTCCACCGACAACGCCTATATCCATCAGGACAAGGTTTCAGTCAGCGCCGAGGTGGGCGGAAACATTGTCCAGGTGGCCGTCCATGAGAACCAGCATGTCAAGGCCGGCGATCTTCTGTTCCGGATCGATCCCGCCCCGTTCAGGATCGCCGCCGCTCAGGCCGACGCGACAATTGCCGCGGCTCAGGTCAAGGTCGGCAGCATGGAAACGGAGCTCAAAGGCTCCAATGTCGATATAGAAAGCGCCAGGGAGGGCGTGGCCTATTTCCAAAAGGCCTATGAACGGCAGGCGGAATTGTTCCGCAGCGGCTTCACGACGCGCGCCAGTCTGGAATCCGCCGAACATGCCCTGTCAGATGCCCATGGCCGCCTCTCCAACGCGATCGCTGAATCCGCCAACAAGCGCGCCGACCTTGGCACAGGTGCAGCCGCGCCGGGCCTGAACCCGGCGGTATTGGCGGGGCGCGTCCAGAAGGAGCAGGCGCTTCTGAATCTGCACAGGACGGAAGTGCGCGCGCCGACCAGTGGGATCATCAGCCAGTCGGATCGTCTGCAGGTCGGCCAATTGCTCCCGCAAAGCCTGCCTGCCGTCAGCATCGTTGCCGACGCGCGCAGCTGGGTCGAGGCCAATTTCAAGGAAACCGACCTGGCGCGGATGCGCGTTGGCCAGCCGGTCGAAATCAAGGTGGATGCGTATCCCGGCATGGTGCTCAAGGGGCATGTCGCCAGCATCGGCGCGGGTACCGGGTCCGAATTCTCCATTCTGCCCGCGCAGAATGCCAACGGAAACTGGGTGAAAGTGACCCAGCGCGTACCGGTGCGTATCGCCCTGGACGATAAACCCGATCGCCCGCTCATTGCCGGGCTCTCCACGCATGTCCGCGTCGACACTCGCTAATAGCGAAGCCGGCGACAAGGCGGCCCTGCCGTCGCGTCACACGGGCGTGCTCATGGGCGGGCTCATGGCCGTATCCATCTGCCAGTTTCTCGACGCGACAATCGCCAACGTGGCCTTGCCCCACATGCAGACCAGCCTTGGTGCATCGATGGATACCGCCAGCTGGATCCTGACCAGCTTCATCATAGCGGGTGCGATCGCAACGCCGATTACGGGCTGGCTTTCCGACATGTTCGGATCGCGCAACATGTTCCTGGGAGCCACTTTGGGGTTCCTTGTGGCGTCGATGCTTTGCGGCGTGTCGACCTCCTTGCCCCAGATGGTCTTCTTCCGGTCGTTGCAGGGCATAGCGGCCGCGCTCATGGGCCCGATGTCGCAAGCCATCATGTATGATATCAACGCGCCCAGCAAACAGCCGCGCGCCGTGGCGCTGTGGGGGATGGTATCCATCATCGCCCCTATCAGCGGCCCATTCATCGGCGGATACCTGACCGAGACACTGAACTGGCGCTGGGTATTCTTTGTCAACCTGCCGATCGGCCTGCCTGCACTCGCCATAATATGGTGGCTGCTGCCCTCGCGCCCGCTGGATCGGCGCAAGCTCGACCTGTTCGGATTCTCCATGCTTGCCCTGGCGCTGGGCTCGCTGCAGCTCATGCTTGACCGGGGCCAGCAGAAGGACTGGTTTCAGTCCTGGGAGATCATCATCGAAGGTGCGATCGCCATATCGGGGTTGTGGCTCTTTGTGGTGCACAGCATGCGCACGCGCCTGCCCCTGTTTCATGGCACATTGCTGCGCGACCGTAACTTCATGGCAGCCGTCTTCCTGATGGCGGCGATTGGTCTGGCAAATGTCGGGCTCGCCGCGTTGCTGTCCACCATGTACCAGAATGTCTATGGCTATAGTGTCATGGACACGGGCTTGCTGCTGGCGCCGCGCGGTGCAGGTGTGATCATAACCATGTGGATCACCAACCAGCTCGTGCTGAAGATGGACTATCGCTACCTCGCCGTGTTCGGCTTTCTCGTCTCGGCCTATGCGATGTTGATGATGTCGCACTGGTCCCTCGACCAGTCCTCCGGGCCTATTATCGTCTCCAGCTTCGTGCAGGGGTTGGGCCTGGGCTTCGTCCTTGTCCCCATGCAGCTTCTCGGCTTTGCCCGGCTGCCCGTCCAGTATCGCATGGAAGGGGCGGCGCTTGTTGCGCTTTCCCGCAATCTTGGCGGATCATTCGGCATCTCGGCCATCGTCACGATGCTGGCCCGAAACACCCAGGTCAGCCACGCCGACATCGCGGCAAATGTTACGTCCTTCAGTATCCCTTCCGTCGACATCGGCGCGCTTGCTGACCAGTTCGGCAGCGTGGGCGGATCAGCGATGCTGATGCTCGACGGCATAGTGAGCAGGCAGGCGCTGATGATCGCCTATCTTGACAATTTCTATGTGATGTTCTGGGTAATGCTGGCAATCGCTCCATTGCCATTGATTGCGCAACGGCCGCCGCGGTTCCAAAAAGAGCAACAGCCGGTGGCAATGGCTTCACACTGAACAACGGGCCGCGCCCCGGGGATGAGGAACGCTATACCAACGAGAATGAGCGGATCCTCAGCTGCGCCATGTATTCGGATTGGGTGTCCAGCCCCAATCACCGGAAAGACTAGCTGTTTTCCCATGTCAGCGTGCTAGACTGGAACCGTGCTTTTCCCGGATTTCCTGATCGATCCATCCGTGCTTGCCGGAGGCTGGACAGGTGAAATGAGACCGCTGGCCTTCGTCCCGGTCGATGCCTTTCTCGTCGATCTGTTCGCGCGCGATCTGCCGCCCTTTCCCGTCATCGGCCTTGGCGATGCGGCGCATCCGCTGGCGACGAGCCTCGATGCCATCGTGCAGCCGCCGGTCACCGCCGACATGCTGGCGCGCGCGATTGTCGCCAACCCGTGCGCCGCCGGGATAGCTGTCCAGCTGTTGCGCAGGCTTGAGCGGATGGACGTCAGCGCCGCGCTGTTCGAGGAATCGCTGGCTTATGGCCTGCTGCAGGGCAGCGCCGAACATGCCGCATGGCTCCGGTCGAACCTTGCGGGTACTTCATATGGCGAGGGCCGGGTGCAGGCCCGCCGCGACGGCGATGTGCTGCATATCCTGCTCGACCGCGAGGCGGCGCGCAACGCGATCGACAGGGCCATGCGCGACCGGCTGCACGAGCTGTTCATGCTGGCCGCGCTCGATCCCGAACTGCGGACGGTCACGCTGACCGGGGCGGGCAAGGCCTTTTGCATCGGCGCCGACCTCAGCGAATTCGGCACGACCCGCGACCCGGCGACCGCGCACCTGATCCGCATGCAGACCCTGCCGGCCCACGCCATCACAGGCTGCGCGGCCAAGCTGGAGGTCCATGTCCAGGGCGCCTGCGTGGGCGCAGGGCTGGAGATGGCGGCGTTCGCACGGCGGATTACCGCCACGGCCAATGCCTGGTTCCATTTGCCGGAGCTGGCGATGGGCCTCATTCCCGGTGCTGGCGGCTGTGTTTCGGTCTCCCGCCGGATGGGCCGGCAACGGACCGCGCTGATGATCCTGTCAGGCCGGCGGATCAATGCCGCGACCGCGCTCGACTGGGGCCTGATCGATGCGATTATGGACGATCCGTCCGTCGATGATGGTGCAGCGGACCAGCTCTGAGGTCAGGCGTTCTCGCGCCTCGGCCCATGGGCGGCCCAGCAGGCACAGATCGGCGGGTGCGCCCGGCGCGATGCGGCGCTGGCGCGACAGGTCGGCCGGGTCTGCCAGATAGAGGTCCAGCGCTTCCTCGGCTGAGAGCGCCTCGCGCGCGCCCAGCCTTACACCGTCGCGGGTGCGGCGCGATAGTGCGGCCGCCATTGCCGCCCATGGATCGACATCACCGAACGGCGCGTCGCTGCCACCGGCCAATATGACCCCGGCGTCGCGGAAAGCCGCCAGCCGGTAGAGCTGGGGCAGGGTGTCCGCGTTGATGTCGCGCCGATACTGGTCGCCCCGTTCCACGATGAAATGCGGTTGCGAAACCACCCAAAGCCCCAGCCGGGCGATCTCCGCGATCAGATGATCAGGTGCGACCGATGCATGCTCGATGCGGTCGCCGCGCAGGATGCCGGCCTCCTCGATCGCGGCGAGGGCGAAGACGAGTTCCGTCTCGGTCGTACAATGGACGGCCAGCGCCCGGTCCTGCCGGTGTGCCGCGGCGATGAAGGCGACCGCCGCGTCATAATCGGGCAGTTGCGCTTCGTGGAGATGGAGCTTGGCCGGGCCGATGGCGAGGCGGTCGGTCGATGGGGCCTCGGCCAGGGACAGCGTACCGGCCAGCCGGCATTTCTGGGCGAGGGCGCCCGCCGCCTGCTGCGCCGCGAAATGCCGGGCCATTGCCGGGTCGTTGGACGGCGACATGTCGGTCACGCCGGTGATCCCCAGCGTCGCCAGCTCCGCGCTGATGCCCGCGAACGAGGGCGGCACGGAGCCGAGCGCCTGCCGGAGCCATGCGTCCTCGTCGAACAGGCGGCCGGTCTCGCGTTCAAGGCCCGGCGGCGGCTCGGCCAGCGCGAGAATGGCGTCCAGCCCGGCCGAATTGAAGAACCACATGCGCCCGGAGCGATGCTGGATGCGGACCGGCCGGTCGGGTGCCATGCGGTCGAGCGTCGCGCTGTCGAGCATCCCCGCTACGCATTCATGATAGCCGATGCCGCGCAGCCAGCCGTCGCCGGGACGCGACAGGCACTCCGCCAACCCCGCCGCGTCCGCGACATCCGGCGGGCCGCAGGACACAGACATATGCTTGGCAGCCAGGGCGGCGAGGTGGATGTGATGATCGTGCAATCCCGGCAGCAACGCGCACCCGGCGGCATCGAGAATATCCTCCCCCGCCAACGGGACAAGAGCCCCGATCTCCGCGATCGTGGCATTGCCGATACGCACATCATGAAGGCCGTGCCGGCCCCAGAGTTCGGCGTCCCGGATCAGCATAGCCACTGGACCGTGTCGGCGCCAAACGGCCGCGCAGGACTGGCGGTGCGCCGGGGAACGGCCGGGAAGGGTGCGCCTTGCGCTTCGGCCCAGGATTTCAGGGCGCTCTCAAATGCACCCCCGTCGCGCGCGCGTTCCGCCTTGATGGCCGAAGCGACGACTGCACTCATCGAGAGGATGATCCGTGCGCCCGCGCCCGATGACCAGCGCTCCCATGCGAGCCGTGCCGCCACGATCCCGGTCAGCGGATCGGCGATCGCATCGCCGACGAAACCCACCGTCCCGCTCGCCTCGCGCAGGGCAGCGCTGAGCCCGCCCGCGACGCCGCAATCATCGCCAAAGCCGACCCAATTGGCAGCATCGCCCTCCGCGCCATGGCCTGTGATCGTCATCCAGACCAGACTGGGGTTCACGCGCACGATCTCGTCCGCATCGATGCCGAGCTGGAGCAGGGCGCGCGGCCGCGCCGCCTCGATGACGATGTCCGCGCGCGCCAGCAGCGCGATCAGGCGGCGCCGGTCCTCGTCGTCGCGCACATCAAGCGCAACACTCGCCTTGCCCTGATTGAGCAGCGCGAACAGGCCGGGATCGCCGCCCCGCATGCTGTCGGGCCGCGTCACGCTCTCCATCTTCACCACCTCGCCGCCCGCCAGCCAGAGCAGATGCGCCGCCAGCGGGCCTGCCCAGAGGGCCGAGAGATCGACAATGAGGGGCCTTCTTGCTGAACCGTTCCCTTCGAGCGAAGTCGAGAAGCCTTTGCGCGGGGTGTCTCGACTTCGCTCGACACGAACGGAGGAGGGCTCCCTGATCGAGGGCTCATCCATCGCCGCAATCGCCAAGCCCATTTCGCGCCCACGCGCCACCAGCGGCAGGCTCTTGCTCTCCGCTATGCGC
>Ga0068859_100000311_pt1 | contig 48667 bp, 49 predicted proteins | sample KBSSwiS22_FD_66585 | JGI IMG/M metagenome (GOLD analysis project Ga0068859, IMG submission 66585) | Switchgrass rhizosphere microbial communities from Kellogg Biological Station, Michigan, USA - KBS Switchgrass S2-2 | ecosystem: Host-associated > Plants > Roots > Rhizosphere > Soil ... | reverse complement strand
CGCGTGTCGGGGTTGATCACGACATTTTCGAGCACCGTGCCGAAACGCTTCGTCGTCGCAAAGATCTCCGGCTCGGCTTCGGCCGACAGGCGGATCATCTTGGCGTAGCAGCCGCCTTCGAAATTGAAGACCGCCGTGTCCGACCAGCCATGCTCGTCATCGCCGATCAGGGTACGGCTGGCATCGGCGCTCAGCGTCGTCTTGCCGGTGCCGGAAAGGCCGAAGAATACGGCCGTGTCGCCATTGGGGCCGATATTGGCAGAGCAATGCATCGGCATCACGCCCTTGACGGGCAAGAGATAGTTGAGAATGCCGAACACCGATTTCTTCATCTCGCCGGCATAGGCGGTGCCCCCGATCAGGATGAGCTTCTCAGTGAAGTTGACCGCGATCACCGTCTCGGACCGGCTGCCATGGCGCGCCGGATCAGCGCGGAAACTGGGCAGGTCGATGATGGTATATTCAGGCTGGAACGCCGCGAGCTCTGACGCGTCCGGCCGGACGAGCAGTGTGCGGATAAACTGGTTGTGCCACGCCAATTCATTGATCACGCGCACATTGACGCGATGCTCCGGCTGGGAACCGCCAAACAGGTCCGCAACATACAGCGTGCCCTTGCCGGCCAGCGCGGTCATGAAATCGGCCTTCAGCGCCGCGAAATGCTCGGGTGACATCGGCACATTGGTCTTGCCCCACCAGACCGTGCTCTCGGTCTCGGCGTCGCGTACGATAAACTTGTCCGTCGCCGAGCGGCCGGTATGCTTGCCGGTCTCAACCACCAGAGGACCGTCCTTGGACAGGAGGCCTTCGCCATTCCGAACCGCTTCCTCAACCAGCGGCGCAGTCAGCAAATTCCATTTGACAGTGGCGTTGGTTGAAATACCTTGTTTGGCAAGATCAAAAGACGGTTGCGGCTGCACTTTATACTCCTGAAACATTGTCCGGACGGCTTCCAACGCCGATTGATTCGGCCGCTGGGCCATGCATTGGCGCATAGGCGTTGTGGCGCCCAGCGTCAAACCGCCCTTACCAAGTTCATTAGCGGTATACCCCTTCAGGCAAGCGACTTGCCGCGCCCATTGCCATGGTCTATCGGTGCCCGCCCTGTACGCGTTGCCCGTTGGGAGCAGCTCGAAATGAGCGCGACGATCGCCCTTGTTGATGACGACCGAAACATCCTGACCTCGCTCAGCATTGCGCTTCAGGCGGAGGGTTTCGTGACGCGTCTCTATTCGGATGGCCAGTCGGCGCTCAAGGCGCTGATCGAGAACCCGCCCGACCTTGCCGTGTGCGACATCAAGATGCCGCGCATGGACGGCATCGAACTGCTGCGCCGACTGCGCGAATGTTCCGCGCTGCCGGTCATTTTCCTGACCTCCAAGACGGACGAGCCCGACGAGGCGCTTGGCCTGGCCATGGGCGCGGACGACTATATCGCCAAACCCTTTTCCCAGCGACTGCTGATTGCGCGTATCAAGGCCATATTGCGGCGTTCGGAAATGGCGCGAAGGGACGCCGAACCGCATGGCGACGACCTGCCCGAGCCGCTGATGCGCGGCAATCTTGCGATGGACACGGCCCGTCATCATGTGACCTGGAAGGGCGAGCCCGTCACGCTCACCGTCACCGAATTCCTCATTCTGGAGGCGCTCGCGCAGCGGCCCGGCGTGGTCAAGAACCGCAACCAGCTGATGGACGCGGCCTATCATGACGACATCTACGTCGACGACCGGACCATCGACAGCCACATCAAGCGGCTGCGCCGCAAATTCCGCGAGGCCGATCCGGAATTCAACGCGATCGATACCTTATATGGCGCGGGCTATCGCTTTGCAGAAGAGTGACACGCGGCGAAGCCGACGGCGGACATGGCCCACGCGTCTTTCGCTGACCCGCCGCATTCTCGCGGTCAATATTTTCGCCCTGGCGCTGCTGGCTGGCGGCTTCTTCTATCTCGACAGCTACCGCACCCGGATCATCGATGAGCGGGTCAACCGGATATCGCGCGAAATCACGCTCATGGCCGCAGCACTCGGCACGGTGCCACCGCCCCAGCGCAGCGCGATGATCGCGCGCTTCGCCGCGCTCACCGGCTATCGCGTCCGCCTTTTCGGCCCCGACGGCGCACGGATCCAGGACAGTGCCCAGCTCGGTGTGGTCAGCGACCCGTTGGTCGATCCCGCGACCGAGCCGCTCAACATGCGCCTCGCGCGGTTGCTGGACGAGGCGGTGGACAGCATCGTATTCGCGCGCATCCCGCCGCATTATTCCGAACCGAGCCAGGACCGCATCGAGGCATGGTCCGAGGCCAGGCGCGCGCGAGCAACCCGCCGCAGCGCCAGCAACTATCGACTGGCGCCTGACCGTACGCCGGTACTGAGCGTAGCGGCCCCATTCGACGCCAACGGTTCCGTCCTGCTCGCCACGGAAAATGCACGCGACATCACGATGACGGTCCGCGCGGAACGGTTGCGGCTCAGCCTGGTGCTGGCCGTCGCCATCATCGTCTCCATCTTCCTGTCCCTGTTCCTTGCGCGCACGATCGTGTTGCCGCTGCGCCGGCTTGCGCGGGCGGCCGTGCGCGTGCGCCTCGGCCGGGCGCGGGAGGTGATCGTCCCACGCCTGCCCGACCGGCGGGATGAGATCGGCCTCCTCGCCCGCGCCGTGTCCGACATGAGTCAGGCGCTGCGCAAGCGGATCGACGCCACCGACAGCTTTGCGGCGGACGTCAGCCATGAACTGAAAAACCCGATCGCCTCGCTGCGTTCAGCGCTCGAAGGGCTTGGACGCATTGAGGATCCCGCCCTTCGCGCCCAGTTGATGGAAATCGCACAGGACGACGTGCTGCGGCTCGATCGCCTCGTCACCGACATTGCCGAAGCTTCACGCATCGATGCCCAGCTTTCCCGCACACCCTTTCGGCCAATCGATCTGCGCGCCCTTGTCACCCGGCTGGTGCGCGCGCGCGAAATGCGCGGTATCGACAATGGGGTTCGCCTGCGCTTCACGCCGCCCGGAGACAATAAGTTCCCCCATATTTTCGGTGAGGAACAAAGACTTGCGCGCGTCTTCGAAAATCTCGTCGCCAACGGCATTTCCTTCTCTCCACCAGGCGGGACCGTACGCATGGGCCTCAATGCCGACGCGGATTGGGCGACCTTCACGATCGAGGACGAGGGACCGGGCGTGCCGCCGGACGAGCGGGAAACGGTGTTCCGCCGGTTCCGTTCGGTGCGGCCGGATGGCGAAGGTTTTGGCAGGCATAGCGGGCTTGGCCTTGCCATCGCGCGGTCGATCCTTGAGGGCCATAATGGTATGATCACGATAGAGGATCGCGCGGACGGCCTGAGCGGCGCGCGTTTCGTTGTGCGGTTGCCCTTGCCGGACAACCTGCCCGATCATGAGGATGACGGCCAATGACCGATGCGCCAGATCCGGACGACACCACGTCCCTCCTCCATGCGACCTGCGTCGCCATCGACGGCCGGGCCGTCCTGCTCATGGGCGAAAGCGGCGCGGGAAAGTCGGACCTTGCACTCCGGCTGATCGACCGCGGCGCGCTGTTGATCAGCGACGATTACACCGATTGCAAGCTGCGGGATGGCCAGCTGTTCGCCTATCCGCCGCTTACCATCGCGGGGAAGATGGAAGTGCGCTATATTGGCGTTGTGTCGATGCCGCATGTCCATGATGTTCCGGTTGCACTTGCCATACGGCTCGACGATAAGCCGCAGCGTATGCCCGACCAGACCACTAATATCGACATTCTAGGGGTCAGCCTGCCCGTCTTCGCGCTCAACGCCTTCGAAGGGTCTGCGCCCATCAAGACCGAGCTTGCGTTGCGCCGCCTGGTCGGAGCGACCGCCTGATGTCGCGGACGCAGCCGCCCAAATCGATCCTCATTGTCACCGGCTTGTCAGGCGCCGGAAAGTCGACCTGCCTGGACACGCTGGAGGATATCGGCTGGGAAGTTGTCGATAATATCCCTCTGGGCCTGCTCAACCGCCTGCTGGCCGCGCCGGTGGCCGAAGGTCATGATCCGACCGAGGAGCGCCCGCTGGCGCTCGGGATCGACAGTCGCACGCGCGGCTTTGACGCCGATAATATCGTCGAGGGTCTGCGCGCGCTGCGGGGAGAAGCCGCCGGAACGGTCGAGTCACTATTCATGGACTGCTCCGACGCAGTGCTGGAGCGGCGCTATGCGGAGACGCGCCGCCGTCATCCGCTTGCACTGGATCGGCCGGCCGCGGATGGGATCGCGCGCGAGCGGGAACTGATGGAACCCCTGCGCCGCTGGTCCGACCAGGTCATCGACACCACCGATCTCACCGCCAATGCCCTGCAACAGGAAATCCGCGCGCGATTCGGGCGCGACACCAGTGCGACGCTGACGATCATGTCCTTTGGATTCGCGGGCGGCGTACCGCGCAATGCCGATCTGATGTTCGACATGCGGTTCCTGCGCAATCCGCATTGGGAGGAAAGGCTGCGCCCCAGTACCGGACTGGATCCGGAGGTGGGTGCGTATGTCGCGGCAGACCCGATGTATGACCCTGTGATGGCTCAAATCGAATCGTTGTTGACTACGGTGCTCCCGCGTTACAGCGCCGAGGGCAAGGCCTATGTCACGGTCGCGTTCGGGTGTACCGGAGGGAGACATCGGTCCGTGCATGTTGCCGAAGACATGGCACAACGCTTGCGCGGGGCGGGGTTTTCACTCACGGTTTCGCACCGCAATCTGGAATCCCGGCCCCTCGATGCCTATGAGGATAGGCGTCGTGCGGCGGAACGATCTACAATAGAACGGGGCGCGCATTCGCAATGATCGGTTTGGTTTTGGTGACGCATGGACGCCTCGCGGCCGAATTTCGGATCGCGATGGAACATGTCGTGGGTCCGCAGGAGGCGATCGAGCCCATCTGTATCGGCGCCGAAGATGACATGGAGGCACGCCGCGCGGACATTGCGGCGGCGGTCGCGCGGGTCGACGACGGGTCGGGCGTCATCCTGCTCACCGACCTGTTCGGCGGCACGCCCTCGAACCTGGCCATTTCCCTGCTCGATCCCGGGCACATCGAGGTGATCGCCGGGGTCAACCTGCCCATGCTGATCCGGCTGGAAAGCGCGCGCAAGGCCATGTCGATCAAGGAAGCGGTGGCGGCCGCGCGCGAGGCGGGAACGAAATATATCAGCGTGGCATCCGAACTGCTGGGGGACACGCCATGAGCGAAGGCCCGGTTTCGAAAGTCGTACAGGTGACAAACCGGCGCGGGCTGCATGCGCGCGCCAGCGCCAAGTTCGTGACCATGGCGAGCACCCTGCCCGCCCAGGTCACCGTCGCCAAGGATGGTTCCGCCGCCGTGGTCGGCACATCGATCATGGGCCTGATGATGCTCGGCGCGGCGATGGGCGACACGATCACGATCAGCGCCAGCGGCGACGGTGCGAAAACCGCGCTGGACCAATTGGTGGCACTCGTCGAAAACCGCTTCGGCGAGGATTGAGACACTCTTGATCCGCGAAATCACCGGCTTTTCCAATCCGCTGGTCAAGCGCATCCGCAGCCTGCGCGAGAAGAAACATCGCAAGCGCGAGGGGCTGTTCCTGGCTGAAGGGCTGCGCATCCTTACCGAGGCGCGCGACGCCGGCGCCCTGCCCGAAATCCTTGTCCTCGCGGACGATGCGCGCCCCCACCCCCTTGCCGAGACGCTGATTGCGCAGACGCTGGCGGCGGGCGGTGATGTCGTGCGCACCTCCGCCGATATCCTCGCCAAGATTTCGGGCAAGGACAATCCGCAGGCATTAGTCGGTGTCTACCGCGACCGGCCCACCGCCCTATCCGCCATCGACCGCTTAGCCGCGCCGATCTGGTTCGTGGCGCAGGCCATGCGCGATCCCGGCAATCTGGGCACGCTGCTGCGCATCGGCGACGCGGTGGGCGCGGGCGGCATCATTCTGGTCGACGATTGCGTCGATCCTTTCTCCGTCGAAACCGTGCGAGCAAGCATGGGCGCGCTTTTCACCCAGCAGATCGTGACGGCCGAGTGGGCGGATTTCCTCGGCTGGCTGCGCGCGGGGAAAGGCATGCTGGTGGGCACCAGCCTGCAGACCGACATCGATTACCAGTCGCCCCATTATGCCGCCCCGACCTTTCTCCTGATCGGCAATGAAGCACGCGGCCTGCCCGATGAATATGAGGCCGCCTGCGACGCCCTCGTGAAGATCCCCATGCTCGGACGCGCCGACAGCCTCAATGCCTCTGTCGCGGCGGCGGTAATGGCCTATGAAGTGGTCAACCAGCGCAAGGCTGGATGACAGGGGGGACACCAAATGCACGCACCTGATCCGCGCGCGGCCGGCATGGCGATCATGTGGCGGGAGCGCCGCGTCCTGCTGGCCAGCCTGACCGGCACCGCCGTCGAATTCTATGATTTCTATATCTATGCAACCGCCGCTTCGCTGGTGTTCGGGCCGCTGTTCTTTCCATCGAGTTCATCCGCGGCGCAGCTGATGGCCGCCTATGCCAGCTTCGGCCTCGCCTTTGTCGCGCGGCCGGTCGGCGCGGCTGTCTTCGGCCATTTCGGCGACCGCATCGGGCGCAAGTCGACGCTGGTGGCGTCGCTCATGCTGATGGGTGGATCGACGCTGGCGATCGGCTTGCTGCCGAACTATGCGAGCGTCGGCTGGATCGCGCCGCTGCTCTTGTGCATCCTGCGCTTCGGACAGGGCTTTGGCCTTGGCGGGGAATGGGGTGGCGCGGCGCTGCTGGCGGTGGAGAATGCGCCGCCGGGATGGCGCGCGCGTTTCGGCATGATGCCTCAGCTCGGCGCGCCGGTCGGTTTCATCGCGGCCAACGGGCTGTTCCTCATCCTCGGTGCAACCTTGAGCGAGGCGGAGTTCATGGCGTGGGGCTGGCGCCTGCCCTTTCTGGGCAGTGCCGTGCTTGTCGCGATCGGCCTGTGGGTGCGGCTCAAGCTTACCGAGACGCCGGAATTCGCCGCCGCGGTCGCGGCAGGGCCGCCGCCATCGGTGCCGCTCGCCGAACTGTTCCGGCGCCATGCCGGGGCAACAGCGGCCTCGACCCTGGCCGTCGTCACCTGTTTCGCGATCTTCTACATCGCGACCGCCTTCACCCTCGGCCATGCCACCCAGACCATGCATCTCTCACGCGAGGGCGTGCTTTCGGTGCAGCTGGTCGCGATCCTGTTTCTGGCGCTCGGGATCCTTCACGCGGGCTGGTGGGCGGATCGCACCAGCCCACGCCGGGTGCTGATCGCCGGTTGCCTTGGCACGGTGCCGCTTGGGCTGGTCTTTGGCCCCGTGCTCGGCTCCGGATCCTTGCTCGCCATGCTGGCGGTGCTGAGCGCCGCGCTCTATCTCATGGGCCTCGCCTGTGGGCCGCTGGGCGCCTGGCTCACCGGGCGTTTCCCGACACGCTTGCGCTATACCGGCGCGTCGGTGGCGTTCAACGCCGGCGGGATCATCGGCGGCGCGCTCGCACCGATCGCGGCGCAGGCGCTGGTCTCCGGCTTTGGCACGGGTGCGGTCGGGCTCTACCTGACGGTCGCGGGAGCTCTCAGCCTGACCGGCCTGCTGCTCTCGCCGAGACGATAACTATACCGTCTATACGGTTAAATGCGGGTTCCGGGTTCAGGCCAGGGCGCCGTGGCAGTGCTTGTATTTCTCGCCCGATCCGCAGGGGCACGGCGCGTTGCGGCTGATGTCCAATCCAACATATTGCTGGTCGTCCGCGCTCATCGGCAACAGGCGAGGGATCGTCGTCGTGACGAAGCCCCTGCTCGCCCCATCCAGGTCGGCGCTGTCGTCCTCGCCGGTCAGCGGGTCGAAATGGGTGGTGATGAAGTCGGGCAGCACCGGCAGCTCGGGCAGCGGCTCGGTGCGGAATTCGGCATGCGCGATCGTGCGCGTCACATCCTCGCGAATGTTGGACAGCATGCGCTCGAACAGCGCGAAGGCCTCCTGCTTATACTCGTTGATCGGCGTCTTTTGCGCATAGGCGCGCAGGTGGACAACTTGCCGCAGCGCATCGAGCGTCGAGAGATGTTCCTTCCAGTGATGATCGAGATTCTGGAGAAGGATGTTCTTTTCGACGATATGCCAGCTTTCCTCGCCGATCGGGGCGACCTTCAGGGCGACCTGCTCATCGGCAAGGGCGATCAGCCGCTCCTCCAGCATTTCCGGTTCGACATGCTCCTCGGCAAGCCAGGCGTCGATGTCGGGGGACAGGTTTAGCACATCCTCGACGCCGCGCTTCAGGTTTTCAAGATCCCACTGCTCGGGATAAGTATGCGGCGGGCAAGCGGTACCAACAATCGTGTTGACTGACTCATGCCGCATGTCAACCACCACATCATCCACAGTATCGGCATCCATGATGTCGCTGCGCTGTTCATAGATCACCTTGCGCTGGTCGTTCATGACGTCGTCATATTCGACCACCTGCTTGCGGATATCATAGTTGCGCGCCTCGACCTTCTTCTGCGCGGTCTCGATCGCCTTGGACATCCACTTGGACGGAGGCAGCGCCTCGCCATCCTCGAGGCTGGAGCGCATCATGCGCGCGAACAGCGTGTCCGGGCCGAAGATGCGCAGCAGGTCGTCATCAAGGCTGAGATAGAAGCGCGACAGGCCGGGATCGCCCTGCCGCCCCGAGCGGCCGCGCAGCTGATTGTCGATGCGGCGGCTTTCATGCCGCTCGGTCGCGAGCACGAACAGGCCGCCAGCGTCGAGCACCTGCTGCCGTTCGGCGGCGATCTCCGCGCTGATCCGCTCCAACGCGGCATCGCGCTCAGGCCCTTCAGGCATGCCGGCCAGCTCGTCATTGACGCGGAATTCGAAATTGCCGCCGAGCTGGATGTCGGTGCCGCGTCCCGCCATGTTGGTGGCGATGGTGACGGCCCGCAGCCGCCCGGCCTGCGCCACGATATGCGCTTCCTGCTCGTGAAAGCGGGCGTTGAGGACACTGTGCTTCACGCCTTCCTCATTGAGGAATTCGGAGAGCATCTCGGACTTTTCGATGGAGACCGTGCCGACCAGGACCGGCTGGCCCTTGGCCTGATGCTCCCTGATGGTGCGCGCGATGCCGCGAAACTTGTCCTCGACGCTCTTGTAGAACAGATCCTCCTCGTCGATGCGCTGCACCGGCACATTGGTCGGGATCGTGACGACATTCATCTTGTAGATGTCGTAGAATTCCGCCGCTTCCGTTGCCGCGGTGCCGGTCATGCCGGACAGCTTGGGGTACATGCGGAAATAATTCTGGAAGGTGATCGAGGCGAGCGTCTGGTTTTCCGGCTCGATCTGTACGCCTTCCTTGGCCTCGATCGCCTGATGCAGCCCGTCCGACCAGCGGCGGCCGTCCATCATGCGGCCGGTGAACTCGTCGATGATGATGACCTTGCCGTCCTTGACGATATAATCAATGTCGCGGCGGAACAGCACATTGGCGCGCAGGGCCTGGTTCACATGGTGGACGACCTGCGTATTCTCGAAATCATAGAGATTGCTGCCCTGCAGCAGGCCCGCAGTCTCCAGCAGGCGCTCGACATTCTCGGTGCCGTCCTCGGTCAGGATGACATTGCGCTGCTTCTCGTCCTTCTCATAGTCCGTCTCGACCACCTGCTTCACGATCGCGTCGACGGAGATGTAGAGATCGGACTTGTCGTCGGTCGGGCCGGAGATGATGAGCGGCGTGCGCGCCTCGTCGATCAGGATCGAGTCCACCTCGTCGACGATGGCGTAGTTGAAGGGCCGCTGCACCATCGCGCCGCGATCATATTTCATATTGTCGCGCAGATAGTCGAAGCCGAGCTCGTTGTTGGTGGCGTAGGTGATGTCGGCATTATAGGCCGCGCGCCGCTCGTCTTCACTGAGGTTGGGCACGATCACGCCGGTGGTGAGGCCCAGGAAGCGATAGACCTGTCCCATCCAGTCGCAGTCGCGCCGGGCCAGATAGTCGTTGACGGTCACGACGTGGACGCCCTTGCCCTCAAGCGCATTGAGATAGGTCGCCAGCGTCGCGACCAGGGTCTTGCCCTCGCCGGTGCGCATTTCGGCGATCTCGCCCCGGTGCAGGACCATGCCGCCGATCATCTGGACGTCATAATGGCGCTGGCCGAGCGTGCGCTTCGCCGCCTCGCGCACGGTCGCAAAGGCTTCCGGCAGGATGTCGTCGAGCGTCTGTCCGGCGGCGAGCCGCTCGCGGAACAATCGCGTCTGGTCGACCAGTTCTGTGTCGTCCATCGCCGAAATGGTGGATTCAAAGGCGTTGATACGATCGACAGTCTTGCGCATCGACTTGACGTAGCGATCGTTGGACGACCCGAAAATCGATTTGGCTACGGAGCCGAACATGCCTGATTTCCTGACTTTCGCGTGAGAGCGCATGCCATGGCAGGCGCCCGATATTCAGGGCCGCGATGTAGGGGGAGGCAGCGGGTTAGTCAATCTGGCGAGGCATGGCTTGGAGAGGTTATCGGCCGCCCCGCCCTCTCCCCGTTTCGGGGAGAGGATAGCGAGAGCTTGCTCCGTCAGGAGCTAGCGAAGCTTGGAGAGGGGGTGCTCCCACGCGATGGCGCAGGCCCCCTCTCCAACTCCGGCTAGCAAGCAAGCTTGCAAGCCTCCATATCTCAATCAGAGTCACGTGCCTCTGATTGACCCCGAACGGGGAGAGGGTTGGCCTTACCCCGGCAGCTTCCCCGCCAGCACCGGGGCCTCCGCCAACGACCGGATCATGTCGTTGAGATGGGTGCAACCCGCCGTCTTGCGCAGCCGCTCCAGCACCGTGTTGCGCAGCTCCGCTATCGGCGTGTTCAGCAATATGCCGATGTTCGCCAAGGCCGCAGGGCATTCGGCGTGGGGCAAGGTGCCCGGCGTCGCGTTGAGCGTCAGCAGCGTGCCGGTTGCGATGTCGGCCGTCGCATAGAGGCTGTATTCATGGATCGCCTCGCGCAGATCGCTGTCCGGCATGCTGGAGGAATCCTGGAAGATCGATTCCACATGGATCAGGCCGTCCTCGCGCCAGATGTCGATCATCCGTGCACGGCGAAAATGCGGCTTTTGTTCATCGGCGGGCAGTTCGTGCCAGCCGGCGGGATCAGCCGGGTGGACCAGCGACACGACCTGGCTCGAATTTGACTTGAACATTCCCTCGCCATCGTGCCTGGGGATCAGCGCTTTGGAACCGGGACGAAAGCCGATGCAGACACCCTCCATATCGAACGCCTTACGAGCCTGGAGCATATGTTCGGGATGCCAGCGCGCCCAGCCCCACATGCACACGAACGACGCACCGGCCAGATCGTCGAGCACGAGGTAGATGGGCGCTCCGGCGAGCTTTTCCCCATGCAGCACCCTGTCCAGCGCCGAGCGAAGATGGGCGCCTGCCCGCTCCCCGACGAGGGAGGCCATGTCTCTGTGCGAACTGCTCTCGATATCGACGATTGCCCGCCGTTCGAGGTGGCCGGCGACTATGTCCTCGGCAAGGAGGAGTGGGTCTCCGCCGCCAATCGGCGTCATGATGTCACGGGCGCGCCCCCGGAACCGGCTCGGCGCCTCCTGACCGCCCGGCCAGTCGATGTCGATCGACATGGTACGGCGGACGGAACCGGGCCGGCGCAGCGGCACATGCCCCCGCACCGCCTTTGGGGCGCTTTCGTAAAGCGGCAGCGGATTTCCGTTGAGATCGAGGCCGCGCGCGGCAGGCTCCGCCATCATGGAGTCAAGATTATCGGTCATGTCGAACAGTCTCCGGACATGTCATGCGCGGCTTGCTCGATCGGTCGGGAATGCGATAACCCATTTAAATCAGTAGCTGGCAGCATGGTCAAAGGTTGCGGATCAATACGTATCCGCCCGCGCTATCATGCCCCTCGCCCCCTGAACAGGGTTATAATGCCGGTTCCGGAGAGCCGGGGCATGGTGGCGAACACGACATCAAAGAGGACGTCGATTCGCTTGCGCCACATTTTTTGGCCGTTAAGCACGGATGCGGGCGCGGGGAGCATAGTGGACCACATAGCCAGACAAATTGCTGACGGATGCGGCAAGCGATGATCGCGCCAGTGCTGCCGAATCTGGTTTATGCCGCGCTGCTCCTGGTCGTTCTCCTGACGCCCTATGCATCGATGTATTTCAGATCGTTCCGCGATGGTAATCGACTGATCGATTGGCTCGTCATAGCGACAATCACTATGGGTGCGATCGTCCTGACGGTCGCGAGGGCTGACATTTTCGTGGCGCTCAGCATGGTCCTGCTGATTCCGCTTGCCGGACTTGGGCTACGCGTCTTGCTCGGCGGCATCGCGGCGGTTTTGTTGTTCGCACCGGTAACCTGGTGGACATCGACATTACAAATAGATCTGGCGGCGATGGGCGCTTTTGTCGCGCTCGCACTCACCGCCGGACTGATGCCGCGACTGGGTACATCATCCAGGTCGGTGGACGGATCCGGGGCGGTTCAGCAAAAAATCCTGCTCCCCATGATTGTTTGCGCTGCCGTCGGCTTGGCGGCCGGCCTGCTGACGGCCCCGTTCGGTTCGGTCGAGCCCAGCTATATCGCCTGGCATCATTGGAGCGCCTATCTATCGCCGGTCGACGCGTGGCTTTCCGGCGGCCTGCCATATCGCGATTTTCCGTTGCAATATGGGCTCGGCCCGACGGCGCTTTTGGCGGCGACCTGCGGCAAGGATTGCTGGCGCGGCATGTATGCCGTCGCGATCGCCGCGAACGCGCTGTATTTCGCCATGCTGGCCGGGTGCGCGCTCATCCTGACCGCGCGGTCCTCGCGAGGATTGCGATGGCTTGCGCTGCTGGCGTTGTTTTGTGCATCGTTCGTCTGGACGGGCTTCCCGATCAAACTGGCCGGGCCGGCGATGACGCCCTCAGTAGCCGGACTGCGCTTCCTGGTGATTTCGGCGCTGCTGCTCCACATTCTTGTCACGGAACAGCGCACGGCGCCGCGCGACTGGATCGGCCATGCTATCTGGCTGGTCAGCCTGTTCTGGTCGCCCGAAGCGGCATTTTTCGGAACACTGATCTGGTGGCCCTCTCTGGCGATGCGCGACGCGGCCGGGGCAGCGGGACCGCGCGATGCCCTGTTCGCCCTTGGCCGCGGCGCCCTGCGCGGCGTGGTCGCCCTGGCCATCGGATTGAGCGGACTGGCATTCGTCTTATGGCTGCTCTCGGGCAAGGCGATCACATTGGGCGATTATCTCGCTTATATTGAGCATCCGCCGGGACCGCTGCCGGTAAATCCTGTCGGAACGGTCTGGATCGCTTTGGCGTCAATCGCATTGGGCACGTACATGCTGGCGGGTCAGGGCCTGTCGTCACAGGCGCGGGCGCTTTACGCTTGCCTATTGGGATTCCTCGCCGCCGGGACCTATTATCTTAGCCGCAGTCACGACAATAACATCCTGAACCTGTTTCCCCTGCTGATCCCCATGCTGCTGGCAATTCTCGCGGGGCCGGGACGCGAACGAACCGGCGCGCCCGGCCCCGACCTTGCCAAAGGCCCCGACTTTGCAAGAGGCTTTGTCCAAACTGTCCTCGTGGCCATGGTGGCGTTTGTCGCCACGTTCAATTTCATACCTTGGAGCAATGGCGCGGCAAGAATCGGGCTGCTTGAACTTGGGCCCGCAAGACTGATCGCCCGGTTCACGCCGAAGCATGGCGACCTGCCCTCATTGCTGCCGCCGGACGCGGTGGTGGGACTAGAATACTTTCGAGGCCGGAATGCCGGTACAATCGTGCTTTTGAAGGAAACGGGGGTTATGCCCCGGTCGGCCGCCGGAACAGGGTGGACGAGCGTCAACAATGTCGCGAACTTCGAGCCATTGCCCGACACGATGATCGAGCGATACATCAGGCGGGGCGCGGTCGCTTACCGTCGGCCAGGGTGGCTATTGGTCGACGATGCCAAATATGACCACTGGGTGGATATGTTCAAAACCGCCTATGATGTGCGCGAACAGAAGCGGTTCGGGACTTACAGCGCTTATTATCTGGTGCCGCGCTAGCCCCTTTACCTTTTCTTATTTGTATTCCGCCAAACTTGTTAACCATGAATATGATGCTTCATGACATTGCGACTGGTTCGCGCCCCTGTCCGATCTGCCGCGATCCATCGGTCGCGACGCAGCCTTTCCTCGCCAACAGCGTGAGACAGGACATCGTCACGGCTTCGACCTTCGCGTCGCGCAAAGTGCCGGAGTATATGAGCCATGCCATGGTCCGCTGCACCCGCTGCGATCTGGTTTTCGTGGACCGGCCGCCCAGTCAGCAGGAACTCGCCGACAGCTATCATGCGGCCGACTATGACAGTGCGGAAGAGGCCGAACATGCGGCGGACAGCTATGCGAAGGCGATCCGTCCTGTGCTGGCGCGCCTCGCTGGCCGAATGGACGACGCCTTGGAAATCGGCACCGGGACCGGCGCCTTTCTGGGGCGCTTGAAGAATGCCGGGTTCGGCCGGGTCGTTGGCATCGAACCCTCGGCGGCGGCAATCGCCGCGGCATTGCCCGAACGGCGGGGCTGGATCCAGGAGGGCATTTTCGAGGAAACCGATTACGAGCCCGCAAGCTTCGACCTGATCACCTGCTTCATGACACTCGAACATATTCTCGAGCCCGGTGACATGGTCGCTTCCGCTTTCCGGCTGCTGCGTCCCGGCGGCGCGTTCGTCGGCGTAACGCATGATTACCGTGGTTGGGTGAACCGCTTGCTCGGACGCCGCTCGCCCATCGTCGACGTCGAGCATATGCAGCTGTTTTCCGCGAAATCCGTTCGATCGCTTCTGGCAACACGCAGCTTCCAAGATGTGGAAGCGCAGGGCTTTGCCAATGCATACCGCCCCAGCTACTGGATGCGTCTCGTGCCGATCCCAAATGCGATAAAGCAGAGCATGATCGGGATGATGAAGCGCTCTCCCCTCGATGCTCTGCGTCTCCCCTTCAACGTCGGCAATACAATGTGCTGGGGATTCAGGCCGCACGCCTAGCCCAGGCGATGTCCCGACATCCGGCAGCGGCGGCAGGCACCGCCACCGCCGTCATGCAGCGGTTGCGATACGCTCGATGAGGGTGTGAACCGGATTTTCGCCTTCCATGTTGATGCGCTCGCGCTCCACGACCAGCGGGCGCCGGCGGACCTGCGCATGGATCGACGTTACATATTCGCCGAGGATGCCAAGGAAGCTCATCTGGATTCCGGAGAGGAAGAACAGGGCAACGATCATCGTCGTCATTCCGCGCGGGGCCATATGTGGTGACGTGAACCAAAGCCCGACCGCGACAAAGGCGTAGAGAAAGCAGCAAAGTGCCATCGTCATACCGGCAAAGGTGCACAAGCGCAGCGGCACGTTGGTGAACGACAGGATGCCGTTCAAGGCCTGGTCGATCAGGCGCGGCAGATTGTTCTTGGACAAGCCACGTTTGCGGGCAGCCCATGTGTAGGGAACTATCACGCGACGAAAGCCGACCGAGGCGATGATCCCGCGGATATAGGGATAGTGATCATCATGCTGCACGACCGCTTCCCACACCTTGCGGTCGATCAGCTGGAATTCGCCGACATCGATCGGGATGTCGATCTCCGACAGCGTACGCACCAGCCTGTAGAAGATGCCCCGACAAGCGCGCAGGAGCAGGCTCTCCTCGCGATTGGCGCGTGCGCCGGCAACGACTTCGACGCCAGCCTCCCACAGTCGCACGAACTCGGCGATCATCGCGGGCGGGTCCTGCAGGTCGACCGGCAGAAAGACCAGTACGGCGTCGCCGGTCGCGCTGCGCAGCGCGTTGAAATTTGAGCGGAAGGGACCGTAGTTGCGGGCGTTGAGGATCACCTTCATGGAAGGGTCCCCCGCCGCCAGCTCGCGCAGCACCTCCACGGTGCCATCGGTCGAGGCGTTGTCCGTGAAGATGTGCTCGCATCGATAGGTATCGAGCGGACCGCCGGGCGCAAACAGTGCCTGCACGGCCGCGCGGCAAGCCCTGACATTGTCTACCTCGTTGAAGCACGGTGAAATGATCGAGATCGTCTTCATGGCCCGAGCTCCGGCGTCGGTACAAAGACGAACCGGCGCATCATGAGGAAGGAAAGTGGCGAGATGATCGCGATGACGACCGCTTCACCGATATAGGGTCCGAGACCTGCGGCTACCAAGGCGCGCAGCAGCAGGACATTGGTCGGAAGCAACAGTCCATAGATGAGAAGAAACTGCGGCAACCGCGAAAATCCGCGCGAGGCGAACACCTTGCCGATCGTCTGGAAGTTGAAGGCGATGCCCGCCGCGGTGCCTAATATCACGGCCAGATCATTGCCCAGCCCGATCCATATGAAACAGGCGAAAACGGCATATCCAAAGCAGGTGTTGAGCGCGCCTGCCGCAAGAAACAGCACGAAGCGGTGCAGGTCCCCGGCCTGGAGCCTGAATTCGGTCATGCCGCGAGCCTCAGCGCGTCGACAACGCCGGCAAGGCCTTCCATCACCGCGATCGTGGGAGCCCAGCCGGTGATTTGCTTGAGACGGCTATTGTCCCCCTCAAGATGCATGATCTGGTCGGGGCCGAACGGGATTTCGCCGAAGCGCAGGTTCAACCCCGGTGCCGCCAGGTCCCGCAGGCGCTCGACAATGCTCCGGACAGCGACTGGCGCGCCGCTGGAAAGGTTGAAGACGCCGGTCGCCGCGTCGGTCACAGCGGCGGCCAGCGTACCACTGGCGACATCGTCGATGTACAGATAATCCCACTTCTGCGTCCCCGGAGTACATTTCGGCGCGCTGCCTCGAACAAGAGATGCCGCAGCGGAAGGGATCAGCCAGTTGGGGTTGTCGCCCGGGCCGTAGACGGAGAACAGGCGCAGCCACGCAAAGTCGAGGCCCGCGTCGCGGCAACGCTGCCGCGCGAGGTGGCAGGCGGAAAGCTTCGCCGCGCCATAGATCATGGTCGGCTGCGGCAGGTCCATTTCGGTAATGCGCCGGTCGAAGCGGCCATATTCGGCTTGCGACCCGATCCCGACAAACTTGGTCGCGCCGGCGGCAATGGCCGCGTCGACGAGGGCAATGGTGGTGCGGATGTTCTCGAACTGGATGTCGCCGGCGCGCAGCACGCCGCCGACACCTTCCCAGGCCGAGTGGATGACGATTTCAGGCCTGGCTTCCGCGAGCAGGTCGGCAATCGCACGACCATCGGACAGGTCGGCGACATGGATCGAGAGACCGCCGCCCAGCCCGGATAGCCGCCATGCGCCGGGACGCCGAACCAGCGCCATGACCCGGTGCCCGGCTGCAAGCGCCGCATGGACCGTGGCGGCTCCAACGAAACCGCCGGCCCCGGTAACAAGGATCGTGCGCCGGCTCATCAGAGCCCGGCCTCTAGTTCCATGTTCGCCATGCCGCCTCCCGCCGTTCCCACATGCCCTCGAGAAGCTGGCGGTCGCGCAGCGTATCCATCGGCTGCCAGAAGCCGTCGTGAAAAAATGATCGTAGCTCGCCCGCGGCAGCGAGGCGTTCCAGCGGTTCGCGCTCCCACACACAGGCATCGCTGTTGCCGAGCAGCGGCCTGATCGCGCGATTGAGCACGAAGAAGCCACCGTTGATCCAGCCACCTTCCTCGACCGGCTTTTCGGCGAAGGCATCGACCCGGTCTCCGGTGAGGTCGAGCTGGCCAAAGCGGCTCGCGGGGCGAACGGCAGTCACGGTCGCCTTGCGGCCATGCGCCTTATGAAACCGGATCGCGCCGCCGATGTCGCAGTCGCTCACACCGTCGCCATAGGTCAGGCAGAAGTCATCATCATCGTCATCGTCGAGATACTGCATGGCCTGGCGCAGGCGCCCCCCGGTCATCGTGCTGTCGCCGGTATCGATCAACGATATGCGCCAGTCCTCGCTCGAATTGCGGTGGACGCTGGTCTCACCGCTGCGCAAGTCGATCGTCATGTCCGACATATGCAGGGAGTAATTGAAGAAATACTCCTTGATCATGTATCCCTTGTAACCAAGGCAGATAATGAAGTCCTTTACGCCATGATGGGCGTAGATCTTCATGATGTGCCACAGGATCGGCTTACCGCCGATCTCGACCATGGGCTTGGGCCTGAGCGAGGTCTCTTCGGCGAGACGGGTCCCGAAACCCCCTGCAAGAATGATCGCTTTCATAGCCATCCCACTAGCGCCATCATGGTAAAGGAATTGATAAAGCCGCTAGGCGGCCAACCCGCCGAGCCGGTTAAGTGTCGCCTGGCTCGCCACGACGTCGCAGATGCGGTCGGACAGGGCGATGGCGCGCAGTCGTGCTGCGCCCGTTGTTCCAATGAGGCCCTCGGCCATCCAGCTTCCGAAGCCGCCGTCGAGCAGGTGATCCTCGAGCGTCACGACCTCCTCGAACCGTTCGATATGCCGAGGCTGTTTTGCCTTTGCGGACATCGACCAGAGGGGCATCGACCAGACCGAGTGCCCCGATTCCTGCGATCGCGCCAGAGCCGCTCCGAGCGCCGCCCCCGTCGAGAGCATCGCGCGGTTGGCGTCGCGTTGCGCGGTGCACACCGGGAGCCATTCCCCGGGCGCCACGGTGGGGACATCGTCATGAAAACATGGTTCGCCCGCCTTGCCGAGGCGCAGGTAGGATGGCCCCGGATTGGCCACGAGGTAACGCATGCAGGCGCGCGTCTCATATGGATCGCCCGGGGCGGCAATGAGCATGTTCGGCATCGCGCGCATGAGCGCATAATCCTGAACGGCATGGTGGGAATAGCCCATATTGCCATAGGCCACGCCTCCGCCCACCGCCACCGTCGTCACCGACAGGCGGTGATGGTCGATGTCGTTGCGGATCTGCTCGGCACAGCGGAACGTGGGGAAGTTGGCGATTGAATATGTGAAGACATGATAGCCTTCCGACGCCATGCCAGCGGCGAGCCCGGCCATGTTTTGCTCGGCAACCCCTGCGTTGATGAAGCGGTCGGGAAAGCTGTCCGCGAACGGCTCGATCACGGAGTAGCCAAGGTCTCCGACCACAAGCGCGATGTGGTCGTGAACAGTGGCGAGAGAGACCAGTTCCTGGATGAAGGCGTTACGCATCGAACCCCTCCCAGATTGCGGCGAGCGCCTGTGTCAATTGTTCGGGATTCGGCGCCTTGTAATGCCATTCGACCTTGCCCTCCATGAAGGGGACGCCCTTGCCCTTGGTGGTGTGGGCAATCAGCATCTGGGGCTTGCCGGGCTCCCACATTTTGCTTGCCAGGTGATGCGCGAGGATGTCGTGGTCATGTCCGTCGACTTCGCGCACCGCCCAACCGAATGCGGTCAGTTTTTCGCCGAGCGGCTCGAGCCCGAGGGTGTCGGACACGCTGCCGAGGCTCTGGAGCTTGTTATAGTCGATGATTGCGGTGAGCCGGTCGAGCCGGTGGTGGGCGGCGAACAGGAAAGCCTCCCAGTTGCTCCCCTCCCCGCACTCCCCGTCGCTCAGCAGGACCACCGTGCGCCAATCCGCGCCCAGGCGTCTTGCCGCCAATGCCTTGCCGACGCCGAAGGGCAGGCCGTGCCCCAATGCTCCGGTCGAAAATTCGACGCCGGGGACGTGATGGCTGATATGCGCCATGAGCTGCGAGCCATCCCGGCCATAGGTTTCGAGCAGATCGTGCGGGATGAAGCCCCGTTCCGCCAGAGCGGCATAGATCGCGACGCACGCATGCCCTTTGCTGAGTATGAAGCGGTCGCGCGAAGGATCATGCGGCCGGTCGGAAAAGACATTGAGGGCGCCGCCATAAAGGACCGCCACGATGTCCGCGATGGAAAGGACACTGCCGATATGCGATGCATTCGCGCGGGAGACCATCCGCAAGGCAAGGTCCCTGATGTGGCGGGCAAGGTCGACGGAGTGCGGCGCAATAGCGCGATCCTGCTCGACGAGGCGAAAGTCGAAATGACTGGATTGCGTATTCATGCCTTCCGCTATGGCTTAATATGCTTAACGCAAGGTAAGCGACGCCTTGGAAATGGTGGGCGCGGCAGGGATGAACCTGCGATCCCGAGCGCGGCATAGGCGGGAATCTGGTTGTTAGCGGTTTAGCCATAGCGACCCGTCGCTTGCAGGGACGTGAGGTATTTGGACGGCTCCCTATCCAATGCCCGATACCAATCCGCCATCGTGCCAGTCACCAAGCCACCGCAACACCACAGATGCGCATTTATTTGCGCATTCCGGCTGACGGAATGTGCAGCCTTGCGTATTTATTTGCGTATGGAGCGGGACGGAAAAAAGATCGTCAAGCGACTTATCGAGGATGGCTTCCAGCATGTGTCGACCAAGGGATCGCATGCCAAGTTCCGCAAAGGCGAAAGAACGGTGATCGTCCCGCACCCGAAAAAGGACCTGCCGCTGAGCACCGCCCGCAGCATCGCCAAAATGGCGGGCTGGAAGTGATCCCAGCCAAGGAAGGTGAATGATGAAGTATTTCCACGCGCTTGTTCACAAGGACGCTGACAGCGCCTTTGGCGTAGAATTTCCGGATCTGCCCGGCTGCTTTTCGGCGGCGGATCGGATGAAGGACGTTGTGCCCAATGCCTGCGAAGCGCTCGAACTATGGTTCGAGGATGCCGATGCCGTTGATCCGCGCCCCCTGGAGGAGGTGCAGACCATGGTGGCCGACCAGCTGGCGCAGGGCGCGTTCCTGCTGGCCGTCCCCTATTTCACCAGCAGCGGCAAGCCTGTCCGCGCCAATATCTCAATCGACAAGGGCGCCCTCGCCGCGATCGACAGCGCCGCAGCCTCTCGCAAACTAACCCGTAGCGCGTTCCTCGCGGAAGCAGCCCGCAACGAGATCGAGGGGCGGCACTGATCGCCGCCGGCATTCCACCTGACGGCAACATCGCGCGCCACACGATAGGCGTTGATCGCCGCGGCCCTGCTCATGATGGGATTTGAGCCCTCAGCGACCGAAGGCTAAGGGCTCGACGGCTTGTCGCCAAGCAGCACCTGAGTCGTGCACGGGTTTTGTACGGGGAAGGCCTGTAATCGGGCGTTTGTTCCTGCAAAATTCTCCATTTTGCGCCGCGTTCTTTGTCAGATCGATGCCGGATGGTTCTGCTCTGTGCAGAGGGGCTGCAGAGCAAGGAAGTTGCCCAACGCCTCGGTGTCCACGAGCACACGGTCGGCAAATGGCGGCGGCGGTTCGTACAGGACGGCATTGAAGGGCTGACCGACGAATATCGTGCGGGTCGCCCGCGAACAGTATCGGATGCGCAGGTGGCTCGGGTGATCGAGCGCACGTGACCTGCCACGGGTAATTTCCTCCAGTTGGGATTAGAGTCCGGCCTTCAGAAGGACGGACGAGAATGAAGCGTAAGAGGTTTTCAGAGGAGCAGATCATCGGGGTGCTGAAGGAGGCCGAGGCGGGTATGAAGACCGCCGATCTGGCCCGGCGGCACGGCATATCCGAGGCGACGATCTATAACTGGAAGGCGAAGTATGGCGGGCTGGAAGTCTCTGAGGCTCGTCGGCTTCGGCAGCTTGAGGAAGAGAATGCCCGGCTGAAGAAGCTGCTGGCCGACCAGATGTTGGACGCAGCCGCCCTTCGCGAGCTTTTGTCAAAAAAGTGGTAGGGCCCGCCGCTCAGCGCAAAGCCGTCGCGCATTTGCAGTCCGTAATGGGACTGTCGGAGCGTCGGGCCTGCTCGATCGTCAATGCCGATCGCAAGATGATCCGCTACCAATCGCGGCGTCCGCCGGAGGCGGAGTTGCGCGGCCGTCTGCGCGAGCTTGCCAATGAGCGGCGCCGGTTCGGCTATCGCCGGCTGCATATCCTGCTGCGGCGCGAGGGTGAGCCATCGGGCGTCAACCGGATCTACAGGCTGTATCGGGAAGAGGGTCTGGCTGTTCGCAAGCGTCGGACACGGCGCAGGGCGGTCGGCACGCGGGCACCGATCCTCGTGGCAGCCCGGCCCAATGCCCGCTGGAGCCTGGACTTTGTCCATGACCAGTTCGCCTGTGGCCGGAGGTTTCGGGTATTGAACATCGTCGATGACGTGACGCGCGAGTGCCTGGCGGCGATCCCGGATACGTCGATCTCCGGTCGCCGTGTCGCACGGGCGTTGACCGACCTCATCGCTTGGCGGGGCAAGCCGGGGATGATCGTCAGCGATAACGGCACCGAGTTCACTGCCAATGCGATCCTGGCTTGGTCAAAGGATCACGACATCGAATGGCATTACATCGCACCGGGCAAGCCGATGCAGAACGGCTATGTCGAGAGCTTCAACGGCAGAATGCGGGACGAGCTATTGAACGAGACGTTGTTCCACGGCCTCGACCATGCCCGCGTCGTGATCAGGGAATGGGCGGAGGACTACAACACCTGTCGGCCCCACTCGTCGATCGGCTACCAGACCCCGGCAGCCTACGCCGAAACGATTTTTGCAATGGGGTCAGGCATGCCTGACCCCATTGCAAGCACCACGCCCACAAGCGTAACCACAAACGCCGTGGCTCTAATCAGGGCTGGATGAAAATCCCGTGGCAGGTCACCGTGGCTCTAATCAGGGCTGGATGAAAATCCCGTGGCAGGTCACCGCCTCCACGAACTCCTGCCATGGAACCGGGGCCGCCAGCAGCAAGCAGCTATCGCCGCCTGATCCCGGCTATCCTGCGGCCTTCGGCGTATGCTTACGGAGATTCAAGGGATGCTTTCATAAGTCGACAGCGCGAAGCGCACCGCCGTTTCGCAGGCCGTCTGCCAGTCTGGCACCTCACGCATTTCGATGGAGCGCCACCCCGCATAGTTAGCCGCCAAGAGCGCCTGGCTGGCCGCAGCGTGGTCTACCAAGGGGGCGCCGAACTCACCTAAATCCGGTTCAGCAATGTGGAAATGAGCGAGTATATCGCGCCCTTCAGTTATCGCGGAAGCAATGCATCCACTTCCCAGCATCACGCAACCAGTGTCGAGATGAAGTCTTAACCCGGGGTGATCCACAACATGAACCATCGCCGTGACCTCTTGGGCGGTGCATAGAAAATCACCACCATAGTGGGCAGGCACTGGCTCCAATCCGATCGTCCCGCCCGCCTCTGACATGTAAACTTGGGCACAGGCATGCAGACGTTCCGTTCCCAGCAAAAATGCCGTTTCAGCGGACATTTCACCTCGCGCTCGTTGACGAGGCGAACCGAATACCGCGACTTGGGCGCCCAAAACAGTTGCCACTCCAGCCACGCGACGTAGATGATCGAGCAAGCGATCAAAAGAAGCCTTATCGCCCAGCAAGGATATGTCCGGTACGTTGAATAAAATGGACTGCAACGCGGCCACCGACAAACCCATAGCGTTCAGCATTGTACCGTAAGCTGCAAGACGAGAAGGAGAAAGCTCGCCCCAAGGAGCGATGCGCGTTGGCGCCACCTCCACGCCACGCAGGCCCAGCTTGACGAGCCCAGGCAGCACAGCCGCCTCCTCACCCTCTGGAAAGGCAAGGTTTGACAGTGCAATCATGGCCGCCCACCGCGCGCGCTCACAGCATCCACATAGAGCATGATCTCCTCTAGCGATTCCTCCGCATTGATATGATAATTGCCAGCGCCGCCCAACAGTGCAGCATGGCGCGTACGCATGTCATAATGCATTGCGGGCATGTCATCCGCCCCGATGCGGACGCCGGGAAACGCACAAGTCACGATCTTCCGGGTGCACAACGGTTCAACAGCGACGTTGAGCAAGGACACATCTGCCTTGATTACACGACGCAGGTCATCGGCAAAACGCCGCATCGGGTACCATTGAAAATAACCATTGGGATTGATTTGATGTGGAAGATTGCCCGTCAACAAGTCGAAGATGACATTTTTACGCAATCCGTGACCGAAAAGGGCGGGTAGACGTATAATCTGGCACTTGGAAAAATGCTCCCTTACGAAGTGCTCAAATTCTACACGGTGCCGACCATAGGGCTGCCCTTCGCCACGGATAGGCACATCGTCTTCGTTGACATCAATGGGGCGAGGATAAACATCGACGGTCGAAACCAGAACGAACCGTTCCGCATCAACCGTTTCCAGAACATTCTGCAAAGTCTCAATGCTCCGCCAATCTGCTTCTGGTTCTTTATTCGCTAGCCATTTTACAGCATTCACTCCTGCACAGATAACCGTGCCGAAGCGACGCCCGCGCATTTCCTCAAAATTGCGGGAATTGAACAAAGCACCAAAGTTCCAGTTGCTCGCAACCAGCGTACTTCCAACAAAACCGGTGTGACCAATCAAGGCATCTTGCGCCATGATACCCCTCAATTCATAGGTAGGATAATGCTGTCACGCAGCGTGCTCGGCTTGTTATCAGCACGAACCGGCATGTGATCGCCTTCTATCATCGACAGGATACGCTCGGTCGCGAAAAAGATGGTGTCGATCTTGCCGGACATTACCGTGAATATCCTTCCTTCACGGAACACGCAGCAGCTTCGATCATCCGACTGGCCAACCGGCTTCGTCTTGATCGCGAACTGCGCTCCAACACAGCGAAACAAGTCTTGGAAGACCGGAACATTCTCGCAAATCTGCGCCTCCATGGCTGCGCGCTTCCGTTCAACAAGCGAACGATCAACCTGCCTCAGCAAGGAGTGCGCCTCTTTCGCCGTCGCATAATGCCCCAAAGGGGTATGCGGCACAGAAGAGAGAGTGAAAATCGCAGGATCTTCTGTCGGATATATTGAAGAAAGGGAACCATCGACGAATGTAATCGCGGGCTGAATACCCTGCGATTCATAGTAAAGAAGCAGCGTTGGTTCATAATAGACTTCGACCGGAAGAGGCCGGAGCTGGCCCCAGGTCGCGTCGATCACGTAATCGAAACGCTCGCCATTCAACGTAGCACAGCGCTCATCTTGCGTGATTAATTTCACAGGCTGCCCAAGCTCCAGCGCACCCTGCAACATCTCTTCAAACAGGCGCCTTGCCCTATCGAGCATGATGACCCGCTCGCCCGTCTGCAAGCACCCCTCCACATCGGCAAGCAAGGGATGGGGGTTCTGCAACTCTAGGTAATCGATCCCCGACGCAGCCATGATGAGTTTGTAGGTGCTGAAATCCAGTAGACTCTTACGCTTAGGCACCGCGTAGATATTTTCGGGCACCTCGAGGGAGAGGGTTGGATAGCGCTCGATGAAACGTTGAAATCCATCCCTCGACTGAAGACGAGTGTCCTTGTTGCGCGCGTAATGGAATCCCTGATGCAGCCGAAACTGATTGTTGCCCGACGCGGCACGCATCAGTTGTTCCTGCCGATCGAAAATGCGGACCGAGAAACCAAGGCTTATGAGGGAAGCGGCAAGATGACAGCCATACCAGCCCGCGCCTACGATGCCGATGCGGAAAGGCATCGGCGTCAGGCAGCGTGGGTGAAGCGCAGAACCGCCTCATCCGTAGCAGGCGGCGCATTTTTCTCCATGGCAGCATTCAGCGCCAAATAGAGATCGCACAGATGCTCAATTGTGTAATTCTCTAAACGTAACGGGATTTTGGCCAACTTTTCATGGTTGAAATGCATAATCTTATGCCGAATTTCATAATGATTACCCATGTTAAAAAATTCAAAACAATCTGGAAAATATTTTCCATATTCTATGAACGTATTATTATATGAAAACAAGCAAGGACGCTGAATCTCCATGCACAATGACGCAATAAGCGATCCACTTTGCCATGTTTCTAAGTAATTGACGAGGATATAGTCTATATTGGCCATCGCCTCATACAAGGTAGCCGGGTCGGTGTTACCAAGGAAAACGACCCGATCGCGCATGAGAGGCGTTCGATCCGGATCGAAATTCGGCCTCCGTATCAAATCATCGTCATGTGCGTCGATAAAATCCACGACCTCTTTAATGGAGGCATGTACTGCCATCTCCTGAATCGTTTGAAAATGCTGCCCGCCGACAAAGGCCATCTTGTACTGCGGCGGAAGGATCGACAGCGCTTTTAATCCAGTAATGAAGTCTTTGTTATGGCTAAAAAATCCCAGTCTCCCGATTACAATATCGTGACTTTCAAAGCCATGGCGCAACTTCCACTTCACGGGGTCAGCACCCGAAATAAGCATTTCGCGCTCAGAAGTAGATAGACTCAACACTGGAAAATCAACCACGTTCCCCGGCGGAACGCCAAAGCGGTCGGTCATTACTTGGCGATCGCGCGGCAGGTGAACAAGAACAGTCCATGGCCAATCCGCGCGACGATTACGCATCGATTCAAAAAGCCAGCGGTGCGCATTCTCAAAATCATCACCACGCACACTGTAAGAATGCAGGGTGTAGATGAGGCGACGCGCGTGGGCGCAAAGATTAAACAGGCGACGCTTGCATTGCTCCACCGTGTAGCCGAACAGTCCCATCTCGCACTGGATGTTCACAAGATCATATTGAGCGAGTTGGCTGCAAATCTGGCCGATATGTGTCTCGGCGGCCTCTTCGGCCTCTGGACCTGAACGCTTAAGGATCGCGGAACTCTGGATATTAAACACCGTGACCTCAAACGCATCGCCAAACACTTGGCACAGTTTTTCGGTGTAGTCCGCATTAGCGCATGGTTCCTCGAATGAGGAAACAAAAGCAATCTTTGGCTTATACATACCCGCCCTCAAAGACTCATCGTCGCTAGCAACATTCAGGCCCGTCAACCGGTCCAGACAAGACCCCACCTGCTCCATAGCCACCTCCCCCCTGCCAGTGTTTTGCCGCCACGCAAAGCGCTTCGTAGACTGCTTCCGCAACAAACAACTAATCGCTGCCATATGTCTACGGCGATGCTCTTGCGGACGATCCTAAACCATTTGCCGCCGACGCTCGACTTCGACACCTTCGCACGGGTGGCGGCCATACGCGAGGCTAAGCGCCGCGCCGGTCGATAACACAGTTCCCTTCGGGGAAAGCGCTCGCTGGGTAGCGGCTCATCATCCTGCCCGGCGAGCGCGTAATCAATTGGAGCCGCCATGGATATTTGCTGCCCGATGTGTCGCTAGCAAGCCCATTTGGGTGAGGCGCTGGGCGATACGCTCCTCTCCCTTAGCGACCATGCGCGCGACGTGTGGGACTGCGTCTGGGACAACGCTCCTCGGCCCGTTACCGCAAAAAATGATCTTCGATTATCTGTACGAGGATGACATCGACAGCGGGCCATCGCAAAGCCGCGCCTATGCTCACCTCAATGCCATCCTGGCCGAGCTCGACGAAAAGATGTGCGGCGCATGGGCTGTCATTGTCCGAACCGGCAAGACGGGCGATAAATGGGCGATACAGTTGCGGCCCTGGCTGTTTAGGGATCGACGTGAGCCATCGGACGCCGGAGCGGACAAGAAGGCAGCATGATCAGCGAGGCTGTTAAGTTCCTCGATCGCGTCGCCGCCGTCGATTTCGCCATGAGGATCGTCCGCCCCGATGTTTCGGAGGAGAGACGAACTGAGGTCGCCCTCACCTATGCTGCCCGCGCCCAAATTTACCTAGAGGAGCGACGACGAGATCGTCGGTGCGGCGATTTGCTCATGCGCCATCGTCGGTCACCCTCTCCGGCTGATGATGTTGGCCGCAAGGGATGACTGACGCGGCAAGGGCGCCGGCTTTGAATTGCTTGAGCACGTGATCGGCTCGGCGCGAACCGTGGGTGTGGCTCCGGTCCATGAAGGCCTCAAGAAGTTCTTCATCTGGTCAGAGTTCAAGCACTGGCACATGAGCGCTGAGAATCCGGTCGGCTTCACACGGCCGATCTCACCCCCTGCCGGGCTGACGTTCGCTGTGCCTGTCTCTGCCGATTATGAATTGGAAGCAGCCAAGCAGCGGCTCAAATGACCCGGCGAGAACGGTCGTAACGTCCGCTCGCATTCACCCATGCTCTTCATGAGTTTTTTATGAAATCGGCCACGCTTAGAGCTAAGTGCTTGAAATCATGGTGGGCGCGGCAGGGATTGAACCTGCGACCCCACCCGTGTGAAGGGTGTGCTCTACCACTGAGCTACGCGCCCGCGCCATTTCCCCATGAGGTTGTCGCGGAAAGCTGGGCCTTTGACGCCAGCGGCCGCGCCTGTCAAGCATCTGCTCAGGCCAAAGCTGCAATGCCGCGACGCGAGATGGGCTTGCGCGCGAAACGGTCGGGCACCATATCGCGGCCATGTCCGATTCAACGCATCACGCCGCACCCGTCTGGCACGGCACCACAATCCTCTCCGTCCGGAAAAGCGGACGGGTCGTCGTCATCGGCGACGGCCAAGTCTCCATGGGCCAGACGGTCATGAAACCCAATGCCCGCAAGGTCCGGCGGCTGCACGATGGCAGCGTCATCGGCGGGTTTGCCGGCGCAACCGCCGATGCCTTCACCCTGTTCGAGCGGCTCGAAGCCAAGCTGGAGCGCCATAGCGGGCAGCTGATGCGCGCTGCGGTCGAGCTGGCGAAGGACTGGCGCACCGACAAATATCTGCGCAATCTCGAGGCCATGATGGCGGTCGCGGACAAGGACGTGACCCTGATCCTGACCGGCAATGGCGATGTGCTGGAACCGGTGGACGGGATCGCCGCGATCGGGTCCGGCGGCAATTTCGCGCTGTCCGCCGCGCGCGCGCTGATGGACTATGAGGACGACGCGGAAAAGATCGCGCGCCGGGCCATGGCCATCGCCGCCGAGCTGTGCGTCTATACCAATGACCAGCTGACCCTCGAAGCGCTCGACAGCGCGACCTGAATCCCACTCTCGCAACAGGTACCGGATGGACAACACCCTCACTCCCAAGGCGATCGTCGCCGCCCTTGATGCCCATATCGTCGGCCAGCGGGACGCGAAACGCGCGGTCGCCGTGGCGCTGCGCAATCGCTGGCGGCGGCAGCAACTGAACGCGGACCTGCGCGACGAGGTCACCCCCAAGAACATCCTGATGATCGGCCCCACGGGCTGCGGCAAGACCGAGATCAGCCGCCGCCTCGCCAAGCTCGCCGACGCGCCGTTCGTCAAGGTGGAGGCAACCAAGTTCACCGAGGTCGGCTATGTCGGCCGCGATGTCGAGCAGATCGCCCGCGACCTGGTGGAGGAAGCGGTTCGCCTCGAACGCGATCGCCGCCGCGAGTCCGTCCGCCTGCCCGCCAGCGAGGCGGCGATGGAACGGCTGCTCGACGCGCTGACCGGCAAGGAGGCGAGCCAGGCGACGCGCCTCTCCTTCCGGGAGCGGATCGAAGCCGATCAGATGAACGATGTGGAGATCGAGATCGAAGTGGCGGACAGCCCCGCCATGCCCATGGAGCTGCCGGGCCTGAGCGGCCAGGTCGGCATGATCAACCTGTCCGACCTCATGAACAAGGCTCTCGGCCAGCAGCCCCGCAAGCGGCGCCGGATGCGGGTCGCCGACGCGTGGGACAAGCTGGTCGAGGAGGAGCAGGACAAGCGCCTCGACCAGGACGATGTCGCCCGCACGGCCCTGCGCGACGCGGAGCAGAACGGCATCGTTTTCCTCGACGAGATCGACAAGATCGCGGTCAGCGATGTGCGCGGCGGATCGGTGAGCCGCGAGGGTGTGCAGCGCGACTTGCTGCCGCTCATCGAGGGCACCACCGTCGCCACCAAATATGGCCCGCTCAAGACCGACCATATCCTGTTCATCGCGAGCGGCGCCTTCCATATCGCCAAGCCGAGCGACCTGTTGCCGGAGCTGCAGGGCCGCCTGCCGATCCGGGTGGAATTGAAGGGTTTGACCGAGGCGGACTTCATCGCGATCCTCTCCGACACCAAGGCGTCGTTGCCGGAGCAATATTGCGCCCTGCTGGCCACTGAAGGCGTCACCGTCGAAATCCGGGAGGACGGCATCGCCGCGGTCGCGCGCATCGCCGCCGAGGTGAACGAACGGGTCGAGAATATCGGCGCCCGGCGGCTCCAGACCGTGATGGAGAAACTGCTGGAGAATGTGAGCTTCGAGGCCGAGGATCGCGCCGGCACCACGGTCATCGTCGATGCAGACTATGTCCACGCCCAGCTGGCCGACATTGCACGGGACAATGACCTGAGCAAATATGTGCTGTAGGTGCGGCGTCGCCTACCAGACTCTGTCGCATTTGGATTGAAACGCGGGACGTGCTCCTGCGAAAGCAGGAGCCCAGGGCAGCAGGGCGTGCCGGATAACCCTGGACTCCTGCTTTCGCAGGAGAACGATTCTAGCCCAGCAGGACGGGCTCCAGGCGCCCCGATCGCCGCACATAGTCTTGAATTTGAGAAAAGGTCACCGCGCGCGCATCCGCGCCGCCGCCAACTTGCTGGTACCAGTCGACGATCCAGCCCAGCGCATCGTCCAGAGTGAGCGCCGGGCGCCATCCCAGCGCGCCGCGCGCCTTGGAACTGTCGAGACGCAGCAGCCCCGCTTCATGCGGCTGCGGGCCAGTGTCGGCCTTGGGCGCGGCCGCACCACCGCCCCACCGCGCCTGCATGCGCTCGACGATCCAGGAGACCGGCCGGGCATCGTCATCGGAGGGCCCGAAGTTCCAGGCGTCGGCAAACTCGGCCTCTCCCGCCAGCAGCCGCTCGGCAATCATGATGTACCCGCCGAGCGCCTCCAGGACATGCTGCCATGGCCGCACCGACCGGGGGGAGCGGATCAGCGGCGCTTCGCCGCGCGCGAAGGCACGCACGAGATCGGGCACCAGCCGGTCAAGCGCCCAATCGCCGCCGCCGATCACATTGCCCGCCCGCACCGACGCCAGCGCCAGACCGCCGCTGGCGATCTTCGCGGGCGGGAAATAGCTGCTGCGATAGGCGGCAATCACCAGTTCCGAACAGCCCTTTGAACTGCTGTAAGGATCGTGACCGCCCATCGGATCAGTCTCCCGATAGGGCCAGACCCATTCGCGATTCTCGTAGCATTTGTCGCTGGTCACGCAGACACAGGCGGCCACCCCGCCGACCTGCCGGATCGCCTCCAGCAGATGCACAGTTCCCATGACGTTGGTCGCATAGGTTTCCACGGGCTGGTCGTAGGACAGGCGAACCAGCGGCTGCGCGGCAAGGTGGAAAACCACCTCGGGGCGTGCCGCATCGACAGCCGCCCGCACGCGCTCGAGATCGCGTATGTCCGCCTGGTTATGATGGACAAGCTCGCCCAACCGCGCCTGCTCGAACAGGCTGGGGTCAGTAGGCGGCGCCAGCGCATAGCCGGTAACTTCGGCACCCATCAGATGCAGCCAGGCCGACAGCCAGCTGCCCTTGAACCCCGTGTGGCCGGTAATAAGGACCCGGCGCCCCTTCCACTGCGTCATCCCCGTCACCAGCGCTCCTCGGGGCGCCGCGCCCCATTCCTAAAGATCCTCGAGAAAAATGCTTCGGCCTCCATAACATCTCTGGCGCCGAATGAGACCGTCAACGATGGGTCAGCGCAAAAGAGCTGCCATGGGCTGGTTGCCGTCCCGGCCCGGAGCGCGTCACTTTATCGCCGCTGATTTGCTGGGCATCCCGGAAAAATGCGGTCGGGCAACCGGCTGACGGCGATTGGCCACGGAAGCAGCACTGCCCGCCAGTTCCTCCAGCCATTGTTCAACATGTTCGAAATGCGAGGCCCAGCTGGGCGGTGTATAGGAAGGCATCAGAGCCAATTGTCTCCGGCGCTCCTGTCCATCGGTCAAAAACTCGCCAATCGCCCGCTCCCAGCCTGCGCCGTCGCTGCTATCGAGATAATGGGGAATGTCGCCAGCAATCTCCCGGAAAACCTGCAGGTCACTGGCGATAACCGGGGTGCCCAGCTGCAGGGCTTCCACCACCGGAATGCCGAACCCTTCGACGAAGGACGGCATAAGGAGAGCCCGTGCGCCCGCAATATATCCGGCCAATTCGCTGTCGCTGGCGTTGTTGAGTTCAAGGACATGGCCTTGCAATGACGGTGCGCGATCCAGCATCGCCAGCACATGCTCCGCCTCCCAGCCGCGTTGACCGATGATGACGAGCATCGGCGCCTTGTCTCCGTGCTTCTGAACGAGGCGCTTCCAGAGCTGCAGCAGAAGGACATGGTTCTTGCGCCCTTCGATGGTGCCCACGGAGACGAAATAGGGACGGCTGATCGGCGGCGGTGCAATCGTGGAGGGCAAGGGGTGCCCAGCTAACCACGCGACCACATGCGGTGGCATGGGGAGGCCCGCCCCTTCGGCGAAAGCCTCGAGGTTGCTAACGGTCATCTGTGAATTGGCAATGATTCCGCTCGCGCAATGCAACGCATTGCTCATCCGGCTGCTGTGCCTTTCGGTCTCTCCGGCACGGCAAAATTCGGGGTGCGTAAGCGGAATGAGATCATGGATCAGAAAAACCGCCGGAATGCCCATGCGCTTGATCCATGCTGGCAAGTCGGGCTGGTCCAGTCCGGTATGCCCCACATTGAGGTAAACAGGCGATCCACCCAACCGTGTTTCAGGCTTGGACATCAGAACGCGCACGGCCAAGCTGACGAAACGGCGGAGAAAATCACGGCCGCCACCCAGCAACAGCGCAAAGAGCGCATCGGAATGCCGGGGCGACAAAATATGCCGCCTGCCTTTGCGCTGGACAACCGCCTGTGCACGCGCGCCAAAATGCTCGACATAAGCGAGACACACGCGGTCGATACCGGTCGGAACCCGGCCGGTCCAGACCCGCCAGATCAGGCGGCTGACATCGATCAGAAATGGACGATCAACCACTTACGACCTCACAAATCAGCAGTGCCGCCACGCGACGCGCAGCACTGACCAGAGATAAAGAGAACAGCGGATTATTCCTCAACACGGTCCATGAATGGATTGCTGCATCGCCGATTTGCGGCCATGCTGCAAGCGCGGCGACCCGTCACCATGCCTTGCACTGCACGAAAGAGGCGCTCCCCCATTGCCCGCCATGCTGGCCCTGCTAGAATGGCGGCTCATTACGCGGCCATTGTTTCTGGAATACCATGCACAAGACGCAACCTATTGTTCTTGCGATTTTCGTCCTGTCCCTCGCCGCCAATGCGGCCGCGATGTTCGCCAACTGGAGCTGGTTCGCAATACCAGCCTTGCTGGTGGGCTGGTACATCGCGGACCTTATGTCGGGGGTGGTCCATATGTACATGGATTATCACCCCTGCCCGCCAGGCAAGCGGCTCAACGACATGTTCTTCTATGAAGGGTCGCGGGAATCGGCGGAATATCTGGCGCTGGCCAAGGCGCGCATGGCATCGATCAATCCGTTCGAACGGCTCGTCTATGACTTCAAAAACCATCATCCCCGGCCCGACGCACTGGGAAGACGATCTCTGTGGCGACTGATCGGGTCCACGGTCACCGTGGCCACCCTGCCGCTTTCCTTTGCCCTCAACATCTGCTCGATCGTGGCACCTCTGCCCGGCTGGCTCATGGCCGGTTTCGTCTCGCTGCTGATTGGCGGGGCTTTCGCACAATATTTCCATGGATCATTGCACCGCGAGCATAATCCCTGGGTGATCCGCGCCCTGCGCCGTGTCGGCCTGTTGATGACGCCCGCCGCCCACCAATTGCACCACAATACGCTGCAGCAGGATTTTTCGACCAATTGCGGCTGGTCGAATCCTTTGGTCAACCGGCTGTTCAACGCGGCCCGGGCCCGCGGCTATATGGATGATGCCGGGCTGGAGCCCACCTCATAGTCCATTTGCTCGGATAGCTCTGCCCACATATCGAACGGTTCATCCGCGAGCAGGCGTTCGATGCTGTTCTCCAGCAATATCGCCATGGCCGACGCGCTCGCTAGCCCGCCCCGGACCAGGCATCGCGCATGCAGGATCTTCTTGAACGCAGCATAAATGTCCGCGTCTGGCGCCTGCGGCTCAGACCAGAACTGATCCAGCGCGCCGTGGTGGGTGACGCCTGGAATGTCGTAAACCGCATCGCCCAGCACCATCACCGGCGTTCCCGCCTGCAGCGCCAATGTACCCGAGGTGCTGTTTACACAGACCATGCCCATCGCATCTTTGGCAAGCAATTGCAGGTCGCCGCCATCGATATGCAGGATGCGGCCGGTCAAGCCCAGTTCGGCTGCCCGCTTTCGCACATATGCGCCCCAGCTATAAAAGCCGCAGTCGAGCGGATGCTCTTTGACGAGCAGGAGACTGTCGGGCGGCGCAAATTGCGCAAAGCTGTCCAGGACATAGTCGGCAGCGATGCGCATTGACCCGAATGGGGAATGCGCCCGGATCTGATAATCCCCCGTCAGCTGCAGCGGGAAAAGGAAATATTTCTGACCCGCGATCCTGGCCAGAACCTCCTCCGCATGTTTGGCACTGCGACCGGCACGCGCGAATTTGCGAGCCCATCCGAGGCCTTCGCCGATAATCCATCCCTGGCGATGGGACTGGTAAAATGGAAAGCGGAGACGCCCGGTAACGACGTGGTGGTAATACCAGTAGGAATCGCGTGCCCGGCGCCCGAAACTCGCCGTGATGGAGGGCAGGGATGGAATGGGCGGCAGCTTGCTTGCCGCCTCCAGGATGGTTTCCGGATCTCGCGGCAAAGTCGAATGGCCATTCACCCCGTCGCGTTCCAGGGTCATCCAATCCGGCCGAATATAGCCTTCCTCGAAGACATGAATCCGAATGCCGCGCAGCCGGGCCAAGCGAAGCGCTGCCATATGCATCGGCCGGCAATCGCCATATAAGACCAGATCGGTAATCCGGTGGTTCCGGACAAATCGGTCGAAGAACATCGGCCAGTCAGCGAACCGCCCGCGATAATCGATGCTTTCGTCGTGCCAGTCACGCCGGTCTCCACCATTCAGATTGATCCGGTGGATAGGCATGCCTCGCCGCACCAATTCCCGTCCAAGGTCCAGGAAAAACGGTCCCGGCGGCCCTTGGAGAAAGAGAAAAACTCGCGGCGGCAGGGTAAAGCGCTTCATCAAGCCGACCTTCTAATATGCTTCAGAGCCGTCTTCAACTGCCCTTGTTTCTGCCGCAGCCAAATGAGGGGAGACCCAACCGTGGCTTGCTCCTTCGCCATTCGATCAACCAGCACCTCCACGGGACACGGCAATCTTGTCACAGGATCCAGATAACGCGGGTAGAGAATCAAGGTCGCCGCGACCAACTCATCCAGCGATCGATCCGCGGTACGACGGGCAGGAACCTGGCCTAGATCCCTGGTCAGCCCCCAACCTGCAAAGAACGGTACGCCATGCGTCGTGACCTGCTTGCCTCGCATGAGCGCTTCGAAGCCGGCGAGGGATGTGATCACGTGGACGGCGTCCACATTGTCGAGCAGAGCCGCGATCGACGCGCTCCGCTCAACCTGATCCGCAAACTGAAGAACATCGGCGTCGGGAATATCGCCCTTGCGATGCCCCGCTTCGACGTCGGGGTGCGGCTTGTAGATCAGATATGCGTCCGGCTCGATGCTCCGCGCCCGCCGGATCAGATCCCAGTTCGAGCACCCTGCTCCACCGCTCAACATTGAACGGTCGTCTTCGACCTGCCCCGTCACCAGCACATGGCGACGCGCGCCAGCAGGACGCGCCCAGGTTCCCCTTCCCTGTCCATATTTGTCGAGGCCAGCTGCAACAAGGCACTCGCGAAGGTCGGCGGCTCGCTCAATCAGATCAGGCGAGATGTCGGCGTTCTGAATCAGCATCTCAAGCTCACTCGGCTGGGCTGGATCGAAATGCACACCCATATAATCCACCACGATCGACAGGGGTGGAACACAGTTAGCGCCCAAGCCTTTCGAACGTATGAACCCGTCCTCGATTTCTCCGGTCGCGACACCGCCGCGCTCGAGACGGTCCGGAAGGCCGGCCGGCGCACGGGACTTCCAGACCAGGGCGGAATCACCCTGCCCCAGCGCGCGCGCGCGAATACCCCGCGACCTGGCATAAGGCGGCGAGCGGCGGCCGTCCCACAGCAGCCCGTCAAGTGTCGCCCGCTTCCACTGAGCAACGCCGAAAACGGCCGAGGTCCGCCTGTTACGATCAATCAGGCGCCGCCACCCGGCAAGCAGGTCAATCGCCGCGAGAGCATCCATTGCATTGCCGGTGAAAGGATCGCGATAGGTTATGGCGGAGAGAAGTTCATCCGCCACAAGCTGGCCCAGGATGTCCGGGTAGCCATCAACCTCGCCCAGCGGAGAAAAGCGACCTTGTCCGAAAATTGTTACTGGCTTGCCGCTTAGCGCCGTGACGAGAGCCAATTCATTGTCCGCACCAGTCCACACGGCCGACGCGTGACCGGCAAGATGCCACGGATCAATATCATCCCCCAGCTGCAAGGCCCCCTGCAGCCCCCGCTGGAAACGGGAACCGATCAACAGCACCCGGCGCGCCAGCCCTTCCGCTTTTGCGCGTGCGAACATGGCGCGCGCTTCGTGCGAAGAAGCCGGTGCGAGAACAATATCCCGATCACTGGGCAAAACAGGTTGCTCGCCCCAGGACTTTCCCCCGACCCGCGCTGCGGTGAGCGCGGCCATCAGGTCGGGACCCGTAGCTGAATCAATCCTTTGCGATGGTAAACTCTGGGCCAGCGGACGGGCAGAGGAGCCTGGGAAAGGCGGTATCCGCAGAAATGGCAATTCGCCTACAGGGGCAGCGCTCTTGCCAAAGCACCCGGCTCGCCATTTCGCTGCATCGCATTGGAAACCAGCCATGCCCACACCATGCGGCATATGCTGCGATTGCTCAAGTCTCTTGAAGCAGGCATCTGATCCAAAACCCGCTCAATCTCGTTCTCAGGACGCCGATCATGGTGCGGCGCACATAGATTCGTGCTCGCTTCGCCTTTTCTGGCACTCAACCTGGAGAAAAGGCGTTGAAAGGCACCCGCCATGCAGCTATCGCTCTGGACAGACAAAAAAGCTCCACCGGCATCGGGCGCGTCAACGGTGGACATAAAATAGTGCTTGTACATAGCAAATTCACCTTATTTGGTAAATTAGGGTGTCCGCCGTCGAGCCGATAAGAATTTTGTTCAGGGACGCTTATTTTGGCAAGAAACCTAGTCGACGATCCTATCCCGAATAGCGAAGCCGTAGTTTCGCGGGGACGGGAAGTCATCCGCATGGAAGCAGAGGCACTTGCCTTGCTCGCGAATTCGATCGACGATAATTTCGTCACCGCCTGCCAGACCATCCTCAAAGCCAACCGGCGCGTAGTGGTCACCGGCATGGGGAAGTCCGGGCATATCGGGCGGAAGGTCGCGGCGACCTTCGCTGCCACCGGCACGCCTGCCATGTATATCCATCCCGCCGAAGCCTCTCACGGCGATCTGGGCATGCTGGCCGAGGGTGATGTGCTGCTCGTCCTGTCCAATTCCGGCAACACGGTGGAATTGCGCGCGATCCTGAATTATGCGCGCCAGCTCTGCATCCGGATCATCGGCGTCGCCTCCCGGCGCGCCTCGCTGGTCATGGAATATGCCGATGTCCGGCTGTGCCTTCCGCCAGCGCGCGAGGCTTGCACGGCCAATATCGCGCCGACCACGTCCACCACGCTGCAGCTGGCGCTGGGCGATGCGCTGGCCATGGCCGTCATGGACCTGCGCGGCATTTCAGAGGAGAACCTGCGCTCGCTACATCCCGGCGGCGCGATCGGCTTGCGGCTCACGCCCGTCTCGGAAATCATGCATGGCATTGACCGCCTGCCCATCGTCGCAGCTTCGGCATCGATGCCGGACGTCATTTCGTCAATGACATCCGGGGGATTCGGGATTGCTGGCGTCATAGACAATGCAGGCGAGCTGATAGGGGTTGTCACCGATGGCGACCTTCGCCGTTATTTCGCCTCTCTCAGTGTGACGACGGCGGCCGAAATCATGACCCGTGATTGCAAGACAATCCCCGCCAACATGCTGGCGGAAGATGCGCTGCTCTTCCTGAACGACCTCAAGATCTCCGCCGCTTTCGTGGTGGACCGGTCAGACGCGCTCCATCCTGCCCGGCCGATCGGGATCGTCCATATTCACGACTTCATTCGCTTCGGCCTAAACTGAGCGCGAGCATGGCCAAGTCCCTGGGCAGTCCGCGCTTCGCGGTTCTTATACCGGCGCGCCACGCGTCCAGCCGGTTTCCCGGCAAGCCGCTGGCGCCGCTCAAAGGCGCGACCGGCGTTGCCAAAACCCTGATCCGGCGCAGCTGGGATTGTGCAAGCGCCATCCCCGGCGCGACGGGCGTGTGGGTCGCAACCGACGATCAGCGGATTGCGGACGAAGTGACCAGTTTCGATGGGCAGGTAGTGATGACCTCCCCCGATTGCCGCAATGGGACGGAACGCTGCGCCGATGCGATCGGCACGCTGGGCGATGTCGCCGACATCATCGTCAACCTGCAAGGCGACGCGCCGCTGACGCCGGATTTCGTCGTGACGGGTCTGGTCGAAGGGCTCGCGGCGGACCCGGATGCGATCATGGCGACCGCCGCGGTGCGCTGTTCGCCCAGCCTCTATGATCATCTCGTGACCGATCAGCAGCAAGGGCGGGTGGGCGGAACGACGGTCGTGTTCAACAGCCGCGGCCATGCGCTCTATTTTTCCAAGCGGGTGTTGCCGCACATTCCCGCCAGTGCAGGCGCAGCGGCCCATGGGTCGGCGCATCTCCATCTGGGCGTCTATGCATATCGCCCAGAGGCGCTGGCGGCCTATGCGGCCATGCCTCCCTCGCCGCTGGAAGAGCTGGAGGGACTCGAGCAACTCCGTTTCCTGGAAGGCGACCGCCCGATCCGCATCGTCCCGTTCGAACCGATCGGCTGGGACTGCATCGAACTCAACAATCCGGAGGATACCGCCGCGATTGAGCTAGTGCTCAAGACGCGCGGAATCGTCTAGGCTGGAGTCATGACCAACCAAATCGTCACGCTCAACGAGACTATCGCTTTTGCCAATGACCGGCCGTTCGTCCTGATCGGCGGCATGAATGTGATCGAGGGACGCGACGTCGTGATGGAGGTCGCCGCGCATTTCGTCGAGGTAACGCGCGATCTGGGCATCCCTTTCGTCTTCAAGGCATCGTTCGACAAGGCGAACCGGTCCTCCATCCATAGCTTTCGCGGGCCGGGTCTGGACGCCGGCCTGGCCATATTGGCGGAGGTCAAGGAAGCGTTCGGCGTCCCGATCCTCACCGACGTCCATGCGCCCGAGCAAGCGGCGCCGGTGGCAGAGGTCGCCGACATCCTCCAACTCCCCGCTTTTCTAGCGCGGCAGACGGATCTCGTCGCAGCGATGGCGCGCACTGGCCGCGTCATCAATGTGAAGAAGCCGCAATTCCTGGCGCCCGAGGAGATGCGGCACATTCTCGGCAAGTTCCGTGAATGCGGGAATGAGCGAGTGCTGCTGTGCGAGCGTGGCTCGTCATTTGGTTATAATAATCTGGTTGTCGATATGCTGGGTATGGACATGATGAAGGGGTCTGCCCCGGTTGTGTTCGACGTCACGCATGCGTTGCAGAAGCCCGGCGGACGGACGGACAGCGCCGACGGTCGCGGCGCGCAGGCGGCTGCCCTGGCGCGGAGTGGGATAGCGTTGGGAATTGCCGGGCTGTTTATCGAAACGCATCCTGACCCGGATAAGGCGCTGTGCGATGGACCGAGTGCGCTGCGGCTGGATGCTCTGAGCCCGTTTCTGGCGCAGATGAAGGCGGTGGATACCGTGGTGAAGGGTTTTGGAGCGCAATGATGCTGGCCAGCAAATCGGTCGCGAACCATTTACGAAGGCCGCCAAGCTCCCCGACATTTGTTCCGGTGGCATACAACGTACGCTCGTTGGTCACATCGACGTCGTTCTCGATCAGCCTCTCTTTGAGGGTTGTCAAATCGCGAGTCCCATTGCATGAGGACCGCCGCACCGATGGCAACACGCCCAAGGGAATGATAATTCTGAAATGAATGCATCGACAAACTCGCGTCGGCCAGGCAGGCCAAAAATGGCTATCATCAGTACCTACAATGAGAATTGCGGAAACGCTTCTTATACGGGCGCGCTTAAAAGGGCGTTCGAACGTTACGCTGACGTAGATGTTTTCGCACTTGATCTCTTTCTTTTGCAGAGCAAAGCATTTAACTTGGTCAAGGCTGGGGATAGGCATATCAAAGACATATGCCAGAAACTCCGTGGTTACGATTACGTGAATATACAGTTCGAAGCAGGGCTTTATGGCGCGCGAATTCCTGACATGCTGCGTCGACTTCGCTGGCTGGTGGACGCCGCTCCTAATGTAACGTTAACGCTGCATCGAGTGGATTATGATAATTCGCGTTTTTGGGATGCTGTGAAGCTGGGAATTGCAAGTCGTTCCTATAAGAAATTTAAGCAGACGCGGGGCGCCAGACATTTTTCTGCTCTTTCTAAATCTGTTATTGAGCATTGCAAACGCGCTGGCGCCAGAAAGAATGTATGGATCAAGGTGCATACGCGGCGCGAGTACAGGGCAGTGCGCGAAATCTATTTGAACGAAAACGTGTTCGATTACCCTTTGGCATTTCTTACGCCTGAACAACGTCAGACTGCTTGGGATCATAACGACAGGTCTGACTTTCTTCGCCGTTACGGCTTTGAGCCCGGCGACAAGGTCATAGGCCTGTTCGGCTATCTTTCAAATTACAAGGGAATAGAAACTGCTATTGAAGCGCTTTCCCTGCTACCCAAGGAATACAAGTTAGGTCTGTTCGGCAATCAACACCCTCAGACGGTTAAGCGAGGGGAGCCACTAAATCCTTATCTGAAGTCGATTTTCGATTTAATGGAAGATATCGACCAGAAATCCTATGAGCAATCTATGAAGTTTGCATCGGTGGGCGGGGCACGCCGATCGAACTCCGACGAACGCCTCAATGACAACCCGGGTCGAGATGAGGGGCTGCATCGCATTAGCGACCGGATCCGTTTTATCGGTAGCTTACCCGATCCTGAATTCATCGAAGCGCTGCGACTAAGCGATGCGGTTGTTCTGCCTTATCTCGAAGTAGGTCAGAGCATGTCAGGAGTCGCTGTTCTAGGAATGGAGGCGGGCGCGAAGATGATCTGTGCAAACAATCATTCTTTTGCTGAAACCAAGCGCTATTATCGTGATTGCTTCATGGGGTTCGATATGGGCAATGCCTTCGAATTAGCCCAGAGGATTATGCAATGCGTTACAGATCCTGAACTCGCAGAGTTCCGGGAAAACAGACTAGCTGCATTCGAGCAATTCAACATCGACAACAGCGTTCGCCTGCAGTTGGAGAAATTCGGATTTAGTCAATTTGGAACTTCTTCATGAAACGACGAGTATTTATCACCGGCATTACTGGGCAGGACGGAGCATTGCTCGCCCGCCACCTTCTCGATCTTGATTATGAAGTGCACGGACTGATCCGTCGTTCGTCGGCACCCAATACTCACCGCATCTCGCGTCTACTTCGGGAGGAAGTCGCTAGCGGGGAACTGCGCCTGCATTACGGTGATCTTACCGATTTTTCTTCGCTGGTGCGTATCGTAAATACAATCCGTCCAGACGAAATCTACAACCTAGCGGCGCAAAGTCACGTCGCCGTCAGTTTCGAAACTCCTGAATATACTGCCAACGCGGATGGCATCGGCAGTCTGCGCCTACTGGAAGCAATCCGATTTGCAGGCCTTACTGAAACAACACGTTTTTATCAGGCATCAACATCGGAACTTTATGGCAAGGTGCACGAGACGCCTCAAAGGGAAACAACCCCGTTCCATCCGCGGAGCCCATATGGCGTGGCAAAGCTGTACGGCTATTGGATCACGGTTAACTACCGCGAAGCCTATGGCATGCACGCATCCAACGGGATACTGTTCAACCACGAAGGAGAACTGCGCGGCGAATTGTTTGTCACCCGCAAGATCACCAAGACAGTAGCCGGTATCGCGTTGGGTTCAAAGGCGCCGCTTCATCTGGGCAACCTAGATGCGTTGCGTGACTGGGGCGATGCGGCCGAATATATCCGTGGCATGCATTTGATTCTTCAGCAGGATGAGCCCGACGATTACGTGCTTGCAACAGGCGAAATGCACAGCGTTCGTGAATTTGTGGAGCACGCTTTCGGCTGCATCGACCGCCGCATCGACTGGGAAGGATCGGGCGTCGATGAAGTCGGCAAATGTCATCGCACGGGCGAAATACTTGTCGTCGTTGATCCGGCCTATTTCCGCCCTGCCGAAGTGGATTTGTTGCTTGGGGATCCCACAAAGGCGCGAGAGAAGCTGGGCTGGTCGCATGAAAAGAAGTTCGACGCACTGGCAGCGGATATGGTCCGCGCCGATCTGGAGCGTCAAAAGCGTATTGCGCTGGGGGAGGTCGTGCTGGAGGACTTCGTATGATCGATCGTCCTTTGGAATGACTGTGGCACCAGTCCAGCGCCGATTTCTGATTTGCGGCATATGACAATCCGTTACCAATCCGATCTCTTTATGCATCTGGAGGACGTGGACACCACGTCACAGGACTTGCCCCTCGCTGGCAGCGATGCAGATCCACGGGCGGCACTCCGCGAAATGATTTCGGTCGTTCGTGCCGCTCCCAATGATGCGACAACCTTGGACTCAGCGGCAGCGTGGTTGGGACAGCATGGCTACTTGCGCTATCAGGTTGACTGCCTTGCCCGGCTAGAGCAACTTGGCATGCTGGATGCCGATGGCCATTCCAATTATGGCTCGGCGCTCCTCAAACTGGGCGATGAGGTTTCGGCCGCGGCTCAGTTTCGAATTTCCATTGACAAGGATCCAGACGATCCGCGGCGCAAGTTGTCATTGGCAGTGGCACTGCTGCAGAGCGCTCGCAGCGGCGAAGCCGCCCGCTTGCTCCTCCGGCGTAGCAACAGACTGGTAGAAGACGAAGCCTATATCTATCAGCTCGCAGCTACGCTCGCTCAGGAACATCGACCCGGCATGGCGCTGCGACTAGCCCATGCCCTCTGTGTTGCAAGGCCTCAAGTCGGTTCCTATGCTCTGTTTCTAGCCAATTTGCTCGCAGGCCAACGCGATTATGAAGCGGCCAGAGCAATTATTGCCGCGCGAGATGATGTTGGCTCAGCCGGCCATCATTTGTTGTCCTCCATGTCACTGGCTCAAGGACGGACCGATGACGCACTTGACGAGATCGACCAGGCCCTACAGATCGATCCGGATAATACCGCTTACCGCGCCCATCGCGCTAGTGTGCTAGCCGCACAACACCGCTTTGACGAAGCTGCCGCGGATATCGCTCGCGCACTCATCGATATGCCGCAGGACACTCAGCTTCGCCACACTGCTTTCGTCATCTACACTGAAGCGGGTCGCTATGATGAAGCCCTAAAGATTGGCGCCGCACTGGTCGCGCAAAGCCCAAATGACGAACCACTCAACGGAACGTTGCGCATCGTCATAGAGCGCAGGGAGCGCCTGCAGGCCATCGCGCGAGGTGAAGAGGCACGAGCAACACAAGCTGGGCGATTCGGCGATGCCCCCGTCGTTAGCCATCCTGCGGCATGGCGAAAGCCGAAGCACCCACTGATCACGCAAGGTCGAGTCATAGCGGCGCTTATTTTGCGTGAAACGCGCACCCGCTTCGGCCGTTCGCGTTTCGGCTACGCATGGGTGCTGTTTGAACCACTTGCGCATATCGGCATCATGATCACGCTGATCTCATTGCTCAGCCACAGCAAGATTCCGCCGGTCGGTGAGAGCTTCGCACTGTTTTATTTTACGGGTATCATCCCCTACCACTTGTTCACCCACACGGTGAGCCACATAATGAAATCCGTCCCCGAAAACCGGCCCCTGCTCCAGTTGCCGCCCGTCAAGGCCTTCGACGTCTATCTCGCCCGCGCCATTCTGGAACTTGTCACGGAATTGGTAGTCGCTGGCCTTTTGCTTTGCGCGTTCGTATTTTTCGGGCTTTCGATCCTGCCCATCAATGCAGCCGGCGTGGCGTTAGCGATCTTGCTGCTCTGGTCGACTGCCGCGGGCCTGGGAATGATCTTCGCAGTAATGTGTGCCTATTTTTCTGGCTGGGAACGCCTGTGGGGTGCGGTAGCGTCCATGCTGTATTTCTCATCCGGCACATTTTACATCCCCCGCATGATGCCGGAATCGATCCGCGACATCCTCGCCTGGAACCCCATTCTCCAAGGGATAGAACTGGTACGCACTAACTATTTTCTTCAACCCCACCCTTATTGGCTTGATGTCCCCTATCTCACCGCCTGTGCAGTCGGCGCGCTAGCAGTAGGCATGACGATGGAAAGATTGTTCCGGCGCAAAGTGATGGAAGTCGAATGATCAATCTGGCAAATGTGCAAAAGGGCTACCACGTGCGCGGCCTGCCTCATAAGAAGGTGCTGGACAGCGTGTCTGTCGAATTTCCCAGCGGCCGCAATGTTGGCGTTCTGGGACTGAACGGCGCAGGAAAATCAACGCTGATCCGGCTGCTGTCAGGCGCGGAAAAGCCTGACTCTGGCACCATCTCACGCAAGGGCATGGTGTCTTTTCCGTTGGGATTCGCAAGCATTTTCCACCCTGATCTCACCGGTCGGGAAAATGTATCTTTCGTATCGCGAATTTATGCACTCGATGAGAGCCAAGTATGTGCCTATGTGCTGTGGTTTTCTGAAATTGGCGATTATTTTGATGCGCCGATCAAATTCTACTCTTCCGGCATGCTGGCAAAGATCGCTTTTGGTCTGTGCCTGGCGATAGAATTTGATGTATATCTCATCGACGAGATCACCGAGGTCGGTGACGGCATATTCCGCGAAAAGGCAGCAATGGCTTTTCGCGAACGTGCGAGCCGATCAGACATCATCCTCGTTTCACATAATATCGACACTATACGCGAATATTGCGATATGGGCGCCATCATCCACGGAGGGAGAATTGAAATGTTCCCGCAGTTGGAAGATGCGTTTGCCGCATTCCGGGAAATCAGTCTCCATTTCAACAGCAAGACCGACTCACAGCCAGGCGCAGAGAAAAGATAAACATGGCCGCGATTCCATCCGAAACCGTCAGACGATCAGTTTTATCTGATTTGTTTTTTACATCGGGAAATAACAGGATAGTTCTATCCTTCATGGCGATGGTCGTGTTGCCGGCCACGCTGTATAGTATTTATTTATTTTTGGTTGCATCTCCGCAATATGAATCTGAATTTCGTATTCAGATCAAATCTCCCGGCGGAGGCAATATGCCTTCCTTTGGCCAATTACTGGGATTCACGGGTGCATCGACACCGGCTAGCGATAACGGATATGCCGTTACTCAATATCTTGAAAGCAGCGATGCGATAGACGATCTCGACAAGATGATTGGCTTGCGCAAGCTATATAGCGCATCGTTCATTGATCCACTTTCGCGGGCCGGAAAGGACGCCACTGGCGAAGCGTTTCAGAGATACTGGAATCGTCGCCTTTCCGTGCATTTCGAATCTACCACGGGCACTGTGGTAGTAACGGTGGCGGCTTTTTCGCCCAAAGACGCCCAGAGCATAGCCCTCGGTTCGCTACACTTGTCCGAAACACTCTTAAACACGATGACGGCTCGCGCTAGAACGGATTCGGTCCGCTATGCCGAACAGGAGGTCCGTGAATCCGAAGATCGCGTGAAGAAGATCGAGCAATCGCTCTATGCAGTGCGCAGCCAGAAGCAGATGATCGATGCATCCAAACAGGTGGCTTCGGCCATGGTGCGCATCGGTAAGTTGCAGGAAGAAGCAGATCGGGCCGGAGCCAGTCTCGCTCTGCGTGCGCGATATCTCGCGCGCGGCACACCTGGGCGCGATTTGGCCGAAGCTCAAGTTCAGACGGCGCGCGCCGCGCTTGCTGCGGCACGCGCAGAAATGGCAAGCACAACCAATGCCCGAGGTGACACGCTGGCTGGCACGGTCAGTACATTCGATGAGCTGGAAGCGAGCAAACTGTTTGCAGAAAAGCGGTTGCAAAACGCCTTTGCGGCGCTCAGCGCGGCTCAAAGTGATGCACAACGCCAACAACTCTATCTCGATACAATCGTGCGCCCTCGCCTGCCGCAGGAACCGAGCTATCCCAAACCGTTCAGGAATATATCGACGTTCTTCCTGTTTGCTGCTGGCGGCTGGGCTATCCTGCTCCTTATAGGATCGTCCATTCGCGACCACATCCGCGTATGACAGGCCCATATTGCTTCTGGCACGGCCAGGTAACATCGACATTTAGATGGAGAAGTTGATGACGCGGACCCTGATTACCGGAGCAGGGGGGTTGGTTGGCCGGGCTTTGGTTCGCCATCTTCAGCAAGCGGGCGAAGACATCATCGCCTTGCAATCGCGTGCGGAGTGTGATCTTACCGTCCCCGATGCTGTCAACGCCTTGTTTCGCGATGTAAGACCCGACAAAGTCTTTCATCTTGCGGCATCGGTGTTTGGCGTAGGGGGCAACCTCAAGTTCCCCGGTGAAGTATTCTTCCGCAACAGCGTTATGAACACCTTCGTCATCGAAGCCTGCCGCCTAGTGGGTGTTAGCAAAATCGTCGCGATGGGTTCCGCTGCAATTTACAGCGACGGCCTTGAACAGCCAATGCGGGAAGCTGATGCGATGACGGGCGAACCGCACGGTTCTGAATATGCCTATGCTTTCTCGAAACGCGCGATGCTGGTTCAGCTTGATGCATATAAGCAGCAATATGGTCTGGATTTCGCGTTTGTAATCGCGACGAACATGTATGGGCCCGGCGATAAATTTGATCCGGCACACGGCCATGTTGTTCCATCACTGCTCAAAAAGTTCCTGGATGCGGAAAAGAGTGGAGAAGATGTCGAAATCTGGGGCGACGGTTCACCTACCCGCGATTTTCTGTACTCTGCCGACGCTGCCGACGGGCTTGCGCGAATTATGGCTAGCGGCGACGGTCGATTCAATCTTGCCAGCGGAGTTTCCATACCCGTTCACACGTTGGTCGAGGAAGTTGCCCGGAATTTCCCGGGTGTCCGCTACTACTGGAACACCGACAAGCCGCTGGGCCAATTGAAGCGATCCTATGATGTCTCCAGACTGCGCAAGCTGGGCTTCGTGCCGCAATATGACCTGACCAAGGGTATTGCAGAAACCTCCGACTGGCTTCGCGTCAACAGCGGAGAAATACGACAATGATGTTGACAACCGATAGGATCAACAACTTGCGCATACCAATATCGAACTCCTTTGCGGGATTGGCACTGCTCGCATCGTTGCTCAGCGGATGCGCGACGTTGCCGTCCAGTGGACCGACAAGCAACACGATCATGCACGGTGTGAAACGCCCCGGTGTGCCACAATACACTGTGCGGCCGATTGACGAAGCCGCTTTGCCATTGCTTGAGGGATCAGCCCCCATTCCAGCGGATGCCACCCTTTCAGACATCGATTCCAAGCGGCAGCAGTTGGACTTTCTAACGCCCGGCGACGTGCTGGAGATCCGAATTTACGAAATTGGCGTTTCGCTTTTCTCCGGCGCCCAAGCTTCCGCTGCATCGGCTACATCGGCTACATCCGGTGTTTCGGATTTCACCGCCCACAGCGAAAAGTTTAGCAATATGGTCATCGACCAGAATGGCATGATCAACCTGCCCTACCTTGGGAGGCTGTTCATCGCCAACGCCTCCGTCCGTATGGCTGAACAACAGGTCGAGCGTGCAATGGCTGGCAAGTCGCAGCGCCCTCAGGTACTCATTACAGTCCTCAACAGCCCTCGTTCCAACGTGTTCATTAGCGGCAGTGTACGACGTCCTGGTCCACTTCCGCTATCGCCTGCAAATGAGCGTCTGCTTGATGCCCTTACTAATGCTGGAGGGTCGGTCGATCAGCCCTATGATACGATGGTTCGCTTCACGCGCGGCGATATTGTTCGCCATTTGCGTCTCAGCCAGATCACCCCGGCCGACCTCGACAACAATGTCATTCTATCTCCAGGTGACCGGATCGAACTGCAGCGCGCGCCGCTGACATTCCTTGCTCTTGGCGCGGCGAGCAAGGTGGCACAGATACCTTTTGACGCGGAAAGGATCACCCTTGCCGAGGCGATCGCAAAACTGGGTGGCCTCAACGACAACCAAGCGGATCCGCGCGCAATATACTTGTTCCGAAATGGCGCAAGTCAGTCGGGCGATGGACCACGAACAGTGTTCCGTTTGAATTTAATGGAGCCGGGATCACTCTTTCTGGCTCAGGAAATCAACCTGCGGGATAAGGATCTGCTTTATATTGCAAATGCCCGCGCAAATCTGCCCGCAAAGTTCATCTCGATAATCAACCAGTTGTTCTCGCCACTCGTGACGGCTCGGGCGCTATCGAGGTAACAAGGACGATTATGGGGCGATTAACCTTGCAAAATGGGCGCGGGCGTCCAAGCAATCGGACAGGGCACCCCGCCCCTTCCTAACCAAACTGCAAGGCGGCCGATGTCCGGCTGATCGAGAGGGCTGCGTTCGGCGCGGACTTCACGTCGCTGTTCGGCGGTGCTGCCGCTGATCTCGTCTTCGATCGGGTAGAGCATTGCGATGCAGCGCAGCACTTCGGTGGCGACTGGCGATTTGTCCGCCAGCTCGTAAAACTTCAGACGCACGTGCGACCAACAAACGGCGAGCTGGATCTGCTGCCGTCGCTTGGCCGATGTCCTCGCCCGCATCGCCGGCCATCCTGTCAGCCGCCTCCACGAACTCCTGCATGGAACCGGGGCCGCCAGCAGCAAGCAGCTATCG
>Ga0068859_100000309_pt1 | contig 48709 bp, 44 predicted proteins | sample KBSSwiS22_FD_66585 | JGI IMG/M metagenome (GOLD analysis project Ga0068859, IMG submission 66585) | Switchgrass rhizosphere microbial communities from Kellogg Biological Station, Michigan, USA - KBS Switchgrass S2-2 | ecosystem: Host-associated > Plants > Roots > Rhizosphere > Soil ... | reverse complement strand
CCGGATGTACGAACGCGGCGACGGCATCCCGGCCGCGGACGCGTTCGCGCTGGAACGCGAGATCGGCCGGGAGCGCCGTCTCGACCCGAAGGACATGACCCGGCGGTTCAGTGCGGCGGCCGGGGGTTCCACCTGAGCCCCCGTCCCGCCACGGCGGGACACATCCCGGTCGCCGGTCAGACGTGCGGCAGGACCTCGGCGGCGACGAGCGCCAGCTGCTTCGAGCTGCTCCACCCGCGCCGTCAGCCGCTCGATAACCGCAGCCTGTTCCGCGACCAGGCACATGAGCTCCTCATAGCTCGGCCGGCCGACGGGCATGTGAGACCGGGCCGCGCCCACCCGCCGCCCGCCGACATGACCCGCCGAAACACGTCGAAGGCCCCGCCCCGCCCCGCCCCGCGGCAGCGGACCGGCCCGGCGCGCGTCGGCCCATCACTTGTGGGGCCGAAAAGGACCGGACCGGGCCCCACAGGCGATGCCCAGATTCGCGGACACCCGTCGGGCCGCTGGGCAGCACCGATGCACGGTCAGATCGGAATTGCTCGTCTACTGACGTAGAACTCGCGAGGTGACGTGTACGGGGTTCGAGTTGTAGGCCGGTTCCGGTCAGGAAGCCCTGTAGCAGGTCGGGGCGGTATTGGACGCATTTCAGTGTGGTCTTGATGACGCGGATCAGATGGTCCAGACCGCGAGCGGCGAGATTGGCCAGCGCGCCGGTCTTCAGACGAGCGAATGTGCTGCCTGATAGTGGGTCAGAAAATCCGATCAGCGCGCTGCCGAGACGAGGCCGGACTGGTAGGCGATGACGACGAGCTGGGCACGGTCGCGCGCATGGAGCTTCGTCATGGCGCGGCTGACGTGCGTCTTGGCCGTGGTCGGGCTGATGGTCATCCGCTCGGCGATCTCGTCGTTGGACAGGCCATGGGCGACGAGGGCGACGACTTCGAGTTCCCGTGGGGTCAGAACGTCGAGCGACGGGCTGTCCGCCAGGGCGGGTGGGCGGGTGACGAACTCCCGGATGAGCCGCCGGGTGATCGTCGGTGACAGCAGCGCGTCGCCCTGGACGGCCACCCGGAGGGCGCGCACGAGGTCGCCGGGGTTCGTGTCCTTGAGCAGGAAGCCGCTGGCGCCCGCGCGCAGCGCGTCGAAGACGTATTCGTCGTCGGCATAGTTCGTGAGGATGATGACGCGGACGTCCTGGAGCGCGTCGTCACCCACGATCAGTCGGGTTGCTCGCACGCCATCGAGGACCGGCATCTGGATGTCCATCAGGACGATGTTCGGCCGGTGGGCCAGGGCCAGCTCGTAGCCGTCCTGACCGGTGGCACCCTCCGCGACGATCTCGATATCGGGCTCGGAGGTCAGCAGGGCCCTGATCCCGCTTCGGATCAGCGTCTGGTCGTCGACGACGACAATCCTGATCATCGTTTGGCCCTGCTGGCCCTGCTGGCCCTGCTGGCTCTGCTGGTCCTGCTGGCCTGATCGGTTGGATCTGCGCGGTCGAGGAGCGGCAGCTCGGCGCGGACCATGAACCCGCCGTCGCGCCGTGGCCCGGTGTGCAGGTCACCGCCCAGCGCGGTGACGCGTTCGCGCATCCCCGTGAGCCCGTGGCCGGGAGCCCAGGGACGGCCCAGCTGCGGCCCCTCGTCTTCGACGCACACGACCAGGCTCTCCGCCCCGTAGTCGAGGGTGATCATGGCCGGGACGGCGCCGGCGTGCCGGTGAACGTTCGTCAGGGCCTCCTGGAGCAGCCGGTAGGCCGTGTGGCTGACGGTCTCGGGAAGGGGGCGTTCCTCGCCCACGACGACGAGCTTCACGGTCACCCCCGAGCCGCCCGCGCGTTCGACGAGCATCGGTAGCCGCTCGAGGCCGTCGTCCTTCGCGAGCTCCTCATCATCTCGCAGGATGCCCAGCGTGCGGCGCAGCTCCCGGGTCGCCTCGGCGCTGGCTTCTCTGATCGCCTCGAGCGCGGCCGGCACCTGCTCGCCGCGCTTCTCGGCGAGATGGACGGCGACCCCCGCCTGCAGCGTGATCACCGAGATGCTGTGGGTGAGCGAGTCGTGCAGGTCGCGGGCGATCCGGACACGTTCCTCCACGGCCCGGCGGCGCGCGACCTCCTCCTGCGTGCGCTCCGCCTCCTCGGCCCTCGCCTCGGCCTCTCGGAGGCGGCCCTGCCACTGGCGCACCGCGAGCGCCGCGACCCCGGCGGACGCCAACCAGCCCGTGACGAAGAGCCGGCGCCAGACCTGGTCGGTTCGCATGTATCGAGCGTAGGAGGCGGCGATCAGGCGGGCGTCCGTCCTCGGTAGCGAATTCCGCCTACTTCGCCGGGAGTACGCCCACCGACCGGTGGCCTTGCCTGGACCGCTCCTCCTGCTGCGCCCGGAGCACATCGAAGAGTCATCGCCGGTACGACGACCGCGAGCGCCGCCGCCCGCACGATTCGTCACGTTCTCATCTCGCTTCCGAGTTCCGCACATCGCATCCCGCGAGCCGCGTCCCGCGGCAAGGTCAAGGGGGTCACACATGCCTCAGAAAGACGACCACGTTCCGGCGCGCGGCAGGACCGTCCCGGCGCCGCCCTCCACGGCCACCACCACCATCGCAACCGCGGCCGCGACCGTCCCGGCGGCGACCGCCACTGCTACGGTCACCGACGGGTCGTCGACCCCAGCTTCCGCGGGTCTCACGCTCGCCGCCGTGGCTGTCGTGCAGTTCATGGTGTCGGTGGACCTCTCGGTCGTGAACGTGGGTCTCCCGCAGATCGCGGCCGGACTTGGCTTCAGCGCCGCGGGTCTGACCTGGGTCATCCATGCCTATGCGCTCGCCTTCGGCGGCCTTCTCCTGCTGGGGGGCAAAGCCGCTGACCGGTACGGTCGCAAGCGGGTCCTTCTTTTCGGCCTCGGCTTGTTCGGGCTCGCTTCCCTGGTCGGCGGATTTGCCCAGGAACCCGGCCAGCTGATAGCGGCGCGCGCCGCGCAGGGCGTCGGGGCTGCTGCCCTGGCACCGGCGGCGCTGGCGCTGCTGGCCGCGACGTTCCCCGCCGGCATGGCCCGCGTCCGGGCCTTCGGAATCTGGAGCGCGGTGAACGCCGCGGGTGGTGCGCTCGGCGTGCTGATCGGTGGCCTGCTCACCGAGTACGTGAGCTGGCGGTGGGTGATGTTCGTCAGCGTGCCGATGGCCGCCAGCGCGCTTGCCCTGGTATGGCGTGGTGTGGCCGTAGGCCCACCCCCCGTTCGCAGCGGGCGTCCGGATGTCCTCGGCGCCGTCCTGGCCACGGCGGGCCTGGCCCTGCTGGTCTTCGGTGTCGTGCGCACCGATCAGATCTCGTGGGCGTCGCCGGCGACTGTGGCGGCCCTGGCAGTCGCCGTCGCCCTGCTGGCCGCCTTCGTCTACGTCGAGCGGACCACCGGTCGCGAACCCCTGCTTCGGCTGGGACTGCTCGCCAACCGTTCGGTGGCCGGCGCGAACGCCTACATGCTGCTGGTCGGTGGCGCCATGGCTTCCGCCTTCTACTTCGTGTCCCTCTACGTCCAGCGGGTGCTCGGGAAAGGCTCGGCGCTGACCGGGGTCGAGCTGTTGCCGTTCGCCCTCGGCGCCATCGTCGGCGGGGCGCTCGCGGTCAAGCTCGGGTACCGGCTTGCTCCGCGCGTCCTGCTGGTCCTCGGCGCTCTCCTGGCTGCGGGCGGGTTCGCCTGGTTCGGCATGATCAGCCCGGACGGCGGGTTCCTCACCGACGTCCTGGGGCCTGCGGCCGTCGCGGGCATCGGTTTCGGGCTCTGCCTCGTACCTGTCGTCTCCGTCGCCACCGCGGGAGTCGCAGCCGACGAGACCGCCACCGCATCGGGGTTGCTCAACAGCACCCGCCAGATTGGCGCCTCGCTCGGACTGGCTGCCCTTGGTACGGCGGCCCAGCACCGTACCGGCCAGGCCGCGACACCTGAAGCCCTCAACGACGGGTACGCACTCGGCCTGACCCTCAGCGCTGCCCTCCTGGTCGCGGCCGCCCTCATCGCGTTCACACTGCTGCGCCCAGCTGTCGGCGAGCGACTGCCGCGCCGGACCGCGACGGTCGGCGCGGGCTCAGCCCAGGGCACGCCCGCTGCGGCGTCAGATTGAAGCGGCTCAGCTGGAAGGGACGATCGAGACCGTGAGGTCAGAACGTCAGAACGAGTCGGCCGCGCAGGCCGCCCTTCTCGATCAGCGTGTGGGCCGAGGCGGCCTCGTGCGCCGGGAGAACCTCGCGCAGCCGCAGCGTGAGGCCCCCGTCGTCGACCGCCCTCGCCAGCCGGGCCAGCTCCTCCCCGTCCGTCCGCACGGTGACGCGGGGCAGCTGGATGCCGCGCTCGGACGCCGGATGGACGAGCCCGCTGAGATTGACCAGGGTTCCGCCGTCCCGGATCGCGCCGGTCACGGCGTCGGCGAGCAGCGCGGAGTCGATGACCGCGTCGACGCCGCCGGGCACGGCCTTCCGGATCGCCGCCGCCGGGTCGTCGGAGCGGACGACCGCGACGTCCGCGCCGAGCTCGCCGACCAGCGTGGCGTCGTGCGGCCCGGCGAGGGCGACGACGCGCAGGCCGCGGGCGGCCGCGAGCTGGACGGTGAACCCGCCGACGGCGCCGGCCGCGCCGGTGACCGCGATCGTCGCGCCGGCGTCGAGGCCGGCGGCGTCGAGGGCCTGCTGTGCGGTCAGTGCGTTGAGGGGGAGGGTCGCCGCCGCGGTCAGGTCGACGGTCGAGGGAGCCGGCGCGACCGCCGACGCTGGCAGCACCACGTACTCGGCCTGGGTGCCGCCGGTGAAGGTGCCGCTGTGGCCGAACCAGTTGGCGAAGGCGACGACTCGCTGGCCGGGACGCCACGCCGTCACGCCTTGGCCGACGGCGTCGATCTCGCCGGCGGCCTCCCAGCCGAGCACGAACGGCGGGTCGACCGGGAAGACCGGGTAGGCCAGGCCGTTGCGGGTGTAGACGTCGACCGGGTTGACGCCAGCGGCGTGTACCCGGATGCGCACCTCGCCCGGGCCTGGATCGGGAATGGGCAGGTCGGCGATGGTCAGGACGTCGGCCGAGCCGATTTCGGGGACGATCAGGGCGCGCATGACGCAGATCCTTCCTGTTGTGGGGTGTCCGGCAGGCCGGCCTGCCGCCCGTCGCGTCGCGTAGCGTGGCGCGGCTTGGCGTCGCGGCACGTGGGTCGCTTCGATGGGCGTCCGGTCGCGCCTGGACGGGCACTGCTGCGTGCCCCACGCTAGGAGTTCAGCTATCTTCTGGGTAGTAGTTACCTGGAGGTGCGTAGCTCTCCGCCGTGATAGCTCTCCGCCGTGATGACCATCCGCCGTGCTAGCTCGGCGCTCGCGTCGGCGGAGCGCACGGCCGACCAAGAAGGGCTGGTGACAGCGATGGCCACCCGCACGGCTGCCCAGCGGCGGCAGGAAGCGAAGATCGCTTACGACGCCTTCCTCGCCTGCTGCCCGTCCCGACAGGTGCTCGAGGCGATCACCGACAAGTGGGTGTGCCTGGTGCTGAGCGCGCTGGCGCCCGGGCCGCGCCGCTACGGCCAGCTACGCGACGAGATCGCCGGCGTGAGCCCGAAGATGCTGACGCAGACGCTGCGCTCGCTCGAACGGGACGGCCTGGTCGAGCGGTCGGTGACGGCCCAGGTTCCCGTTCGGGTCGACTACGCGCTCACCGGCCTGGGCCGCGACCTGCAAGCCGTGATCTACCAGTTCAAGGGCTGGGCCGAGCGCAACGTCGAACAGATCTACCAGGCGAGAGAGGCCTACGACGCCAGACCCGAGCAGTCCAGCGCCGCTGCCGGTCCAGTTCGGGTCTAAGCGAGGAGCTGCTTGCTCTTGCGGTCGTTCGCTGCCCGGTCAGGTGGACGAGGGGTTCCCTTGCGGGTCTTGGGCAGGCCGAGGCGCTGTTCGGCGACGAGGTTGCGGGCGATCTCGGTGGTGCCGCCCTGGATGGTCAGGCACTGGAGTGGCGGGTGGCTCGTTCGATCTCGCCCTCGGCAGCGGGCCTCCGCCGCGGCACCTTCGTCGGCCGGCACGGCCGCGCCGGCCCGTGGGCGGCCCATCGCACGCTTACCGGTTGGCGCGTTGCTGGATGACGGGGGCGAGGATGCTGATCAGTGCGTGGGGCTTGCGCTTCTTCATGTAGCGCTCGCAGGCCCGGGCGTTCTCGAAGCGGCCGACGGATCCCCACGCGACCGTCCAGCCGGCGTCCGCGGCCAGTTGCCGCAGGAACGCGCGCTGTGTTCGCCCGTTGCCTTCGCGGAACGGGTGGATGGCGTTCAGGTCGCCGTAGAGCGCGGCGAACCCACCGACGAACGGTTCCCACGGCGTCCCGACGAAGTGCCCGCGGGCCGCGACCCGGGCGAAGACCGCGTCGAGCCGTTCGGTGAGTTCCCCGGCGGGGCAGAACTGCATGCCGTCCTTGGAGATGTCACCCTGGCGGAACTGGCCCGCCCAGTCGAACACATCCTGGAAGAGGAAGCGGTGGAAGGCTTGGAGATGCGCGGTGTCGTAGTCACCTGGGAGGACTGTCTCATCGAGCTGGAGCCTGCGGGCGCGGACGAGCTCATGCTGGGCCTTATTGAACTCCTCGCGGTCCCGGATGCCGAGCAGGTTGCGCAGACAGTCCGTGCCCGGCCAGAGGTAGGGATCGTCATCTGTCGCCGTCTCCGGTCCGTCTGATCTGCTGTCGCCCCCCACCCGCCACCTCCGCTGCCGTGGGTGTTCCCCGGCCACCTTTCTACCGTGATTCGGGCGGTTTCCGCTCGTGTGGGGTCGAGACGCTTAGCTACAGGTCAGGTCTGGGGCCGATGTACCGACCGGCGGCCGAGCCGGGCGCGGGCTCTCACCGCCGGGGATACAGGGGCTTGAACAGTGCGACACCCTCCGGCGTGGTCAGGTCCAGGGCGACCGCGCGCTTGTTGACGTTCGCCCCGTAGAAGACCGGCCCCACTCCCACCAGCGGTCCTCGGTCGGCGGCTGGACCGACACGTACCGCATCTGGTCGGGCCGGCCGGCCGGTCGGCTCGATCTCGGTGATCTCCCACTTGCGGGGCTGCTGGCGACGAGGCCGGCGGCGGCGCGGGCGAGCGTTACCGCGGCAACCGGTGAAGGCTTGCGCTGGCCGCGGGGGCGATTACCTATGGTGACATCGGCGCGCTCGCGGGGCTCCGTGGCTGGCTCCGCGCGGCGATTTACGCGGAGGGAGGGCATCTGCACCGCGGGTGACGTGCTGGTAGGCATTGGGGGGCGGTCACCCTCCGTAGCCCGGTACGGTGACTCTTACGGCCCGTCAGATTGCTCCGCTTCTAGTTCTACTACGATGTGGAACGTCACTCTTGGTATCGAGCAGGACAGAGCGGATAGGACGAGCCTCCCGATATGCTGATCAACACCACCCCGCTCGCCGACGCGGCGCTGGTCGATCTGAAGCTCCTCGAAGACGAGCGCGGCTTCTTCACCCGTGCGTTCTGTCGGCAGGAGTTCATCGACGCCGGGCTTGAACCGCTGGTCGAGCAGGCCAACATCTCGTTCAACCACAAGGCCGGGACGCTGCGCGGGTTCCACTACCAGCTGGAGCCGAACGCCGAGACGAAGTTCATCCGCTGCTACCGCGGCGCGATCTACGACGTCATCGTCGACCTGCGGCCCGAGTCGCCCACATACCTCCAGTGGTTCGGCGCCGAGCTCAACGAGGACAACCGCACCGCGATGTACGTCCCGCGCAACTTCGCGCACGCCTATCTCACCCTGACCGACAAGGCCGAGGTGATGTACCAGGTCAGCACGGCATACACCCCGGGCGCCGAGCGCGGCCTGCGCTGGGACGACCCGCGGCTCGCCGTCACATGGCCGATCCAGCCGGTGCTCGTCTCCTCGAAGGACGCCGCCTGGCCGCTGCTCTCCGAGGTCTCGGTGGAGGCACGATGATCATCATCGACACCGCGCTTGCCAAGCGCGAGGCGCAGGGCCGCCCGATCCGGGTCGGCATGATCGGCGCCGGTTTCATGGGACGCGGCGTGGCCAACCACATCGTCAACACCAAGCCCGGGATGCGCCTGGTCGCGATCGCCAACCGCACCCTCGCGAACGGCGAGCGCGCCTACGTCGAGGCTGGCGTCAAGCCGGTCCGCGTCGAAACCGCCGCCGCGCTGGACGCGGCGATCGTCGCCGGTACCCCCGCCGTGCTCGAGGACGCCTTCGAGCTGCTCAAGGCCGAGAACCTCGACTGCGTCGTCGACGTCACCGGCGCCGTCGAGTTCGGCGCCCGGGTGACCGTGGCCGCGATCGAGCGGGGCCTGCCGGTCGTCACGATGAACGCCGAGCTCGACGGCACGGTCGGCCCGCTGCTGGCGCACCGCGCCCGCGAGGCCGGTGTCGTGCTCACCGGCGCCGACGGTGACCAGCCCGGCGTGCAGGGCAACCTGATGCGCTTCGTCATCGGGCTGGGCGTCACCCCGCTCGTCGCCGGCAACATCAAGGGCCTCCAGGACGAGTACCGCACCCCGACCACGCAGAAGGCGTTCGCCGAGCGCTGGGGCCAGGATCCGTACATGGTCACCAGCTTCGCCGACGGCACGAAGATCTCGTTCGAGCAGGCGATCGTGGCCAACGCGTTCGGGCTCACCGTGCCCAAGCGGGGCATGAACGGCTGGGACCACGAGGGCCACGTCGACGAGCTGACCACTCGGTACGATGTCGACGAGCTGCGCGAGCTCGGCGGCATCGTCGACTACGTGGTGAAGTCGAAGCCTGGCCCCGGGGTGTTCGTGCTCGGCACCCACGACGACCCGAAGCAGCGTCACTACCTGGAGCTCTACAAGCTGGGAACGGGCCCGCTGTACAGCTTCTACACGCCCTACCACCTGTGCCACTTCGAGGTGCCGAACACGGTCGCCCGAGCGGTCGACTTCGCCGACGCGGCGCTCACCCCGCCGGCCGGCCCCCGGGTCGACGTGATCACCACCGCCAAGCACGACCTCAAGGCCGGGCACACGCTCGACGGGCTCGGCGGCTACGACACCTACGGGGTGGCCGAGTCGTCGGCCGCCACCCTGGCCGGCGCCCTGCTGCCGATGGGTGTCGCCGAAGGCTGCATCCTCACGCGGGACGTCGCCAAGGACGAGGTGCTCACCTACGCGGACGTGACTCTTCCGCCCGGACGGCTGATCGACACGCTCCGCGAGGAGCAGGAGAAGCTCTTCGCCTGAGAACTGGCACTTCTTCCACCGGCCCGATCCGGCGGCGGCCCGCGCGTCCGCTGCCGGATCGGGCCGCGTTCGTCTTGGCCGAGTCGGGCATCAGGCCGCGCTTGACCTCGGGCAGGCCGAACTGGGCGGTCCGGACGGCGATGACCATGTCGCAGCACAGCACGAGCTCGACCCCGCCTCCGAGGGCCAGGCCCTCGACGGCGGCGATGAGCGGCTTGGTGCGGCGGCGATGGATGAGCCCGACGAGACCGCCCCGTTCGGTGGGCTCGCCCGGGCCACTGGCGAGGTCGGCGCCCGCCGAGAAGACGTTGGTCCCACCGGTGAGGACGCCGGCCCAGAGCTCGGGGTCGTCCTGCAGCTCGTTCATGGCCTGGTCGATGCCGGCGGTGACCTCGCCGTTGAGGGCGTTGCGTTTCTGTTCCCGGTCGGTCCGGATGACGAGTGTCCGGCCGTGCCGGCTGGTCACGACGCTCGCCGCGTCACCACCCTTTCGAGGGCTGGGGGCGTGCCGACGGTCAGAAGCCGAGCTTGCGGTGGTCCCAGGAGACGACCTTCTCCGGCGTGAGCCGCAGCCAGGCGTGCCGGCCGTCGTAGTACATCGACCCGTCCGGGCTCGCGATGTACTTGGCGGCGAACAGCCGTTCCGCCGTCGCCAGCTCGGGCTCGTCGACCTGGCCGGTGCGGGGGGTCTCGCCGACCTGCTCGAAGCTGCCGCGCAGCTCCACGCCATGCAGCTCGCCGAAGTCGCCGCCGGCGTCGACGACGACGGCCGCGCGCCCGTCGCGTGCCAGGTCCGTCCAGCGCTGGCTGCGCACGATCGAGTAGAGCCACAGGGAGGTGCCGTCCCAGACGTACCACAGCGGGCTGACGTGCGGCGTGCCGCTGGCGGTGTTCGTGGCGACCCGGCACACCTTCTGCTCGGTCAGCAGCGCGTCGACCTCCTCGCCGGTCAGGGCGATCTTGCGCCCACGCCGCTGGGTGCTCATCAGATCGGACTGCATCGCGCCTCGTGCCTCATCTCTGTGTCTGGGCTCATCATCGTGTCTACCAGCAGGCGCGGCCTGTTGCGCTGCTGGCGGTCCGCGGTACAGCTGCCCGGATGGCCCGATGGATGGCCCAGGCCGCAGGATCCGGCTCCACCGGCCTACCAAAGTTGGAAAGCCTAACTTTTCCTCCCGTAGCGTGTGCCGCCGGGACGGCGGCTTCATTCGGGCGATGACGTGCGTGCGATGACGGACGAAGCGGCGGATCACCGCGAGGACGGTGCAGAGGCCGACGCTCAGGCGGGCGGCCTCGGCAGACCGGGACCTGGCCGTTGCTGTGACGGTTGTCTAGCCACGCGGGCCGCATCTCGCCGTAACTTGGCAGGTGGCCGCGGACTCCATCCCTGTGACGAGGGGCATGGCGGCGGCCGTATCTGGACGGCAGGCAGGACTCCGCCGGCCAGCGCCCCCGGCACCGCTGTCCCGGCGCGCCGGGACACGTGTCACCCCGCCCCTGTCGCTCGACGCCTCACTCAGGGAGTACACACCCGTGCATCGGACTCTGCTCTCCGGCAAGATCCATCGCGCCACCGTCACCCAGGCCGACCTGCACTACGTGGGCTCGATCACGATCGACCAGGAGCTGATGGACGCGGCGGACCTCGTCGAGGGCGAGCAGGTCCAGGTCGTCGACATCGACAACGGCGCCCGCCTGACCACCTACGCCATCCCCGGCGCCGCCGGGTCCGGCGTCATCGGTATCAACGGCGCCGCCGCTCGCCTGGTCTCTCCGGGCGACCTGATCATCATCATGGCTTTCCGTCAGGTGGACGACCGCGAGGCCCGCGCCTTCCGGCCGCGCGTCGTGCACGTCGACGTCACCAACCGCATCGTCGACCTCGGCACCGACCCGTCGGCTCCCGTCCCCGGCGCCGACGACCAGCTCTCCGGCGCCCTCACCGCGCACTCCTGAGCCCAGGGCGGCGAACAGCCGCTCGGGTCGCGGACCCGCACGGATGTCTAAGCGCAGCCTGGCGCTCGACCTGTCCGTCCCCGAGGGCCTGGAGGTCCTCTACAAGATTTCGGTGACCTCTCCGGCGAGGCCGAGCGACTCGCGACCGAGGCGCTCGACCACTGGAAGGTCTGAGTCCTCGAAGGCCGTCGCGTCGTCGAGTCGTCGGTCCTCATCGCTCGGGCCGCGGTTCTCGGTCCCCGCTTCTCAGCGCTCGGCGACCAGCACGTCAGCTGAGCAACACGTCAGCCGAGCAGCGGGAGCGGCGGGAAGGAATGGTTCTGCCAGATCAGGCGGGATCCTTCCTCCGGATAGCTCGTGATGGCAGAAGGAATGTCGAAGACCTGGGTGAGGCGCCGGTCAGAGTCGTAGGCCGGCCAGCCCGGGTCGCCCTGGGTGGCGAACCTGGTCCAGGCGGACCGCATCTCGGCCGACAACGCCTCCGCCTCGGGTGTGGGGCTCTCGCCGATCAGCATGGCGGGCTCGCCGCTGGTCAGGTTGCCGAACACGAGTGGTACGTCGAGGCCATGGCAGGCGCCGAGAATGCCGCCCATGCCCGGGGCCTCCCAGGCCAGCTCGTAGACGTGCACCCGCCCGCCGGCCGCGACCTGCGCCTCGGCGAGGTTCAGGGAAGGCATCCGGAACAGCCAGTCCGAATGGACCAGTTCGTACAGCTGGTCGGGGCTCGCCTGCGGGTAGGCGTCACCGTAGCGGCTGACACCGTCGTGGCCAGGGGCGAAGAGCCGCAGCGCCTCGGCTGCCTGTTCGGGCGTCGCCTGGCCGAGCATGCCGCTGAAGGCGGTGAACAGCCGCTGTTCGTCGCGGGTGTGCCCGGCGAGCAGGCCGACCTCCCGACTGGCGCCGCCGGCCACGGCCTGCCACGGCGTGGCCGGCAGGACGTCGCCGTCGACGACGGGGGCGAACAGGATCGACCGGTCCGCGGCCCGCCCCCAGCGCCCGGCGCGCTCGGTCATGGTGGCGGTCACCAGGTCGGCGGCGACGGCCAGCAGCGCCGGCTCCACGCCGGCGAGGTCCGTGACGGTGGGACGAAGCCCGAGCTCGTCGGCGCAGACGGCGGCGATGTCGGCGGCGAGCGGCGGGGAGAAGAACGTGCCCGGAACGCTCTGGGTGACCGCCCGGCGGAACAGCCCGGACGCCCGCGGCATGGCGAGCAGCGCCGCGACCGACCCGGCGCCGGCCGACTCGCCGAAGACCGTGACCTCGTCGGGATCGCCGCCGAAGGCGCAGATGTTGTCGCGCACCCATTCCAGGACCGCGACCTGGTCGAGCAGGCCCCGGTTGGCAGGCGCGCCGACGATCTCGGCGAAGCCCTCGACGCCGAGGCGGTAGTTGAACGTGACGACGACGACCTGCCCGTCCCGGGCCAGGCGGCCGCCGTCGTACTCGGGCCGGCTGGACACGCCGATCGTGTAGCCGCCGCCGTGGATCCAGACCATCACCGGAAGCTTCGCGGCAGCGTCCAGCTCGGGTGACCAGACGTTGACCGTCAACCAGTCGTCGCCGACGGGACCCGGCACGGACGAGCCCCGGCCGAGCGCGTCGGACTGCGGCGGCGGCGGACCGAACGACACGGCCGGCCGCGCCCCGTCCCAGGCCCGGGGTGGCCGCGGCGCGGCGAAGCGGAGCTCGCTGACCGGCGGCTCGGCATAGGGGACGCCGCGGAAGACCGCCAGGCCCGCCTCCCGGCTGCCACGCAGGGCCCCGCCCGCCAGGCGCACTTCGGGCGCGGTCCCGGCAGAGACCGGCTCGGCGGCAAGGCTCGTCATGGTTCTCCCTCAGCAGGTGCCGCGCGCTCGACCGTGGCCGCGAGCGAGGGCATCATGACGCGAGGCCGAGCCCGCTGCCAGCCATTTATTGATGATCAAGAAGTGGTGGGCGCGGTCCTGTCCGGCTCCCCAACGACGGGCTCCCCGTCGCCGATCTTCGCAGTGGCGGCTGGCCGTGCCCGTTGCCGCCGTACGGCTCGAAACACGAGTAGTGCCACCAGAACGACGGTAAGGAAGCTGACCAACGCGGTAGCAGCGCTGGCCAGCCACAGTTTGGTCCGCGCCGCCGAGTCCAACGAGCCGGCGCGCTCTGCGAGATCGGTGGTCACCTGCGCCTCGACGTCGCGTAACCGGCCGATCTTGGCGTTGACGGTCTCGAGCCACTCGGCACCGGTGACGTCAACGTCCACGCCGGCCTCCGCCTGCCCCAATGCCCGGTCCTGCAAGGTACTGACCGAGCCGAGCGCCGGGCCGACCGTCTGGTCGTAGAGCTGGCGCTGCCTCTGGTTGGCATAGATGCCGAACTGGCTCACCCAGGCGGCCTCCGCGCCACTCGCGGCGCGGATACGGCCGAGGTTGTCGCTGTCGAGTCGCTTCAGGATCAGCAGCACGCACATGTAGCCGCGCTGGTAGTCGGCCTGCTCGGCGATGTTGCTGATGGCTGTCAGGGCGGCGACGGAGCGAACCAGCTCGGGGTCGGTGATGCCGACGCCGGACAGCACCGGGGGACGGCGAGCCAGACGCGGACCATGCCGTTGTAGGTGTCGGTGCTCGTGACCGGCTTCGCGGTGTGTTCGTCGATCTGCCGGCGCAGGCCGGCCAATCCGTCGGTCTGGGTCTCGGCGGCGTTGACGGCGGCGCGCAGGCGTGGGTCGTCCGGCAGCGTGGCGGCCATGCGCCTGACTTCCGCGTACGCCTGGTCCACCGGAGGCCGGAAGTCGGCGGTGTTCGCCCGGAGAACCGTGTAGCTGGAGCCGACATACGACGCGGACGCGAAGCGCTCCTGGGACAGCGTCCGTACCAGCTCATTCATCGTCACGATGAACGACGAGGCACCAAGGGTGTGGGCGATGCCGAAGTCGATGACGCGGGCACCGAACGTCGACAGCAGAATATTGCCGGGCTTCAGATCACGGTGGACGAGCCCGGCCTGGTGGATCGCGAGTAAGGCCGACGCCACCGCCTTGGCGAACCATTCCAGCTGGGTCACGGAGAGCGGCCCACGGTCCTGGACCCGGGCGGACAGCGTCGGCCCGTCGATGTACTCGGTCACCAGGTAGGGCCGGCTGCCGGACGTGTCGACGTCGAGGACCGCGGCGGTGTACGCATGATGAACCCGCTGGGCGGCTCTGGCCTCGCGCTCGAAGCGTCTGCGGAATTCCGGGATGTTCGCCAGGTCCGGGCGGATCACCTTGATGGCGACAAGCGGGCCGACGGGCGGGGAGTCGATACCGTCACCCGCCGCGTGCCGGCCCAGGTAGACGGTACCCATGCCGCCGTGACCTAGGCGCCCCAGTAAAAGATAGGGGCCGAGCCAAAGCGGATCGAACTCGTCGAGTGGGGCTGCCAATGGCACGCCGACCACGCCACCCCCCGGGCGAAGACTCTGCCTGTCCGGGCCAATTCGAGGCCAGGAAACCGTTCGCACGGACGATAGCGCAGCGAGTTCACTGCCCTCGAACCGCTTGCTCACCCGACGCCATGGCACAGCCTGTCCAAGCCTCCATCAAGCCTGATTGGGGGCACTCAGAGTCACGTTGGCCGGCTCGCCAGATGTCAACCGTTGACTAACAATGGCGTGTCGCAATAACACCAACGTCACCCGTCGCTTCGGTCTCTTGTGGATCAACGACGGTCTTTGAATCGTGTTCGGCGGCGCCACCCGGCGCCACCCGGCGCCACGGCTCACCGCGCGGTGAAGCCGCAGTCGAGTCGCTTGATCCCGTTGACGAAGTGGTGGACGGGCACCGGGGCTCGCCCACCCACAGCCGGTGCGGACCCTCGTGGGCAGCGGTGTGGCTGCCGGTATCCAAGGGGCGAAGCGTGGCCCAGGAGCCGGCGGCACCGTGTGCCATCAGACCGTGTGCCATCAACAGGATGGCGAGACGCCGGCGCAGACGCGGGCGAGACGGTGAGGTGTCGGGGAGCCGGTAGACAGACGAGCGTCCGAGCCGACGGGGCGAGGCGACGAAGGGGGCTCGGGTGTTCCACGACCTGGACGCGAGCCTCGCCGCCCTCGTGCGGGCGGAGATCGCCCTGCCGGGAGTCGACATCAGCTTCGACGGGCCGGACGACCAGTTCCCGCCGGCCGGTGTCCGGCTGCCCGCGCTGTCGTTCTTCCTCTACGACGTCCGCGAGGACGCCGAGCTGCGCGCCACCGACTGGGAACGGGTCGACGACGGCAGCGGCATGATCCGGCGGCGACGGCCGCCGAGGCGGGTCGCCTGCTCCTATCTCATCACCGCCTGGCCGAGCGAGAGCGCGCCGAAGCCGGCCGAGGACGAGCATCGCCTCCTCGGCGAGGCGCTGCGGGTGCTGCTGCGCCATCCCAGGATTCCTGCCGAGCACCTGCGGGGCGAACTCGTCGACCAGGAGCCGCCCGCGCCGGCCCGGATCCTCGCGGAGAACCGGCTGCAGAGCCTCGGCGAGTTCTGGCAGGCCATGGGCGGCAAGCCCAAGGCGGCCCTGCACGTCGGGGTCACCCTGAGCGTCGACGTGTTCGAACCGGTCGACGCCGGACCCGCCGTCGAGACGATCGGCGTCGTCGTCGCGAACCGCGCTCCCGCACCCTGACACCCCCGCCCGCTGACGCTCCCGCCCGCTGACGCCCCCGCTGTCTGGACGCGGACCCGAACAGGAGGACGACGAGGGATGCCCGAGTACCTCACTCCCGGCGTGTACGTCGAGGAGGTGCCTTCGGCGATCAGGCCGATCGCCGCGGTCGGCACCAGCACCGCCGGGTTCGTCGGGGTGGTCGCCGACGACGTCGACATGCCGCTGCGTCCGGGTCGCACGGGCCTGCGACCGGTGGACGGCGACGGCGAGCCGGCCGCGGAACCGGATGACTTCTATCCCGTCGCGGCCGCCGGCACCGCCGTCCTCGTCGACAGCTGGAACGCCTTCCGGACGAACTTCGGCGACGTCCAGGCCGGCAACACCGTGCTCGCGAACGCCGTGTACGGGTTCTTCACCAACGGTGGCTCCCGCGCCTGGGTCACCCGGGTGGCCACCGGCGGCGACGCCGCTCTGATCGGCGCGCTCGAGTCGTTCGTCGTGATCGACGAGATCGCGATCGTCGCCGTCCCCGGCGCGGTCAGCGACGCCGTCCAGACCGCGCTTCTCGACCACTGCGAGAACGAGTACGCGCGGGACCGCTTCGCCGTGCTCGACGGGCGCCGGGTCACCTCGCTCACCAAGGCCGACATCGCTGGCGGGGTTCGCGACTCCAGTTTCGCCGCCGTGTACTTCCCGTGGATTCGGACCGGCACGGACGACGCCGGCGAACCGGTGTACCAGCCGCCGAGCGGGCACGTCGCCGGTGTCTACGCCCGGGTGGACGCCGAGCGGGGCGTCCACAAGGCTCCCGCGAACGAGGTGATCCGCGGCGCGCTCGGCGTCGAGACGGTGGTCAGCAAGGCAGGGCAGGCGGGCCTGAACCCGAGCGGGGTCAACGTGATCCGCCCGTTCGGCCCCAACGTCACCATCTGGGGGGCACGCACGACAGCGGCCGTCAGCGAGCCCGAGTGGAAGTACATCGGCTCCCGCCGCCTGTTCAACTTCATCCGCGAGTCCATCGACGAGGGACTCCAGTGGGCCGTCTTCGAGCCGAACTCCCCGGAGCTGTGGTCGAAGATCCGGCGTAACGTCACGGCCTTCCTCTCCACGGTGTGGGCCGGCGGCGCGCTGCTCGGCGTGACCCCGGAGCAGGCCTTCTACGTGCGGTGCGACGAGACGACGAACCCGTCCGAGGTGCGTGACCTGGGGCAGCTCGTCACGGAGATCGGTATCGCGCTGGTGAACCCGGCCGAGTTCGTGGTCTTCCGGATCAGCCAGTGGTCCGGCCCGGCGGCGTGACGCCGGGGCTGCGCCGGCAGGACGTGGGCCGGCCGGAGCCCCGGAGCTTCGTCACCGGCGTGCCGCTGTTCCTGGGCTTCGTCCGGGGGGCGGCGGCGCTGCTCGGGACTGTTCGGCTGTCGGCGTCCGCGGACCTCGCGGCCCTGCTCGCGCGGGCGGCGGAATTCAACGCGGCGACCTCCGGCAACGCGGCGACCTCCGACGGGACGGTCCGCGAGAGCGCGGGCGCTGGGATCGAGCCGGCCGGCGCGGCGGGCGAGCGCGCCCGGATCGTGGGGGAGATCGCCGGGAGCGCCCTCGTGGACGCGGTCCGGGGATTCTTCGCCAACGGTGGCGGCCCGTGCTACGTCGCCTGGGCGGACGAGGGACTCGCCGCCGGTGGTCCGGCCGGGTCTCCTGGCGGCGGCACCGCGGCCGGCACCGCGGCCGGTGTGGTGCGTCGACGCCTGGCGGAGCTGGCGGACCTCGACGAGGTCGACCTGATCTGCCTCCCGGACGTCGCCTACTGGGAGCCCGAGACGGCGTTCGCCGCCCAGCGCGCCGCGCTCGAGCACTGCGCGGCGCGCGGCGACCGCTTCGCGGTGCTCGACGCCGTCCAGGGCGCGGACGCGCGGACGCTTCGCCGTCAGGTGACGGCTCTCACCGGTCGGGACGGGGCCTTCGGAGCGCTCTACCACCCATGGGTGCGGGTGCCGGCACCCGGCGCCATCCGCCACGTGCCGCCGTGTGGACACCTCGCCGGCACCTACGCCGCGGCCGACCGGGAGCGGGGCGTGCACCGCGCGCCGGCCAACCGGGAGATCGAGGGGGTGCTCGACGTCGCCGTCGACCTCGCCGACGACGAGCTGGACAGGCTCTACGAGCTGGGTGTGAACCCGGTGCGCGCGCTGCCGGGCCGAGGCGTCCGCGCCTGGGGCGCCCGGACGCTCGGCGAGGCGCCGGAGTGGCGGGCGATCACCGTGCGGCGGCTGGTCTCGACGATCGGCCGGTGGGCACAGCGGTTCCTCGCGACCTCGGTACACGAGCCGAACGACGTCCGGCTGTGGGTGCGCATCATGCGCGAGCTCACCGCGGCGCTGGGGACGCTCCACCTCGCCGGCGCATTCGCGGGGCGCACGGCTGAGGAGTCGTTCTACGTCAAGTGCGACCACGAGACCAACCCGCCGGACGTCGTCGCGGCGGGGATGGTCGTCACCGAGATCGGGGTGGCGGCTGCCGTCCCCGCCGAGTTCATCGTCGTCCGTGTCGTCCAGGGCGCGGACGAGGGCCTGTCGTCGGGCAGGCCCGCGGCCGCGGTCGACGCGGCCTGACGGGGTCACGAGAGGAAGGTCTGCCGGACATGGCGGCGCGCATCGACCCGTATGCCGGGTACAACTTCTCGGTCGAGCTCAACGGGATCACCAGGGCCGGGTTCCGGGAGTGCTCCGGCCTGGAGAACAGCCAGACCGCGGGGACCTACCGGGAGGGCACCGACCCGTACCTGAGCCCGCGCAAGATCCCGGGACTGGTCACCTACGGCGACATCACGCTGAGCCGGGGCGTGACGGGCGACAGCAAGCTGTGGGAGTGGCGGCTGAAGGCCGTGAACGGCGCCGTCGAGCGCCACGACATCTCCATCAGCCTGCACGACGACCTGGGCGCCGCGAAGATCACGTGGAACCTGTTCGAGGCGTGGCCGACGAGCTGGACCGGCCCGTCCTTCAATGCCACCGCGGACGAGCTGGCGATCGAGCAGATCACCATCGCGTACGAGCGCATCAAGCTGGACGTGTGGTCGTGACGACCGCGGTCGGGCCGGCTCCGTTCGCCCCGGCGGCCCCCGCCCAGGTGCCCGGCGCCGGCCCGACGGAGTTCCCCTTCGAGCTGCCCCGCGGCCTGCTGACCCCGGACGGGGCGGTGCACCGCACGGGAACGATGCGCCTGGCCACGGCCTACGACGAGATCGAGCCGATCAAGGACCCCCGGGTCCGGGCCAATCCCGGCTACCTGGTCGTCATCCTGCTCGCCAGGGTGATCACCAGGCTCGGCGAGCTGGACCACATCAACACGAACACGATCGAGCGCCTCTACGCGGCTGACCTCGCCTACCTGCAGGACCTCTACCAGCGGATCAACCTCACCGGCTCGTCGCGCTTCCAGGTGGCCTGCCCCCACTGCGAGGGCGAGTTCGAGGTGGAGACCGCCGGCCTGGGGGGGTGACCCGCTACCCCTCGGACCGGCTGCACGAGGAGGTGGCGTACGTGGCTTTCCATTTTCACTGGCAGCGCGACGACATTCTGCGGCTCGAACACCGTGAGCGGCAACGCTGGGTGGCCGAGATCGCCCGGATCAACCAGCGACTGAGCGAGGGGGAGCGGCGATGACGGTCGGACTGAGCTGGGTACCCGCCGCGATCGGGAACTGGGTGCCCGGGGTGCGCCCGCTCGAGCCCTTCCCGGGCTTCAACTTCGCCGTCGAGATCGAGGGACTGATGGTGGGCGGGTTCACCAGCGTCGAGGGCCTCGAAGGCGAGATCCGCACGATGGAGTACCGGGAGGGCGGCGTGAACGGCTACATCCACCGGCTTCCCGAGGGCGCGACGAACACCAACCTCGTCCTGCGCCACGGCCTCACGGCCAACAGCTCGCTGTGGAACTGGTACGACAACGCCGTGCGCGGCGTGATCCAGCGGTGCAACGGGACGATCATGATGCTGGACCGGCGCCAGATCCCGGTCATGTGGTGGAACTTCCGCAACGCGCTGCCGGTCCGCTGGACCGGTCCGGCCCTCAACGCGAGCAGCGACGAGATCCTCTTCGAGTCGATCGAGCTCGCCCACGAGGGCCTGAGCAAGCCACTGGCCAGCCAGGCGCTCGCCGCCGCGCAGGGCCTCGCGCAGATGGCGCGGCAGTGAGGCCCCTCGACGGGGGCCTGTCGGCGCGCCTGTACGAGCGCGGGCGGCGCGCCGGGCTGGTCGACCGGGCGCCCGGACGGCGGCTCGCGCTGCGCCACGAGCGCATGGTCGGCGCATCGTCGCTGGCCACCGCCGTGTTGGCCCGAAGCTCCGCCGAGCCGCTCCGGATCGCGGGCGAGCTCCCGGTGGTGTCGGCGCGGGCGACGGATTCGCCAGCCGCGAGCCCCCGCGCCGGCGAGCGGCACCTGGGCGCCGACGAGCCGCACCCCCGTCCCGCCGACCGCCCGGCCGCCCCTCCCGCCCTCCCGGCCGCGACGCCGCCCGGCGCGGCCACGACACCTGAGCGCACGCCCGGCACTGCGTCCGGGAGGACGCCGGCGCGGCCGCTGGTGACGGCGGTTCCGGCCCCGGCCGCGACCGTGTGGACGGGCGCCTCCGCCGCCGCCCTGCTGAGTGCTTCCCCGGCCGGCCCTTCCACCGCGCCGGGCGACCCCGGGACCGGTCGGCCGGCGCGCCCGCTGAGGGTGACACCGGCGCGCCCAGAGACGCCCGACGGCGTCGTCGTCACTGGCGCCCAGGCTGCGCCACCGACACCGACCGCTCCCCGAATCCCGGCGGCGGGCCCGGTGGAGACGACCGCGACGACGGCGATGGCGAAGACGACGGCGACGACCGGGCAACCGGCAGTGTCCGCGCCGCTCGCGCCCGGGGCCGAGCGGGGACCAGCGCCGATGCGGCGGCTGGTACGCGGTGGTCGCCGCGCCGCCGCTGGTCCTGCCGTACCGCCGGCCACTCCGGCGGCTCCGGACGCCCCGGTACTGGCACTCCTGCGTCCGCCAGCTCCAGCGGTGCCAGCTCCAGCGGTGCCAGCTCCAGCGGTGCCAGCTCCAGCGGTGCCAGCTTCGGTGACGCCGGAGTCCTCGGGCGCGGCCGGTCCGGGCTCGCGCCCGGCCGCAGGGCCTCGTCCGCTCCGAGTGGTACTGGCGGGGCCGGCCGCGGCGCCGGGGGAGAACCCGGCGACGGCACCGCGCTCCCAGCAGCGTATCCGGACGCCGCCGCCGGTGGTCGTCGTCCAGGCGCGCGAGCCGGTGCCCGGTGGCGCGCCCGGCGCGGGTCCGCTTCCGGTGGTGCGCCCGGCGCCGGTCCCCGGGTTGCGCGCGACCGCCGGATACCCGGCGACGCCGGCCGCCGGGTATCCGGCGGCCGCGCGGCGGCTCACCGTCCCAGCCGTCGGCGGTGTGGCTCCCAACGGTGTGGCTCCCGGCGGTGTGGCTCCCGGCAATATGGCGCCGGGGCCGGCGCGGGTCCGTCCGCCCGCCGGCGGCGGCCGGCCCCCCGCCGCGCCTTCCGCAGTGGCCGCGCCTTCTGCGGCGGTCGCGGTACCTGCGGTCTCGGCGGAGACGACGGCGCGGAACGCGGCCGTGGACGTCGACCGGCTCGCGGAGGTGGTGGAGCGGCGGATCGTGCGCCGCTTCGGCATCGAGGCCGAGCGGCGCGGGAGGCCGCGGTGAAGCTCACCGGACTTGTCACGGGTGACCTCCACGGCGACAGCCTGGAGAAGCTGACGATCAGATATCTCCGGCGCGGCCGGAAGTGGGAGACGGTCGAGGCGCTGTTCAACCCGGCCGAGATCAGCCGTACCCGGTCGGTTCGCTGGGAGCAGCCGTCTGGCGCGGTGGCCGGTGCGGGCAGCATCATGCGGCAGCAGGACTTCATCGGCCTGGAGCCCGAGACGCTGACGGTCGCGCTGTTCTTCGACACCTACGAGTCGCGCAGCGAGGCGGACAACCGCGTCGTCGGGGCGCTGCGGAGCCTGCGCGACACCGCCAGCCCGTTCGCGACCGGGTCGTCGAGCGACGTCACGAAACGCACGAAGGAGGTCGTGGCGCTCGCCGAGATCGACGTGGAGACCCACCGACCGCCGGTGTGCTGGCTGAGCTGGGGTGCCTACGGCCAGATCTTCACCGGCGTCCTCACCCAGCTCGACCAGCGGTTCACCCTGTTCCTCCCCGATGGGACGCCGGTGCGGGCGACGCTGACCTGCACGTTCGCCGAGTACATGACGACGGCTCGGGCCAGGGCGGGCGAGCTGCACTCGGCCGACGTGGTGAAGTCGCGGGTGCTGCGCCGCGGCGACACGCTGCAGGCCATCGCGGCCGAGGAGTACGGGGACCCGGCGCTGTGGCGTGAGATCGCGCGCGCCAACCGGGTCACCAACCCGCTGGCGCTGCGGCCCGGGACGGCGCTGACCATCCCGCGGCTGGCGGGGTAGGCGCCGGTGCCAGCGACAGGAAACGACCATGCCTCCGCTTCGTGGACCATCCGGGTCAACGGCACGGCACTGGGCGACGACGCCGCGCGTGACCTCGTCCGGCTGCGGGTCGAGGAGGACCTCGACGCCGTCGCGATGCTCGAGATCGAACTGCGGAACTGGGACGCCGCCACGCTGCGGCACACCTGGTCGGACTCGCCGCGGCTCGCCGTGGGCGCCCGCGTCGAGGCCGTGTTCGACGAGGCGCGGCCGGGGGCGGCGCCGATGTTCGTCGGCGAGATCACGGGGATCGAGCCGGTGTGGTCGCGCGACCGCGCGCCGAGGCTGACCGTCCGGGCATACGACCTGCTGCACCGCCTTTCCCGGTCCACCGTCACCCGGGCCTTCGTCGAGGCCACCGACAGCGAGATCGCCGCCAAGGTGGCGCGCGAGTTCGGGCTGAAGGCGCGGGTCGCGCGGACCGAGGCCCGCCACAAGCACGTGCTCCAGTCGAACCAGACCGGGCTCGACTTCCTGCGCTCGCGCGCGCGGCGCAACGGCTTCGAGCTGTTCGCCCGGGCCGAGGAGCTGCATTTCCGGGCGCCGGCGGTCCGGGTGCCGGCAGCGCACACCCTGCGGGTGGGCCAGGAGATCGAGGAACTGGCGGTCCGGCTGAGCGCGGCTGGCCAGGCGGGCGCGACGAGCGTGCGCGCGTGGTCGCAGCCGGACAAGCGGGAGATCGTGGCGGCCGGCGCCGCCGCCGTCGTCCCGACGATGGGCGGCCGGACGGTGGGGCCGCGGCGGGCGGACCAGGCGTTCGGGAAGTCCACCGTCACGACGGCGACCGTCCCGGTCCGCACCGCGGTGGAGGCGCGGGCGCTGGCCGTGGGCCGGCTGACGTCGTCGGCGCTGGCCTACGTCGAGGCCGACGGCGAGGGCCCGGGCCTGCCGACGCTGCGCACCGGCACGACGCTGGCGATCGAGGGCGCCGGCGACGCGTTCAGCGGCACGTACTACGTCGTCCAGGTCACCCACACCCTCACCGAGGACAACCAGTTCCGCACCGCGTACCGGCTGGGGCGGACGGCGACGTGAGCGGCGGACTCTACGAGCGGGTGCTCGGCGCGGGGACCGGGGAGTCGTTCGCCGGTGTCGTGGTCGGGGTGGTGAGCAACATCAAGGACCCCGACGGGCTGGGCCGGGTCCGGCTTAGGCTGCCGTGGCTCGCCGACGACGTCGAGACGGACTGGGCGCGGGTGGCGGCCCCGATGGCGGGCAACGGGTCGGGCGCGCGGTTCCAGCCGCGCCTCGGCGACGAGGCCCTGATCGCCTTCGAGCACGGCGACCCGGGCACGCCGTATGTCATCGGCTGGCTGTGGAGCCGCACTGACAAGCCGCCCGAGCCGGACCCTCAGGGCAAGGGAGACGTGCAGGTCCTGCGGTCCCGGTCGGGCCACGTGGTCCGCCTGGACGACACCGCCGGCAAGGAGCGGGTCGAGATCATCGCGAAGGGCGCCAAGAGCTCCATCGTGATCGACATCGGCAAGCAGACCGTGACCATCACCGGCGAGAAGGACGTCGTCGTCGAGGCGGCGAACGGCAAGCTCACGATGCACGCCAAGGCCGGCGTCGAGATCACCTCCGACGCCGCGGTGAAGATCGCCGGGAGGCAGGGCGCCGAGGTCACCGGCGGTTCCAAGCTGACCCTCAAGGGCGGCGTCGTGGAGATCAACTGATGGCGGTTGCGAGCGAGGGAGGCCAGGGGTGGGAGCGCCAGCGGCGAAGCAGGGCGACCAGGTGGTGGGTGTCGACATGCACATCGTGATCGTGCCGGGCGCCGGCCCGCTGCCCATGCCGATGCCGTTCGCGGGCATGCTCGCCGGCGGCCTGAGCTCCAATGTGAAGATCATGGGGCGGCCGGCGGCCACGGTGGGCAGCACCGCGACCAACAGCCCGCCGCACGTCCCCCCAGGCGGGTCCTTCCAGCGGCCGCCGGCCAACAAGGGCACGGTCAAGATCGGCAGCCAGACCGTGAAGATCAACGGGAAGTGGGCCGCGCGGGCCGGCGACGCCGTCGAGACCTGCAACGACCCGCAGAACCTGCCGGCCGGAAAGATCATCGCCGCCGGCACCGTGCTCATCGGCTAGGCGGCGCGATGGACACGAGATTCGGCGGCCGCGGCTGGGCGTTCCCCGTCGGGGTGAACACCGACGGCACGATCCGGACGACCTCCGACGAGGAGGAGACCGTCCGCAACGCCATCTGGATGATCATCGGCACGTCGCCCGGAGAGCGGGTGATGCGGCCGGACTACGGCTGCGGCATCGACGACCACGTCTTCGGCGAGGTCGGGCCCGCGACGATGGCCGGCATCGCGCGCGACGTCGCCGAGGCGCTGCGGGAGTGGGAGCCGCGCATCGACGTGCTCGACGTCCAGGCACTGCCCGACCCGGCGGACCGCGACGCGCTCCTCGTCGAGATCACCTGCCGGCTGCGCGCCACGAACAGCCGGCTCAACCTCGTCTACCCGTTCTACCTGGAGTGACGGAGCAGCGGTGACGACACTCCCTCCGCCTCTCGACCCGCGCGGCCGCGACGAGCTCGCCGCGTGGACGAGCGCGCTCGCCCAGCGCTTCAGCGCCTGGCGGCCGGCCCCGGACGGCTCGCCCGACCCCGGGTCGGCGCTCGTCGGCGTCGCCGCGCGCTTCGCCGAACTGGTCGTCGAGCGACTCAACCGGGCTCCGGAGCGGGCGTACATGGCGTTCCTGGACCTCGTCGGGGAACGTCCGACGCCGGCTCGCCCCGCCCGGGTGCCGCTGACGTTCACGCCCGCCGAGGGAGCCCCCGCAGGGGTGCGCGTGCCGGCCGGGACGCCGGTGTCGGCGCCGGCCGGTCCGGGCGCGCCCGAGGGCGTGACCTTCGAGACCGACGAGGCGCTGGTGGCCAGCACCGCGCGCCTGCGCCACGTCGTCGTCACCGACCCCGTCCACGACACCTGGACGGACGCCGCCCCGCCGCAGGGCGGTGGGCTGGGCGCCGAGATCGCCGCCTTCACCGGCGCGACACCGGTCGCGCACGAGCTGTACGTCGAGCACCCGATGCTCGCCGCCGCAGAACCGCGCCCCCTCACGATCGTGGTGACGTCTCCCGCCGGGGAGCCGTGGATCGCGGAGCAGGTCCGCTGGTCACGGTGGGACGGCGCCGGCTGGGCGCCGCTGCCGGCCGAGGCCACGAGCGCCGAGGCACCCGCGGCGGGAACGCGGCGGGTGCGCGCGCGGTTCCGCGCACACCCGGGCGCCCAGAAACGGGACGTCGAGGGCGTCGCCGGGAACTGGCTGCGGGCCGAGCTCACCGTGCCGCTCGCCGGCCAGGCGGCCGCCCAGGCGCCGACGGCGCTCGCGGTGGGGCGCCGCGCGCCCGAGGCGTTCGCGCCGGGGCTGGCCCCGTTCGGGGTCGAGGGGCAGGTGCGGTGGTTCTACCTGAGCCTCCCCGCGCCACCGGAACGCGCGCTCGGCACCCGGGCGCGGATCACCTTCACCGCCGCCCGGTGGGGGCAGCCGGGACGGGGCCGGCCGGCGGTGCTCGACTGGACCTACCGGGTCGGCGACACCTGGCGCCCCCTCGGCCGGTCGTCGTCCGGGGCGGAGCCGGCCGCGGCCCCGGATGGCCCGGCCCGGCTGGCGGATGGCACGCAGGCCCTCACCCGCTCAGGGGACGGCGGCCGGGTCGCCTTCGACGTCCCGCCCGACCTGGCCCCGAGCCTGCTGGGCGGCGTCGAGGGCCACTGGCTGCGGGTCGAGGTCGAACAGAGCACCGGCGGCGGCTACGGCGTCCCGCCCCTGCTCGACGGCATCGAGGTCGCCTACGGCCGTCCACCGGCGCGCATCCTCGACCTCACCCTCGAGCGCGAGGCCGGCGGCCCGGCGCTCACCCCGGTGCCGGTGCCCGCCGCGTTCGCCGGCGGCGCCGAGCTGGACCTCAGCCGCGCCGTCCGGCCGTTCGGCGACCTGCCGGCCTACGACGACGTGCTCTACCTGGAGTGCCCGGAGCCGCTGGCGGCGGCGGCCTCGCTCGTCCTCGCCGTGACCGTCACGAACGCCGAGGCGCCGCAGGCGCCGCAGACTCCGGTGCTGTCGCAGGCGTCGCAGACATCGCAGGCGCCGCTGCCGGTCGTGAAGGCCACCCCGACCCTCCAGTGGGAGACCTACGACGGGACCGGCTGGCGCCCGGCCCGCGCGGTGAGCCGCGCGAACGCCTTCACTGTCAGCGGTGACGTGACGATCGAGCCGGCCGCCGCGTCCCAGCCCGTCGAGTACTCCGGCCGCGTGGCCCACTGGGTTCGCGTGCGGCTGCTCGGCACGTACGGCGCTCCCGCCGGCTACACCACGACGAAGGGCACGGACGGTGCCCTGGTCATCGACTACACCCAGGACACCCTCGCCCCGCCCGTCCTCGGCGCCCTGGCCTGGCGCCCGCTCGCCGTGACGGCGACGCGTCCCCGCGCGGTCGTGACGCGCAACGCCGACCGCGTGACGGTGGACCAGGTGGCCCCCACGGGGGCGATCGTCGCGCCGCGCGGCGGTGACGGCGGGGAAGGCGGTGACGGCGGTGACGGCATCGTTCCCTTTGTCGGCGACCCGGAGGGCGACCCAGCGCTGAACCTCGGGTTCGAGGGCGGCTTCGGCGGCGAGCCGGTGACCCTGTTCCTGCCCGTCGAGCCACCGCGCCCCGCGGACGTCGCGCCGGACGCCGCGGACACCGGGCTGGCCGGCGGCGCGCGCCTGCGGGTGAGCTGGGAGTACTCCGGTCCGGGCGGCTGGGCGCCGCTGGTCGTCGTCGACGGCACCGACGGGCTGGCCGACCGGGGCACGGTCCGTTTCGTGGGCCCGTCCGACCAGGTGCCGCGCCGGGTCGCCGGCCGGGACGCCCACTGGGTGCGTGCCCGCCTGACCGACGTCGACCCGCCGTTCGAGCCGCGGCTGTGCGGGGTCCTCCCGGACACGGTCTGGGCGACCGAGGGGACGGCGGTCACCGAGGAGATCCTCGGTGGCGGCACCGGGACACCCGGGCTGGCGCTGCGCGTGGCGCACACGCCGGTGCTGCCGGGGGAGCGGCTGGTCGTGCGCGAGGACGAGTCCTGGGTGGTCTGGGAGGCGGCCGCGGATCCGCGCGCCTGGGGGCCGGCGGACCGGCACTTCACGCTCGACCGGCTGACCGGGGCGATCCGCTTCGGCGACGGGCTCGCCGGGCAGGTTCCGCCACGCGGCGAGGGCAACATCCGGATCGGGTACCGCTACGGCGGCGGAGCGGCCGGCAACCTCCCGGCGGGCGCGGTGAACCAGCTCGCCGTCGCGCTGCCGTCCCTCGATTCCGTCGTCAACCACCTGCCCGCCGAGGGCGGCGCCGACCGCGAGTCGCTCGGCGAGCTGGGCGTCCGCGGCTCCCGGTCGCTGCGCCACCGCGGCCGGGCGGTGGCCGCCGGCGACCTGGAGGACCTGGCGCTCGAGGCCAGTCGCGAGGTGGCCCGGGCCAGGGCGGTCCGGCCGGCCGGCTACGACCCGTTCACCGTGTGGCTCGACCCGGCGCGCCCGCGCCTGACGGCGGCGCACGCCCAGCTGGCGGGCGGCCGGGCCGGCGTCGTCGTCGTGCCGGCGGCTCCCGGCGACCGGCCGGCGCCGAGCCCGGGCCTGCTGGCCGAGGTACGCGCGTACCTGGTCGCCCGGGCCGCGGCGACGGCGGAGGTCTGGGTGTCCGGCCCGGAGTGGATCGAGGTGGGGGTCGTCGCGACCGTGGTGGCGGCGCCCGGCGCCGACCCGGACGCCGTCCGCCGGGAGATCCACGGCCGGCTGCGCGCCTTCCTGCACCCGCTCACCGGCGGGGCGGCCGGAGCGGGGTGGGACTTCGGCCGCAAGCCGCACCGCTCGGACCTGTTCGCGCTCGTCCGGGCGGTGCCCGGCGTCAGCCATCTGCGCCAGCTCGCCGTCCACGCGGCCCCGGAGGTGTCCTCGGAGGCGTTCCGGACCCGGATCACCGATCTGCTCGACCGCCCGCTGTCCGCCGGCGCGGACCAGACGCGCGACGCCGAGGCGCAGTACTGGCTGGAGCGCGCCCTGGTCTTCTCGGGCGAGCACGAGATCACCATGAGCCTGAGAGGCTGAGGAGCGGCGATGTCCACCACCCCGTCGGCCTCGTCGGCCTCGTCGGCCGGCTCGGCCCCCTCGGCTCCCGGCGAGCTTGGCGAGCTGACCTACGCCGGGCTCGTGGCCGAGGCCCGGACCCTCCTGCCTGCCCTGTATCCAGGGTGGACCGACCACAACCCGAGCGACCCGGGCATCGCGCTCGTCGAGCTCTTCGCCTGGCTGACGGAGATGCTCGCCTACCAGCTCGACGAGGTACCCGACGCCTACACCTGGTCGTTCCTGTCGCTGCTGGGCGGGCCCGGCTGGCGCCCGCCCGCCGAGGCGTCCGGCGCGGACCTGGGGGCCGCGGTCGCCGCCGCCCTGCGCGAGCTGGAGCGGCGCCACCGCGCGGTCACCGCCGCCGACTACGAGCACCTGCTGCGCGTCGAGTGGCCGGGCAGCCTGGAGGCTGCGCGCCTGGGCGAGCCCGGCGCGGCGCGTCTCGGCCGGGTCGGGGTCGTGGCCCGCCGTGACCTCGCCCGGCCCCCGGAGACGATCGAGGCCGACGCGCCGGCGCACGTCAGCGTCCTCGTCGTTCCGCCGCCGTCGGCGGCCGACCCGCGGCCCGCGCCGACGCCAGGCCTGATCGCGGCGGTGGCCGCCTTCCTCGAGCCCCGGCGGCTGTTGACGACCCGGGTGCGCGTCGTCGGACCGGCCTATGTCGACGTCGGCATCGCGGCCCGGCTCGGGCTGCGCGACGACGCCCCGCCCGAGCAGGCGCTGGCGGGCGCCCTCGACGCCCTGCGGGCCGCGTTCGACCCGTTCACCGGCGGTCCTGACGGTGCCGGCCGCCCGTTCGGCTCCCCGGTGTACCTCTCCGACGTCTACGGCCTGCTCGACGCGCTCCCGCTCGTCGACTTCGTGGAGGACGTCGCGCTCGCCGGCGGCCGGCCCGTGCCGGCCGAGGACGACTCGGTGGCCGCGATCTCGCTGGCCCCGCACGAGCTCGCCGTCGTCGCCCGTGTCGAGCTCGTCGCCTACGACCGGTACCGGCGCCCGAGCGAGCTGACCTGGACGGCGGGAGGGGAGCCCGGATGAGCGGGAGCTACCTCGACCACCTGCCGGCGGCCTTTCGCGCGGAGCCGTTCCTCGGGGAGTTCCTGCGCGCGTTCGAGGCGCTGTTCACGGGCCGCGAGGATGCCGGCGCGCCCGGCCTGCAGGAACGGATCGACGACGTCGCCCGCCACTTCGACCCGGTGCACGCGCCGGCCGAGTTCCTGCCCTGGCTCGCCGGCTGGGTGGCGCTCGCCGTGCCCGCGAACTGGGACGTCGACACGACCCGCGGGTTCATCCGGGAGGCCGTGCCGCTCTACGCGCGGCGGGGCACGGTCGGCGGGCTGACCCGGATGCTGGAGATCTTCCTGCGGCCGCTCGGCAGCGACGTCGCCTGGCGGGACGTCGTCGTGCACGACACCTTCGACGAGATACCGCATTTCTTCGAGGTCCAGCTGAGCCTTCCCGACAACGACCCCGAGCGGATCCGCGCCACCCGGGAGATCGCCCAAATGATCATCGAAAGCGAGAAGCCCGCCCACACGGTCTACGCGATCAAAGTCGTCATCCCCACGATGCGGCTGGTGTCCGAGAGCCTGATCAGGGCTGAGGGCAGGGGCGAGATGCTCCGGCTCGGCCAGAACACCTGGCTCGGCACCGCCGGGTAGCAGCCAGAGAGGGACGAACACAGCCGATGGCGGACTACGAGCAGCCAGCCGACGCGCTCAGGCGCGTCCGGTTCTTCGACGGACAGTTCCTCACCGACCAGGATTTCGTCGACGAGCAGATCTTCCACCTGGACCGGGAGCGCCGCACCGTGCGCTCCCTCGGCCTCGTCGGTGTCGTCGACGGGCTGGCCGTCACCGCGCCCGGCACGCCGTACCGCCTCGTCGTGTCGCCGGGCGCCGCCGTCGACCCGGTCGGCCGCCACCTGCTGCTCACCGAGGAGGTGACGCTGGTCCTGCCCACCGACCGCTTCTCCGGCGTGACCGACGCGGAGGTGCGGCTGTTCTACCGCGCGCAGGAGTCCGAGCCCGCGCGGGCCGGCGAGACGACCTACCGACGCTGGGACGAGACGCCCACGGTCGCCGCCATCGGCGGTGGCGCCGTCGCGGTGGCGCCCGCGAGCGCCCAGACGGAGTGGGACAGCGACGGGGTCCTGCTCGGCCGCGTCTCGGTGAGTGCGCGCGGCGACGTCGTCGTCGACGCGCGGGCCCTGGCGCCCCGGGCCGGCCTCGACCCGCGCGGGCCGTTCCGCGGCGCGGTCGGGGTGCTGGGCGACCTCGCCGTCGGCGGCGAGCAGGCCTCGACGAACGCCGCGTGGAGCCGCGCGCTCGACGTGTACGGCGCGACGAGCTCCCGGCTGTCCGTGCGTACCTGGGACATCACCGGCGTCGTCGGCGCCCACCCCAATGGTTACGGCGCGGCGAGCGGCTGGGTCGCCGGCACCGAGACCGCGCACGCCGCCTCGATCCTCACCGCCAACGAGACCCGGCTCACCGTCACCTCGGACGGCCAGATCGGCATCGGCACGACGACGCCGAGCAACCAGGGGGCCTGGGGCCGGGTCGTCGACCTCGTCAACAAGTGGAACGCGCGTTACCTCGTCCGCGCCGAGGAGGGGAAGGTCTTCGGTTTCCTCGCGGCGCACCCCACGGGGGTGTTCGGCTCCGCGGGCGGGCTTGTCGTCGGCACCGAGTCGAACCATCCCGTCTCCGTCGTTACCAACGCCGGCACCCGGCTCACCGTCACGGCGGCCGGCCGCGTCGGCGTCGGGACGACGGCGCCGGAGGCGAGGCTGCACGTCGTCGGTTCCGGCGGCCAGGCGGTCGACCTGCTCGTGAACGGCCGGCTGAAGTCGGCGAACAACGACGGCGGGCTGCTGGTCGGTGAGGACCGGGGCGTCGGCGGCCTCGACACCAACAAGATCGGACTTCGCGCGGGCGGCGAGTGGCGGCTCGCGGTGACCACGGACGGCCAGGTCGGCATTGGCACGACGACGCCGACCAACGAGGGCCGCTGGGGCCAGGTCCTCGACCTCGTGAACAGGTGGAACGCGCGCTACCTCGTCCGCGCCGAGCAGGGCGGCGTGTTCGGTTTCCTGGCCGCGCACCCGGACGGCGTCTTCAACGCGGCCAAGGGTGTGGTCGTCGGTACCGAGTCGAACCACGCGGTCTCCGTCGTCACGAACAAGGACGCGCGGCTCACGGTCACCGGTGAGGGGAACGTGGGGATCGGCACGTCCACGCCGAGCGTCGACGGCCAGTGGGACCGCGCCGTCGACCTCTTCGCCCGCCGCGCCGCGCGTTACCAGGTACGCACGCAGGAGCGCGGGATCCTCGGCTTCCTCGGGGCCGCCGACCGCGGCGACCCCAATCTTTCCCCGGACGGCGGCGTCGTCCTCGGTACCGACACGGCGCACTCCGTCGCCCTCGTCACGAACAGGTTGGCCCGGCTCCTGGTGACCAGCGACGGCAACATCGGGATCGGCGATCGCCCGACCGTCGCGGAGGGCTGGGACCGCGTCGTGGACATCTTCGGCCGGGAGAGCAGCCGGCTGCTGGTGCGCTCCGGCGAGGTCCGCGCCGTGGTCGGCGTGAACCGGACCAACAAGTACGACAAGCCCGACGGGATGCCGCGCGAGCCGAGGGGCATGGTCGTGGGCACCGAGAGCCCCCAGGAACTCAGCCTGATCACGGGCGGCCGCTACGGGCTGACGATCGACGGCCGGGACATCTTCTGCTACAACACGCTGTGGATCAGGCCGGAGACGAACTACGGGACGGCTCCCCGGGGGCAGATCCCGACGATGATGGAGACCGACCGGCGCTGGTGGTTTCGCCTCACCGCCCGGGACTGGAGCCCCAACAACGCGGTCGACGCCATGGGCGCGTTCCTGACCCGGGGCATGGACTACCGGATCTCCGACGGCCGGCTCAAGGAGGACCTGCGGGAGCTCGACGGCGCGGTCGCGCTCCTGTCGAGGCTGCGCGGCGTGACGTACCAGTGGAACGAGGCCGGCCTGCGTTTCCAGACCCGCCCGCTGGAGGACCAGGTCGGCGCCGGCCCGGCCGCCACCGACGAGGAACACGAGGCGGTCCGCGCCGAGCTGCGGGCGTCCCTGCTCGACGGCCTGCGCGGGCGCCGCGAGATCGGGCTCGTCGCCCAGGAGGTCGAGGCCGTGCTGCCCGAGCTCGTCGGCACCGACGCCGACGGGCTGCGCGGCGTCGACTACACGAAGCTGACCGCCGTGCTCGTCCAGGCGGTCAACGAGCAGCAACGGACCATCACGGCCATGCGGCGCCGGCTGGCGGCGCTGGAGACCACCCAGGAGGACGACCGTGCGTGACCAGCTGGAGAAGCGCCGCGAGGAGCTCGCCGGAGAGCTCGAGGCCGGCCAGCGGATGCTGGCCGACCTGGACGCGCGCCGCGGCGAGCTGACCCAGACCCTGCTGCGCATCAGCGGCGCCCTCCAGGTGCTCGCCGAGCTCCTCGAGCCCGACGGCCCCGCCACCCGCCTGGCCGCCCCCGCCGCCCCGACCGCGACCGCAACCACGGCGGCGGCGGTCTGAGGGAGCCCGTCCGCGCCGGACCCACCGCCGGGCTCGGCGCCGGGCTCAGCTCGCGAGGAAGCGGACGACCGCGAGGACGCGGCGATGGTCGTCGGCGTGCGCGGGGATGTCGAGCGCCTCGTAGACGCGCGACACGTGCCGGACCACCGCCTTCTCCGAGATCCGCAGCCGGGTGGCGATCGCGGCGTTGCTGCGCCCGTCGGCGACGAGCGAGAGGACCTGACGCTGGCGGGCCGTGAGCGCGTCCAGCGGGGCGGCGGGTCCCTCGGTACGCCCGATCATCAGCTCGACGACCTCCGGGTCGAGGGCGACCCCGCCCTCGGCGACCCTGCGGACGTCCGCGCAGAAGCGCCCGACGTCCGCGACGCGCCGCTTGAGCAGGTAGCCGACGCCGGCCGGCCGGTTCCCGACGAGCGCCGTCGCGAACCGCCGGCGCACGACGTTCGACAGCACGACGACCCCGGTCCCGGGATGGCGGGCCCGGATCGTCAGCGCCGCGCGCAGGCCGTCGTCGCAGTGCCGCGGTGGCATCCGGATGTCGGTGACGACGGCGTCGGGCCGGGTGCCCGCCACGGCCTCGAGCAGACCCGGAGCGTCGGCGGCGGTGCCGACGACGTCGAGGCCGGCCTCCCGCAGCAGCCGGGCGAGGCCCTCGCGCTGGAGCGTCTCGCCCTCGGCGATCACGACCCGCACCGCGACCGTCCCTCGCGCCGTCCGTCAAGGGGACCTGGGTCGACGCCGGGGATGGGCGGGGGTCCATTGCCCGCGGACACAGCCGATCCTAGGTTCGTCCGTGAGAGTGACAGGGCGGGTCGCCTGCGCATCGGCGGGAGCACACGGCCATCGTCGCCGCAGGCGGGCGGCGCCGTGGGCGTCTCCGCGTTTCTGGCCGGCCTGACGCCGGCGGTATGGCACGACGGGGGAGCTCTGCTTGCGCATGGCCGGTCTGGACGTGAGGCTTCTTGGCGACGTCACCATCCGCCGCGACGGCGAGGTCGTGCCGTGCACGTCGGCGAAGGCACGGGAACTTCTCGGGCTGCTCGTCAGCCGGCGCGGTCATCCCCTCGACCGGGACGCGGTCGCCGACGTGCTGTGGCCCGACGAGCCGCCCGACACCACCCGCCGCCATCTCCGGCAGGTGCTGTGGCGGCTGCGGGCCGCGCTGACCGGGCCGCCGTTCCTCCAGGCGGTCCAGGCCGGGCGGCTCCAGGTCGACGTGGGCGCGTTCGCGTCCATCGACCTCGTCACGCTGGAAGAGGCGCACGCGGCGACGGCCGACGTGGCGGGCGCCGACCTGAGCGACCGGCAGGCCGCGATGCTGGAGGCGGCGGCCGCGGCCTACGGCGGCGAGTTCCTCGCCGGCTGCCACCAGGACTGGTGCCTGCCGGAGCGGGCCCGCCTCCAGGAGATCCACCTGTCCGTGCGCGACCAGCTCGTCGAGTACTGCGAGCGGCGCGGCCTGGTCGCGCGGGCGGTGGCGCACGGACGGGTGGCGCTCGACCGTGAGCCGGCCCGCGAGACCACGCACCGCCTGCTGATGCTCCTGCACCATCGCCGAGGTGACCGCGCCGCGGCCCTGCGGCAGTACCGGCGCTGCGTCGAGGCGCTCGCCGCGGAGTTCGGCGTGGGACCGTCGGCGCCCACCGCACTGCTGCACCGACGCATCCGAGCCGACTTGCGGGACGAGGCCCGGCTGCCGGCGGACGGCCGGGCCGCCCCCGCCGGCGCGCGGGAGATCGACCGCACAGGACCGGACCGAGGCCTGGCAGAGATCGCCGAGGTGCACCAGCGGCTCGCCGAGATCCAGGCGACCCTCGACACGCTGCTGCGCGCGGTCGGGCAGGGAAACCCGGGCGGCGGCCGGCGCCTGGTGCGCCCGCCCGCGCGGCAGGCGCTGTGAGCACCGGGTTCGCCCGCGTCGACGAACGGCTGCGGGAGCGGGTCGGGCAGGTGCGGGCGGCGGCCCAGGCCCCCTCGCCCGACGCCGAGCACGACCCGTTGGCCGGGTACTACGTCAGCGAGGCGGAGGTCGACCGCCTGCTCGCCGCCGTCGTCCCGGAGCTGCCCGAGGCCGGCCGCGCGCGGCTCGCCGGGCTCGCCGAGGCGTTCGCGCTCACCGCGTTCGACCTCGACGTGGTGCTGACCTGCCTCGGCCCGGAGCTGGACTCCCGCTACGGGCGGCTGTACGCCTACCTCCACGACGACCTCACGCGCCGGGTTCCGAGCGTCGACCTCGTGCTGACCCTGTGGTGCCCGGACGGCGCGTCCCGGCTCGCCGGCCGGGCCCGGCTGGCGCCGGGCGCGCCGCTGCGGCGCCACGGCCTGGTCCGGCTCGACGAGTCCGGCGACCCGCAGGCCGCGTCGATGCTCGAGTGCCCGCTTCGGCTGGACCCGCGCCTGGCCCGGCACCTGCTCGAGGACGACGACCCGGACGAACGCCTGGCGGACGTGCTGGTGCCGGGCGTGCTGGTGCCGGCCGGCCAGCTCCCAGAGGCGCGCCGGCCCGGAAGCTCCGCCGCCGGGTGGGAGCCATGGGAGCCAACCGGCCTGGCGGCGGCGCTCGCGGCGATCGTCGAACGGACCGGGACCGACGTCGTCGTCCACCTGCGAGGGGCGGCCGGATCGGGACGTCTCGCCGTGGCCGCCGCGTTCTGCCAGTCGGCGGCGGTGCCCCTGCTCGTCGCGCGCTGCGGCGCGCTCGCGGCCGAGAGCGACCCGCGGTGCGCCGAGCTCGTCGGGCTCGTGGGCCGTGAGGCCCGACTGCGGGGTGCGGCGACCTACTGGCGCGACGTCGACCTCCTGGCCGGCGAACGCCTCGGCGCGTTCGTCGACGCGCTCGCGGACTGCCCCGGACCGGTCCTTCTCGGCGGTGCCGGCGACTGGCCTGGCCCGGAACCGCCGGCGCGGCCCTTCGTCCGGCTGGAGCTCGCGAGACCGGACGCGCCGGCCCGCCGCGAGATCTGGGCCAGCCTGGTGGCACCCGCCTCGGCGGCGGACCGGGCGGGGCGGGAGCGCGGACTGGCGTTCGACGAGGCCGATCCGCCCGACCCCGAGGCGCTCGCCGGGGCGTTCCGGTTCACCGCCGGGCAGATCCGGGACGCCGTCGCGGCCGCGACGACCCTCGCCGTGACCCGTGACCCGGCGGCGCCACGGCTGCGGCAGGCCGACCTCGCGAAGGCCGCCCGGTCGACGTCGGGACGCGGGCTCGTGGGGATCGCCCGCCACGTGGTCACCCCCTACGGCTGGGACGATCTCGTGCTGCCGCCTGGTCCGGCGCGACGGCTGCGCGAGCTGGCGGACCAGCTGCGGCACCGCGGCCTGGTGCACGACGCCTGGGGCTTCGGCCGGGCGGTCGCGCCCGCCGGCGGGCTGACCGTGCTGTTCGCCGGTCCGCCCGGAACGGGCAAGACCATGGCCGCCTCCGTGCTGGCGAACACCCTCGGCGTCGACCTGCACGCGGTCGACCTGGCCACGACGGTGAACAAGTACATCGGCGAGACGGAGAAGAACCTCGCCCGCGCGTTCGAGGCGGCCGCGGACTCCAACGCGATCCTGTTCTTCGACGAGGCCGACGCCCTGTTCGGCCGGCGCACGCAGGTGCGGGACTCCCACGACCGCTACGCCAACATCGAAACGAGCTACCTGCTCCAGCGGATCGAGACGCACCCCGGCGTCGTGATCCTCGCGACGAACCTGCGCAAGAACATGGACGAGGCGTTCGTGCGCCGCTTCGGCGCCACCGTGGAGTTTCCCGCTCCGGACGAGGCGGAGCGGCTGCGGATCTGGCAGCGGATCTGGCCGGCCGCGGCCCCGCTCGGCCCCGACGTCGACCTCGCGACGCTGGCCCGCGAGGTCGACCTGCCCGGCGGCCACCTGCGCAACATCGTGCTGTCGGGCGCGTTCCTGGCCGCGGCCGACGGCGGGACCATCACCATGGCGCATCTGCTCCAGGCGGCCCGCGCCGAATACGACAAGCTCGGCAAGATCGTGGCGAACGGCGCGCTCACGGCCGCCCCGCCCGCCCCGGCCGACCGCGGCAGGGACCCTCGGGGCTGTTGAGGCCCCGACGGGGCCTACGTCCTCGTGTACCGCCTGTTGTTCCGGTCCGACGGAGACCTGCTGCGCTTCCTCTTGGAGCGGTCGACGTTGGTGGACTTGTCCTTCGTGTCCTTCTTCTTGCTCTTGACGTCCTTGCTCTTGCTCTTGACGTCCTTGCTCTTGCTCTTGACGTCCTTCTTCTTGACGTCCTTCTTCTTGCTCCTGACGTCCTTGTTCTTATCCTTGTTGTGCTTGCTCTTGTGGTCAGTGTCGGAGTCGTATCTGTGGCTCTTCTCCTTCTCTTTGGCCTTCGTCCTGGTGTACCTGGTCTCGCGGTCGGAGTCGGAGTCGTACCTGTAGTTCTTCTTCTTTTCTTTGTCGTCCGCCTTCTTCCTGGTGTACTCGCTGTCGCGGTCGGAGTCGTAGTCGTATCTGTGGCTCTTCTCCGCTTCCTTCCTCTTCGTGGTGTGGACGGATTCCGAGCCGGAGCTGTAGGAGTACGACCCCTTACTCTCGTTGAGGGATTCCGAGCTGGAGCTGTAGGAACGCTTCTTTTTGTCTTTCTTCTTTTTCTTGTGATCCGGTTCTGATCCGAACCTCGAGGACTCGTCCTTCTCGAGCCCTCTCTTCTTCGCCGCGCCGTAGGTGCCGCCGGAGTCATGCGTGCCTGTCTTCTTGCTGGCGACGGTCCGGCCGCCGCCACTCGCGGTATTCTTGACGTCCTTCGTCGTCGTGCTCGCCCTGGGGGTGTCGCCGCCGCTGTCGGTCGACGGCTCGTTCTTCTTCTTGCGCCCTCGTCCTTTCTTCTCCGGGGCGTCGGGGTCGAACTCGTCGTCCTCGTTCTGCTGGTTCTTGCTCTTCTTCGCGAAGGGCGGGAGGGCGTACGGGAGGTCGTCGAGAACCGTCAGCGGTCCGAAGACTGGCTTCGCCTGCGAGTCCTTGTACTTACCGTGCGGCTGTTCCGAGGGCGACTGGGGGTAGTACTGTACGCTCGCGAACCGTTCTACGCGGTTGCCGCCGTATGCCCGGACCAGGTTGTTCGCCGGTGCCACGGGCGCGACGTGCAACGACTCGATGCCGGCACCGAGGTACCCGGAGCCGTGACGGCCCAGGTTCGTCGCGACCTCCGACGCGGTACCCACGTAGAAGTCTGCCTGCACGTTGTCCGGGTTGATGCCCGTCCGGGGAAAGATGTAGCCGTTCGGCGCGGTGAGGGTGGCTTCCCAGCGGTCCGGAACGCGTCGCTCGAACCTGATCGAATCGTCGACGGTCCCATTGGCCTCGTAGTAGTTGTTCGCCACCCAGTCCTCGATGATGCCGGACTCCTCGAGCTGCCCGACCGTCACGTGATACGCCGGCGGATAGTGGAGGCTCACCGTGTAGTGCCAGACCGGTTTCTGGGCCTGGTCGAGGTGCGGGCTCGCCCGGCCCAGCTCCGTGATCGGGTCGAACCCGAGCCGGGGCAGCCGCGCGTTGCCCCGCAGGAGCAGCGGCGCCAGCTGCGGGTTGAGCAGGAGCCGGGCGCGGGCGGGGTTCCTCAGCAGCGGCGCGAGACCCGGATCTCCTACCAGCGCGTCGACCGCGTCCGGGTTCAGGAGCAGCAACCGGACGTACTCGTCGTTGGTCGCGACCTGAGGGAGAGCCTGGCCGAACAACCGTCCGGCGACCTTCGTGAGGACTTCGGCGTTGTGCATCAGAGCGTTGGCGACACCTGCCAGGACGCGCGGATCCTGGAGAAGCAGCGCCGTGGTGCGCTCGCGGCTGTACGGCATCGCCAGCAGTGCGGTGACGATCCGTTGGTGAACCCGCGGATTCTGCAGAAAGGCGCGGCCGGCAGGGTCGTCGATCAGCTGCCTCGCCAGGCCGAGGTAGGGGAAGACATCGCCCTGTATCCGCGAATCCGTCAGGGCGTCGACGAAGAAGTCCTCGCCCAACAGCTTCTCGGGCGGCAGATCGGGATCCTCGACGATCTTCAGGAGCATCTCGGGGTCGGACAGGAAGTCGAGGTCGAAGCCCGTCTCGGTCATGACGTCGTCGACGAAGTCAGGAGCCTGGATGCCCGTGAGCAGTTCGACGTTCTGCGCGGACATCGCCGGGAACGACGTGCCGAGCTGGAGCAGCTTCTGGTAGATCGACTTCGGCAGCGGCAGCGGCAGTGACGCCTGACCGCCTGACGCCAGCGCAGCGGCGAGGCGTGGGTAGGCGAGGAGCACGTCGGCGACGTCGTCCTGGACCGTCTCATGCGAGAGCAGCTCGGCGACCTCGGGGTCCTGTGCGACAGCCTGGAAGGTCCCGGTCCTGCTCTCCAAAAGCGTGGTCGCGTGCTTGCTCCGGCGCGGGAAGGCGCGCAGCACCTGGGCGACGCGCCCGAAGACCTCGGGGCTGCGCAGGAACTCGGCGACGTCGGGATCCATCAGGAGGGCCGGCGTGAACTCGGCCTGCGTGAGGAAGTCCTGCAGCTCCGGAGAAGCACCGGGTTCCTCCCGGATGAGCTTCACCATCTCCCGGGCGACACGCGGATGGACGAGCAGCGCGCCGATCTCCGGATCCCGCAGGGCGCGCGCCAGCTTCTCCATGCGCGGGCCGTGGCCCGTCGGGTCGTCCTGCCTCGGGGTACCAGTGGGGCCGGCGGGGGCCACCGCGTCCAGGAGGTCGTATGCCTTGCTGCTGATGCCCGGGGGGTACTCCAGCAGGAGGTCGAACAGCGGTGTGTACACCGCGGCGCTCGCGTCGACGGGAGCACCGTGGCCGGGGGAACGCCCGGTCCATCCCGTGGTGTGTTCGCGCAGGAGCTCGACGACCCCCGGTGCCCCGTGTTCGCGGGACAGGAGCGAGAACAGGTCGTCCAGGGACAGGGTGCCCCGCCGGAGGACGCGGACGATTTCGGGAGCCGACAGGAGGAGCCTCGGATCCGCCAGCATGTCCGCGGGCAGGTCCTTCGGCATCACCTCGAGTTTCGCGACGGCGGCCAGGAAGTCCGTGATCACCTTGAGGACTCGGCTCGTCCGCCGCGGCGGCGTGGTCTCCCAGACGGTGGGCTCCGCCGTCGTCGTCGTGACCGCGCCGGCGCCGGCCGCCCCCGTATCGGGTACCGGGCCCTGCTCGGCGAGCTCCTCGAAGACCCGCCAGACCGGAGCGTTGAGCCGTTTCTGCTGCGGGGCGAAGTTGTAGTTCGTGTAACTGTCGGGCCCCAGGATCTGATCGGCGACCAGGTGACCGCCCTCGTACAGGCCGCTGCGGAACTCGCGGCCGAGCAGCGCTCGCTCCACCTGCCCGAGGTAGCCGTAGAACGTCTGCGGCGGAGTGGTGGCGCCTCGTTTGCCCTTCGGTCTCACGCCGTCGAGCTCCGCGACGACGTACTCGGGCCGGTTCGCCCGCCGCCACGCGGTGCCACCGACGTCGTACTCGAGTTTCTTGCCGGGCTTCAGCGGATAGTGATGCTCCTTGTTGAGGTCGTTCTTCGGAAAGGAATAGAAATCCGAGCCGAAGTCTCCGCCGTAGTCCGCGCCGTTTTCCGGGTCGAAGTCCGGGTCGTAGTACTTGGCCAGGTTCCGGTGCAGCGTCCAGATCGGATGCTCGACGGGATTGTGGTGCGTGACCAGGAACTTGTTCACCAGCTGGATACCGGGGGCGCCGGCCGCCGCGGGCGGGCCGGCGGCGGCTGCGCCGTGACCCTGCTGGAGGACGTGCGTCAGCTCGTGCGCGAGTACCCGGCGGCCGGCGCCGCTGTCGAGCGCGGGTGTGCCCCGCTCGAGGAAGACGTCCGGCCCGCTGGTGAAGGCGCGTGCTCCGAGCTGGCGGTTCAGCTGGTCGGCCCGGGCGTCCGTGTGCACCCGCACGCCGCTGAAGTCGGCGCCCATCGCCTGCTCCAGCGGGCCCCGGACGTGGTCGGGGATCGCCTGGCCGCCGCCGTGGGCCTGCTCGATGGCCCGCGCGAGGCCCGGCGCCACCGGGCCGCCACCGGCACCGTCGAGCCGCTGGATCCCCGGCACCTGCGCGGTTCCGCTGGAGCCGGTTCCGCTGGAGCCGGTGCCGTGGACAGCGGCCCGGGGAGCGCCGCCCGCCACCCGCTGGGCCACCTGGTCGGCTTCGCGTTCGAACCGGTCGTTGGGCGGCCCGACCTCCAGCGTGTTCCCGGTCGCCGGCTCCGGTCGCTGTGCTGCCACCAGCCGCTGGACATGGCGGTTGCCAAGAGTGCGCTGCACCTGAAGCAGGGAGGGGGCGTCTCGGCCCACGGGAGCCCGAGCGCCGGCGGCTGGCGCGCGACCGGTGCCGGGCCCGCCGACGAGACGTGGGTCGCGTGACTGTCGGGACTGCCGTCGAACGGGCGGCGCCGCGTCTCGGGACGGCGGCTGCGCTCGCGACGGCGAGGCCGGCTGGTGGTCACGCATGGGGGGCATCGCCTGCTCCTCGTCACCTGGCGCGTGACCGTCCAGGCGCCAGCCGCGCTGGCACTCGACCTGCCCTCGCGCCGACTTGACCTCACCAGTAAAGCGTCGGCGTTTTCCGGCGGCAAGGCCCGAGCATCAGGCCCACGTCCGCGGCCCGTCGTCCGCCGTCCGCGGCGATCAGCTCCGGTCAGGCGGACACCGTCCTCATCGCCACCGCCGAGGCCGGTGTCTACACCGAGTGCGCCACCACCACGCCGTGGACCCGCCCCGAGAACGAGTTCGTGATCCAGTCAGGCCCTAGATGATCGGCTGCATCGGCGCGATGGCCGAGGGCCGATGGCCGGAACGATCCGCCATGTGCGGGAGCGGCGCTAGATCGTCGATCACGCGTAGGGTGGTTCTGGGCGGGCGGTGTCAGCCGGAATTCAGGAGGATGGGGCTAATGAGGCGTCGGTTTAATACGGCTGGGCCGTGTCTGCCGACGGACCATTATATGATCCCGGTGTTGTCGCGGTTGCCAGAGGCGCCCGAACTGGTGGATCTCAAGGCTTACTTCGTGGTGCATGCCCCTCGCCAGACGGGCAAGACCACCGCCCTGCGCGCACTCGCACGTGTGCTGACGGACGAGGGCCGCTACGCAGCGATGATGTTCTCGTGCGAGGCGGCCAAGGCGGCGGGTGACGACTATGGCGCCGCGTCGCGCATCATCTTGGACCGGATCCGGGCGAGTGCGGAGGACTCGCTGCCGGCCGGGCTTGAGCCACCGCCCTGGCCGGAGGCGTCGGCCGGCGCGCGGATTGTTGAGGCACTGCGGGCTTGGGCCAGGGTCTGTCCGCTGCCATTGGTGCTGTTCTTCGACGAGATCGACGCACTACAGGGGCGGAGTCTGCTCAGCGTGCGTGGACAGCTCCGAGATGGCTACAACAGTCGTCCGGCGCCGTTCCCGTCGTCAGTCGCCTTGTGCGGGCTCCGGGATGTCCGGGACTATAAGGCGGCGGCTGGTGGTGATCCGTCCAGGCTGGGTACCTCCAGTCCGTTCAACATCAAACTAGAGTCACTTCGTCTGGGCGATTTCACTTTCGACGAGGTTGCGGAGCTCTATGGGCAGCACACTGCGGACACAGGTCAGCTGTTCGCGCCCGGCGCGGTCGAGCGCGCCTACGAGCTGACTGCCGGGCAGCCGTGGCTCGTCAACGAGTTCGCCGACTGGTGGATCGAGAATGGCGAGTTTCTCACCAGTACCGGCTATTACAGTGAGGCTGCGCCTCAGCTGATCCTCATGGGCTTCCTGCAGCGCGTGGTGAACGGCGGCGGTCAGGTCGAACGTGAGTACGGTGTCGGCTCGGGCCGGATCGACCTGCAGCTGCGCTGGCCCTACCGCACCCCGGACAACGCCCAGCATGTTCAGCGCGAGGCCATCGAGATCAAGGCCTGGCGCGCAGGCAAGCCCAATCCGCTGCGGGCCGGCCTCAAGCAGTTGGACCGCCATCTCGACCGGCTCCGCCTCGACACCGGCACCCTCGCGCTCTTCGACCAGCGCCCGGGTGCCCCCGCCATCGACGAACGCACCACCCTCACCACGACGACCAGTCCCGCCGGACGCGTCATCACTCTCCTCAACGGCTGACGCGCGCCCGACCCACCGCACTGCCCGACGTGATGGCTCGTCGCGGCTGTCAGCGTGATGCGGGCATGGGGGTAGGGATTTATCTTCTTCCCCGACCGGTCCGAGAGCCCCACCGACCCCGGCGCGCGCCGGTGACGCGGCCGTCGAAGGAGCGGCAGGTGCAAGGGGGCGGCAAAGCTTTCACTCCCGCGCAGGTCGGCCGGCGGCGACGCGTGGTCACTGCGTCTCCGCTCGCTGACGAAGAGTAACGATACGCACCTCCGCCGCTGGGTGGCTCCCGCGCTGACCCCCCGGGCGTCCCGCAGACCAGTCTTGACGTTGACCCTGCGTCAAGGTTCCACCATGGCGGCATGACCGCTGCCAACCCCGCGATCGAGGTCTCCGGACTCACCAAGTCCTACGGCGACCACGTCGTGCTGGACGGCGTCGACCTGACCGTCCCCGAGGGCACCGTCTACGCGCTCCTGGGACCCAACGGCGCCGGCAAGACGACCACCGTCAACATCCTCTCCACCCTGCTGGCCCCCGGTGACGGCGAGATCCGCGTCGCCGGCTTCGACGTCCGGCGCGAGCCCGCCGGGGTGCGCGCCGCGATCGGTGTCACCGGGCAGTTCTCGGCGATCGACGAGCTGCTGACCGGCCGCGAGAACCTGCGGCTGATGGCCGACCTGGCCCACCTGGACCGGGTGACCGCGGCCACCGCCGTGACCGTGATGCTGGAGCGCTTCGACCTCGTCGACGCGGCCGACCGCCGGGCGCAGACCTACTCGGGCGGCATGAAGCGGCGCCTCGACCTGGCGATGACGCTCATCGCCCGGCCCCGGCTGATCTTCCTCGACGAGCCGACGGCCGGTCTCGACCCGCGCAGCCGCCGCGACCTGTGGGCGATCGTGCGCGAGCAGGTCGCCGACGGAGTGACGGTGCTGCTGACGACGCAGTACCTCGAGGAGGCCGACCAGCTCGCCGACCGGATCGGTGTCCTCCACCAGGGCCGCCTGGTCGCCGAGGGCACGGCCGCCGAGCTGAAACGGCGCGTGCCCGGCGGGCGCGTGTCGGTGCAGTTCACCGACGCCGCAGGACTGGCCGCCGCGGCGGCGGCGCACCCGGACGCCACCACCGACACCGAGGCGCTGACCCTGCAGGTGCCCAGCGACGGCAGCGTCGCCGGGCTGCGCCGCGTGCTCGACGGCCTCGACGACGACGGCGTCGCCGGCGTGACGGTCGAGACCGCCGACCTCGACGACGTGTTCCTCGCGCTCACCGGCCAGGCGGCCGGGGCGCCAGCATCCGAGACACCCGCATCCGAGCCGCCCGCATCCGAGGAGATCTCCGCATGAGCGCCGCCTACACCGTCCGTGACTCGGCGACGATGCTGCGGCGCAACCTGCTGCACATCCGCCGCTACCCCTCATTGTCGATCATGCTTGTCGCGCAGCCGGTGCTGTTCCTGCTGCTGTTCGTCTACGTGTTCGGCGGGACCCTGGGCGCCGGCCTGCCGGCCGAGGACGCCGGCCTGCTGGGCCAGGCAGGCGGCGGAGACCGCGGCGACTACCTCGAATACATCACGCCGGGCATCCTGTTCATGACGATCGCCAGCGTCGCGCTCGGCACCGCGATCTCGACCGCGACCGACATGACCAAGGGGATCATCGCCCGCTTCCGCACCATGAACATCGCCCGCGTTTCGGTGCTCACCGGCCACGTGCTGGGCGCCGTCATCAAGACGGCCGGCGCCGTGGTGATCGTGACCGCGTTCGCGTTCCTGCTCGGCTTCCGCTCCGACGCCGGTCCGCTCGACTGGCTCGGCGCGGTCGGGCTGCTGCTGCTCATCGCGTTCTCGCTCACCTGGCTGACCGTCGGCATGGGCCTGGCGGCGGACAGCGTCGAGACCGCCAGCAACACCCCGCTGTTCCTGATGATCCTGCCGTTCGTCAGCAGCAGCTTCGTGCCCACCGACGCGATGCCGGCCGGGGTGCGCCAGTTCGCCGAGCACCAGCCGTTCACCCCGATGATCGACACCCTGCGCGCACTCGTCACGGGCACGCCGACCGGCTCCGACCTGTGGCTCGCGATCGGCTGGTGCGCGCTGATCGCGCTGCTCGGCTTCCTCTGGTCGCGCCGGCTGTTCCTGCGCGTGCCCACGAAATAGTGTTCCCTGGAGGGCCGCCGGGCGCGCAAAGGAAGATCGTTTTCGAGCTCTCTTCGGCCGGCTAGGAGACTGTCGCGGTGCTCACGATCAGCCAGCTGGCGTCGTACGCCGGCGTCACGGTGCGCGCGGTACGGCACTACCACGCGAAGGGCCTCCTGCCCGAGCCGAAGCGTGACCACTCCGGCTATCGGCGCTACGACGCCCACGCCGTCGTCAAGCTCATCAAGATCCGCACGCTCGCCGATGCCGGTGTCCCGCTCGCACGCGTCCACGAGCTCCTGGCCGCGAACGAGGACGAGTTCAAAGCCGCCGTCGCCGACATCGACCGACGCCTGCGCGCGGAGATCAGGGAGCGGCAACGGCACCGCGAGCGGATCGCGCAGCTGGCGGCCGGAGACAGCCTGGCCCTGCCACCCGAGGCGGTGGCATATCTCGCCCGGATGCGCGAGCTCGGACTGCCGGAGCTGACGATCGAGGGCGAGCGGGACGCCTGGATCCTGGTGGCCGCCCAGCTCCCGGAGCACATGCCGTTCTACATGAAGGCGAAGCAGCAACAGCTCGACGACCCGGCGACGCTTCAGTTCTACCGCGATCTTGTCGATGTGGTCACCTGGAAAGCGGACGACCCGCGGGTGGCGGCCGTGGCCGACCAGCTCGTAGCCCTCATCGAGGCCGATGCCGAGGGATGGGAGGACTACCAGGATGCGATGCCCGACGAGCTCGCGCAGCTCCTCGACTCGGTCTTCCTCGACTCGGTGCCGATCGCCCGCCGGCTCATGGAACGGATCGAGGAACGCGGCTGGCGCGGCTGGACCAAGCTCGAGCGGATCCGTCCGGCATAGCGCCGTCATCGACTCACCGGACGCAGGTCGATGACGCGGCACGCTGCCCGGTAGACGTAGCGTTCCGCCTGCCGTATCGATGAGTGCCCCGATTTCAGCCAGCGTCAGGTTGGCGTTCCGTTATCCTCTCCTTCGACAGCGTCTCGGCGCAGCAGTCGGGGGGGCTCGCTGGAGTGGCCTTCCGCCACGCCTGCAACGCGGACATCGGCGCCGGTGCGGCCCGCGGTCGTGGACCCGGGCGGACAACGTCGGACCGTCGATGTACTCGGTGACCAGGTAAGGACGGCTGCCGGAGGTGTCGCCGTGTCACCACCCTCGAACCGCTCGCTCACCCGACGCCACGGCTCGGCTGGTCTGGTTGTCCGATCAAAGATAAGCAGGCGGTCCTCGTGGTTCACGGTTATATGAGCAGAACCTTGGCCCTGCTGCGGGGATATCTGAGCAGTTCTTGCTGATGCTGACCGGACGTGGAGCGGAGGTGGAGGTCAGCGTGAGTTATTGAATGTAGCCGTGGTTCGGGTGTGGCCGAGGACGGTCGGACGTTGCGGGCGAAGCGTTCGCCGACACGGTAGGGGAAGCGCTGTCCGTGTCCGTCGACGACGCCCGCGACGGCTGGCCGCGGCGCGGCGGGCGGCCAGGCCGGCAGTCGGCTCGCCCAGCCGCCTGCCCACCGAGCAGACGGCCACCTCGGCGCCCTGCGTCGCCGTGTGGTGTCTGCTGATCGGCGGACAGCGGGACCCCACTGACCGCCCGGTCGCACTGACGAGACATACGACAAGCTCATACGACGAGGTCATACGACCAGGTCACGTGAGGAGGTCACCGGTAGGTTCCGGACCTGACACCGACACTGGGCTGCGAGGCCCTGCGGGTGGGGCTCGCGGTGTCGGCCGATACCGCGAGGCTCAGCGCGACCAGGCCGGAGCTGACCTCCCGGATGACCTCCTCAGCCTCCGACCAGGCCGGCTGGAAGGTGTCACCGCACTCGATGGTGAAGCCATAGACCTTTCCCTTGGCCGGGTCGACCGCGTGGCGGCTGAAGGCATAGTCGTCGCTGGCGCCGGACGTGGGATAGAGCCCAAAAGCCGCGTCGACGCCGTAGTCATCCCCACGCACGGCCTTGATCCCTGCGTTCATCAGGGTCGACAGCTCCGTGATCCGGTCGAGGTCGTCCCGGGAGATGAACTCGCGGTAGGCCGTGTCACCCGGCCGGCCGCGCACCGCGTCGAAGGCGGCGGCGAGGAAGTTCTGCTCCGGTCGGTCCGTCTGGTTCTCGTCGCTTCCCCAGCTGTGCAGGACGACCGGCACGGCGCTGTGCACGTCGACCAGCCACCGGATCTGGCTGAAGGTGTCCAGGGCCCAGACGACGTTGCGGGTCTCCGGTTCCGACGCCGCGGCCGGGCCGCGATAGAGGAACTTGTCGCACGGGTCCGCCGAGGTATGGACGTCGGAGTCCGCAGCGAACTTGGCGAGGTGGTCCCACAGAAAGTCGAAGTTACGATTCAGGTCAACGCCGACGCAGCTGCCCGCTCCGGGATGAGGGCGCCGGTTCTTCCGCCACATCGCGTCCGTGGTCTGGCTGTACCGGCGCCCATCCGGGTTCACGCAGGGGAAGAAGAACAGGTTGACGTTCTCCACGATCCGCCGGATATCGGCCGAGGTGTACTGTTGGCCACCAAAACCGAGGCCGGTGCCGAGCTTGTAGGCCGCGAGGAGGTCCGCCGCAAGCGAGACCAGGGCGTCGGGCGGAACCCATTCCCGGCCATGGACACCGCCCAGGAACAGCACACCGTCCGCGTCGGCTGAGCCCGCCGCGCCCACCCGCAGGATGTGTGACTGCCTCCCCTCGTGGGTGGCATTGGGGCAGGCGACCAGCTCGGTGAGACCGGGATAGGCGGCGGCGAGGTTCTGCAGGGCCGACTCGATCTCGACGACGTTGAGATACACCGTGGCCTACTCCTTACGCCCAAGGCCACGGGGGATCTCGCCCCTGGCCGCGAACCGGTCACCTTCGCCAACCTCTGCTTGGCGTTCTCGGCTGGTCTCGGTCTGGTTCTCCAGCACCGTCAGCGAGACCTGGGCGGCCGCGCGACCACTGCGCGCGGCCGCCAGCTGGGACTCGGCCAGGTAGGCATCGACGGTGACGCCGGCCGTCGACCGCCGAGCCACCGCCCGGCAACCGAGGTCCGCCCCGGTCTCGTCGGCGAAGGCACGGAGGTCCGCCTTGGTACGCCCCTCGACCCGCACCCGGAACACGGGCTCGTCCGTCATTTTATCGCCCCCTATTCCCTGGCTGGCACAGATGACTATCCGGGTGGATTTCGGCCGGCCGCCGGATGAACGTCACCGGAAGGCGCCAGGTGCGATGCGTACGCCTGGCTGCGAGGCCCAGTTGGCAATGAACTCGCCTGCTTGGGCATTGGTGATTTTCCAGGTGCCGTCGCCGTTGGCGAAGGCGATGGGGATGGTGTTCCAGCCGGGTGTCTGGCGGATGAGGGCGATGTCGGTGAGCCCGTTGCCGTTGAAGTCGCCGGATATGATGCGTACGCCTGGCTGTGAGGCCCAGTTGGTGATGAAGTCGGGTGCTTCGTTGTTGGTGATTTTCCAGGTGCCGTCGCCGTTGGCGAAGGCGATGGGGATGGTGTTCCAGCCGGGTGTCTGGCGGATGAGGGCGATGTCGGTGAGCCCGTTG